>Ga0056107_100022_pt1 | contig 29985 bp, 36 predicted proteins | sample WorMetcrassitun2_FD_77006 | JGI IMG/M metagenome (GOLD analysis project Ga0056107, IMG submission 77006) | Marine gutless worms symbiont microbial communities from Max Planck institute for Marine Microbiology, Germany - Olavius crassitunicatus.2 ...
AAATCGATAATAAAGCCATACTGTATATTGGATAATTTCAACTGGGAATCGGTATCTTTATGTACCTGTTTGCATTAATCATCCGGGAGTTGTCGCTGAATGAGCTTTAATTTGGTAGTGTCCGAAAGAATGCTTAAGGCGCCAATTGCAATCCGCCGTAGCGAAAAGGTTACAGTACTTGCTAAATCGGCATCATTTGAAGTCCGAATGGAGGGTCAGATACTAGCTGACGCAGCTATCGATGATAAACTGAAAGTGTTGAATTTAAAATCTAAGCGTATTATTGAGGGCAAACTTGTGAGCCCTGGCACAGTTTTCATTAATTAAAATGTTAGAACTCATAAATTTATTAAAGTTATTGCCGTTTTTGCCTATAACACAAGAATACAATTCGCAGAAATTTTGAGGATATTAAAATAGTAAGTAAAATCAAAGAGTTACAAGGCTCATATGCAAATAGTCTTTCTGTTGTAAGCAATCAGCAGGCAAATCGAGCCGAAGATCAAAATAAAGCAGCTGGCAGCAATGAAAATCTATCATCTTATTCTCCGAGCAATGAGGCAAGTATTACTGATGCCGCATCTAAATTACGTCAACTTAAGGCAAAAGTTGCCAATCAACCAGTTGTCGATACACAGAGAGTAGAAAGTATTAAAAAAGTAATTTCTGATGGTACTTACCAGGTAAATGCCAGCAGGACTGCTAAGAAAATGGCAGAGTTTGAAAGTCTTTTCTCGAACAAGGTAGCTGACGAATGACTTCTGATTCCTGCCAGATGAAGGTAATTGAGCTCCTGGAAAAATACTCCAGGTAACTTGAAAAACCCATACTTGTCCTGGAGGATGGAGAGACTTTGCATTTGCGTGATGTTGCTGCATTAGAGCACTGTACCACTAGAAAGCACTGCCAAGACGGAAACCGAAAAAACGATTATCTGCAGACAGTTGGATGAACTCAAATCAATCAAAGAAAACTTGAGTAAGAACAGGGAGCTCTAAAAACATAATGAACACAATAAATTTTTGCTGGAAAAATGCCACAAACTTAATGAAACGAATGGAGCGGTGATTGGTATAAGCAATCAGTTTAACCAACGGATGTTGAATACCGATGGTAATCAATCTATTTACGATGCTGAAGAGAAGAAACCCGCCCAATTATCTGCTCAGACAGTGGCGCGAATCTAACTAGCTACCTTCGTTCTTAGTGAAATTATTATTTTGATTTGATATGAGAAATGCTGTCGCTATAAGTGATGAAATAGATGATAGTAGTAAACTGGCCAACTATATAAGTCACAGCACTGCATACCGAATTAAATCACAAGACGAAATTTTTGGCTTTCTGGCAAAGCTGATCAAACAACACACTCTGCTATCTGTTTCAATTGAATCTCCCTCACTTTCCTATGGAAGCGTCATTCTCGAACTTAATAAGGATGGAGGGTGCTTTGTGTTAGATGAACTCTACCCACGAAATAAAATAACCTCATCGCTACGCAATGAAAAACTATCCATCGATATTCAATTAGATAGTACACAGCTATCACTTAACTGTGTACTAGATGCGACCTCTAAAAAAGATGGGGCAGAATATTATAAGGCTAAAATGCCAAGTTATATCTTTTGCCATCAACGCCGAGAGCACTATAGAGTTCCAGTTAGTATAGCTAAGCCCTTATCAGCAGATCTGTCTACCGAAAATAACGTTAAGATGCACTCTGAATTAAGAGACATATCTTTAGAGCGGATTTCTGCCAGGCTAACATTTCAACTATCAGAGGGCCTAAATGTAGGCGATGAAATACCGACATGTATTATCCAAATCCCAGATGAAAGAAATATTATATGCGCACTGGAAGTAGTACGCATTCAGGAAACAAAACCACTTCGAAATATAAAAATTGGTGCGAAATTTACAGAACTCAGTAATGCAAATCGCCAAGATCTGTCAAAAGCACTTGCAAAATTTGGAAGAGAGAATATAAAGGCATTAAAGCGGCAGTAAGCGCTGATTACCTTGCACTATTGTTCAGGGCATCATGTAAACAGTAGCTGTCCTTACTAATTGCTAATAATCAATTATTTTTCATTTATGCTTAATGGATAATCTCCAATATGACCACAAACTTAATGCAGATAAGTCTGCTGATCTATCAATATATTTTTTTAATTCATAGTAACTTAGACACAGATTTCTTAGTCTCTTTTTTGTTTCCGAAAGTACTGTCTCGCAACCCCACTACATATCAGAAAATAACTCCAGAATCGGCTTTTCCATTCCAATCAAATAGTAACCCCTGTCCTTTGCCGGACAAAAAATGACATCATAGTCACCTTGTAATTTGTCCCATGCAATGTTCAGGTCATCTATCATAAGCGTTGGGCAATCACAACCTATAAGCAATACCGACTGATATTTTTTCAAGCAGTCTGAAATTGCAAAATCCATCCTCTCTCCTAGATCATTCCAGTGTTGATTGCATAACTCCACATCGAAATCTTCTTTACAAGATGCAAAATAGGGATGTCCAATGTTCAGTGTACGGCAAAGTTGAATCTTTCCTAACGACACAGATGTGACTATTCTCAGCGTTTTATCTATCAGCGAGCGATATAATTGTGCGGCTCCATCTGCTCACAGTGCCTGGATCAATCTTGTTTTCACTATTCCTGGCTCTGGTGCCTTGGTAAATACAGCTAACACACCGATAGATTTAATCATATTCTCTAGCCAATGCTGCAGGATTGATTCCCAGTGCATACTTTAATCGGAACCACCATATTTTAATTATCGCCCTGATAATACCTTGTTCCTCCCATCGCCGACTTGAAGTAATGACCTTTTCCCTAAAGCATATTGGTGCACACTGCAATTTGAGTATTTTTGATAATTCAATATCTTCCATCAGTGGAATAGAGGGGAAAGCTTCTACTTTCTTAAACAAATCTCTAGTGACGAAAATAGTCTGATCACCCGTTGCAACACCAGTGAATCTCGATCGTTGATTCATGCAGGATTCAATAATTTTAAAAAGAGAATGCCCTCTGCTAAGTTCAACATCAAATCGTCCCCAAGTGATCACCTCTACCGAAGTATTTCTAAACAACTCATCAATATTGCATAAAAATCGCGTATCAGCATGTAGGAAAATTAAAATATCACCTTGTGCAACTTCTACACCAGCATTCATCTGAGCTGACCGATCTTTAATGCTTTCTATAACTTTATCAACAAAAGGCCTGGTCAATTCAATGGTTCAATCGCTGCGACCACCGTCCACAACAATAACTTCGTGCTCATTGTCTCGTAGTGTTTGTAAGTCTTGTAAACTAGATCCAATAACCTCAGCTTCATTGAGGACAAGAATGATAATCGAGATCTTCATCTGGTAATCTACCCGTTGCAGTGTGGGCCTATAGATATGTTTTGATTGCTACTTGACATCTTGTTGTATCAACTAAGCGCACAGTCACAACTGCTTCCATGACCAGTCGTACAGCCATAACAGTGATCGCGCACAGTAATTTCCCCTCCAGTAATATTGCTATTCAAGAAATCCGATAAATGAATTGGTTCATGACATACGGATTTCATATTAAGACCAAACATCTGATTAAAATCGCAATCATAGACATATCCCTGTCAATCTACGCTCAGCAGTGTGCGGCACATTACGTTGTCCAGATTTTCCTTTTGATGAGCATTCTTTAGTAAAGAAATATATTGCTGAAACTTTCCTTTGGAAACGAGTGTGCTCCAAAATTGCTTGATAGACATATTACATAAGGTAAAAAGTTGGTTAAATTTAATACCATGTTGATCGAATAAATGTTCTTTGTAAGTCAGCTCCAGTTGAGCCTTGGATGGGGGTAGAGTAGATCCCAAGAGGTTATAAACCAAGTTTAGCAGCCAAGCCAGAGCCTTCATTAGCATAGCCTGCCTGGTTAAGTTTTTTAACGCCTTGATGTTATCCTGATAGGCCCCTTCATCACGTTGTTGATCGACATTTTCTTCCAAATAGCAGAGTAATGATGTGATTATCTCTATCTTGTTATCCGCCAAAAACTCTGACATATCCTCAAGCCATGACTCAAGCAGAATGGTTAAGTTACAGCGATCAATGGTATGTATATCCTGTGCCATGGCCTTAGTAATCAAATCACGGAATTTGGGGTGCATTTCTGAGGCACCTACGGTTATATCCAAAATCCGAATCTCCTTCGCTACTAAGAATTTCAAGACAAGATCAATAGTTGCACGATCCATCTTCTCCGTTCGGCAGGGGTTTGAATTTACATGACAATGCAAACAGGACAAATTGCACCACAAACCAATATTTATCTGTGGAGTCCCCAATTTCTTTCGAATTGTCCTGGAAAAACTACTTGGTTCCAGTAATGCTAAGGTATCGTGCATGTGTTTATTATAGAGCCTATAAATAAGCTCTAACATCTGACATAGCTATAGGTTCGGTATTAGTTAATCAATAGTCGCCTTGGTTGATACGTAACGTACATTCTTTAGCATTGGGAAAACATCTAACAATGGGGGCCGTAGCTTAGCTGGGAGAGCATCGCGTTCGCAATGCGAAGGCCGGGAGGAGTTCGATCCTCGAGAATATGTTCCTAACATTCTCTACCTCACCCATTCTTGGGGTCGTCCTCGGCTCCACCAATTAATTTAAAAAGTTACATGACTACCTAGTACAAATACTTGGTGTAGCTTTTCTATTTTGCTTGTTTTTTCTGCATCTGACTCAGTGCAATAATCATCGTCTTTCACAATCCATTATATCTTTCGTAAAGATAAGCGGGAGATAGGTATAAGCCCTACCTATAGCCAAGCGTCTTATAAAACAGCTTTGCAGCAAACGTTAGGAATAAAATGTTACTTGTAGTGGTAATAACTAGTTAAATATTCTTGCACTCAAGGCCCACTTATATGTGCTTTCAATACCCTCTCTCAATGAGATTTTTTTCTCCCAGCCTATTTTCGCTAACTTGGAAATATCTAATAATTTTCTCGGTGCACCATCTGGCTTGTCTTTGTCATAGACAAGTTCACCACTGAACCCAACTATATCGCCTATCAAGTTGGCTAATTCTGCAATACTAATGTCCCCCCCTACCCCTATATTAATAATGTCGCCGCTATCATAGTTTTTTATCAGAAATAAACATGCTTCGGCAAGGTCATCAACATACAGAAACTCCCTTCTTGGAGTACCTGTTCCCCATATTAGCACTTGTTCTTGACCACTAATCTTTGCCTCATGGAATTTTCGAATCAATGCTGGTAACACATGGGACGTTTGTAAATCAAAATTATCCCTCGGTCCGTAGAGGTTAGTTGGCATGAGGCTAATTGCGTTAAAACCATATTGCTTGCGATAGGCCTGGCACATCTTTATACCTGCAATTTTTGCGATGACATACCATTCATTAGTTAGTTCCAAAGGACCTGTAAGCAAATATTCCTCTCTGATGGGTTGAGGGCAACCCCTTGGATAAATACAGGATGATCCAAGAAACAGTAATTTTTTTACACCACTACGATAGGCGCTGTCGATAACGTTATTCTGAATATTAAGGTTGCTGGCAATGAAATCAGCAGGGTAAGAGTCATTTGCCAAGATCCCTCCTACTTTCGCTGCTGCCAAAAAAACATACTCAGGTTTTTCTTGTTTAAAAAACTCTTGTACATCAGTCTGGTTTTCCAAATTTAGTTCTTTCGATGTTCTGACAAGAAGGTTTGTATAGCCACTGCTTTGCAGTTTTCTGACAATTGCAGCTCCAACCAGACCATTGTGTCCGGCAATAAATATTTTTGAATTGTGGGTGAGTAAGTTACGAGATGCTTTATTCATGTCGCTCGTGAGTTTTGAGTCAATACTTTTTAATAAGTACATCCTTTTCAGCTAATTTGAGGTCACTATTTATTATTTCTGATACCATTTCATGGAACTTGATTTTTGGTACCCAGCCGAGTTTTTGCCTTGCCTTATTTGCATCCCCCAATAATTCCTCTACCTCAGTGGGCCTATAGTACGCCGGGTCGATAGCAACGATACAATTCCCATCCTTGTCGTAGCCTTTTTCGTTCTCACCAGAATCTCTCCATTCAATATCAATATTGATTATTTTTGCTGCAGTTTCAACAAACTCTCGAACAGAATATTGCTCACCTGTTGCAATCACAAAATCTTCCGCTTCATCCTGCTGCATCATCAGCCACTGCATTTCTACATAGTCTTTAGCATGACCCCAATCCCGTCTCGCATTTAAATTGCCAAGATAGAGACATTTCTGCATACCAAGCTTTATACGTACTAGTGCACGGGTAATCTTACGCGTTACAAAGGTTTCACCGCGTATTGGAGATTCATGATTAAACAGAATCCCATTGCAGGCATACATTCCATAGGCCTCGCGATAGTTAACAGTAATCCAATAGGCATAAAGCTTGGCAACACCGTAAGGTGAGCGAGGATAAAAAGGCGTTATTTCGGTTTGTGGGATCTGCTGAACTTTTCCATAAAGTTCCGATGTTGATGCCTGATAAAACCTGGTCGTTGACTCCATGCCTAGAATGCGGATTGCTTCCAATCCCCTTAGTGTACCAAGAGCATCTGAATCAGCGGTATACTCTGGTTCTTCAAAGGAAACCCCTACATGACTCTGAGCTGCCAGATTATATATCTCGTCGGGCTGAACTTGCTGTATAATTCTGATTAAGCTGCTACCATCGGTCATATCCCCATGGTGAAGAATCAATCTTCTATTTGTCTCATGAGGGTCCTGATAGAGGTGATCAACTCTATCAGTATTATGCAAGGATGTACGACGTTTTATGCCATGTACTTCATAATTTTTACTAAGCAAGAACTCCGCAAGGTAGGCGCCGTCTTGCCCCGTAATACCAGTAATTAATGCTTTTTTATTTATAGTATATAAGTCTCAAAATACAGTTTCGTAACGTAGCCAAATTACTCGGCCCCTGATTACAAGTACGATAGTAACAAACCGCAGATATTACATATAGATCTACGTTTCTACAACTATGAGCCGGATCACATAAGCATAGGAAGTAATGACAGTAAAATCGTTAAATAAGATTCTGCTGAATACTATGTATGACCATCCGACCCAAGCGATATTATACATTAAAATTTGTAGAATTTTTTTTGCAGGGGGAATTTAAATAGCATTAGCCAGAATTGGCTAATTAGATGACTCTATGATAAGTGAAACTTTTTACAAATGGGCAGTTATGTTAACTACATTTCCATTTTCTAGACCTGTTGTCGAATCTTCTTTTTTTAATAACTTTACGAATTGTTCTTCTGGACAGGGTTTGCCGAATAAATAGCCTGAAACTCATCATAACCAAGTATCTGCAAGGCCTAACAATGTGCCTCGTCTCCACACTCTCTGCAACTGATCGTAATCTCAAGTTTTGTGCCAACATAACAATAATTCTAACATCAGCATCACTGTTCGTTCCCATTTGTTTTACAAACGAAATATCAATCTTAATATCATCAAATGGTAACTTAATCAGATAACTCAAGGCAGAATAACCTGTACCAAAATCATCAATTGTAAGGGAGAACCCTTGAGCATGTAGAAAATCCAGAACATATTTCGTTCTTTCCATATCATTCACCAATACACCTTCAGTAATTTCCAGCTCGAGCATATTTAATAACGACGAATATGAGGTATCAACCGCAATATTCTTAATCTGACTAATTAGATCATTGCGTTCAAACTACAATGATGATAAATATTGCCAATGTTTTTATTGCAGGCATGCCAAGGTTGTGCCATCTCGAAAGGGTTTGACAGACCTCTTCCAATACCCACTAATCAACAGACTTAATAAGTCCAGTGCCTTCTAGTAAAGGGATAAACTCACCGGAAGAAACTAGCCCACATTCTGAATACTGCCATCTTAGCAACGCTTTAGCGCCAACTATTTCCATTGAGCGACTGCTTACCCAGGACTGGTAATGGAGACTAAACTCTTCATTCTTTATCGCTTGGCGTAGTTTTACTTCAAGAGTTAAACGATGTCTCGCTCAAATATTGAATTTCTCAGTATAATATTAGTAATTATTACCTTCTTTTTCTTTGGCGTGGTTCAATGCTGACTCGGCATTGTTATAAATAAGGTTTGGGTCAGCGCCATCATCCGGAAAAATGCTGATATTAATTGAAGCCGTTAGATAAATTTCCTTATCGTCCACTATTATCGATTTTTCAATCTCCACTAATAATCGATTTGTGAACTAGGAAGTTCCACCACTTGCCTTATCACAGTGCAATACAGCACAAAAAACATCACCGCTAACTCTAAATACTGCATCGGCCTTTCTGGTAAATTCTAACAAGGCAACAGCAAAAGTTCTTAGTACCTTATCACCTTGTGAATACCACAGGCTCTCGTTAATCTTTTTGAAACGATCAATACCAACCGCCTGTTCATTCAGCTTGGCTTGCATATTCGCATGCACCAGCCATTCAAGCATGAATGCCTTGTTCGATAAATCAATTATCTCATCATAAAATGTAAGCTTGGCAATCTCCTGAGCCTTTTCTTCCAACCTGTCTTCAAGTTTTTTTGTTTATATCTGATAATTTTTGATTAGCATCAGATAATTGTTGGGTTAGCTTTTCATTTTCGTCAGATAAATTATAAATCTGAAATGCTTCGTCCAATGCTAATTTTAGTGTTGCATCGTGCCAGAGTTTAAAAAGAAACTTGAGATAAGCTCCTTATTGATCGCATCAAATGCCAGATCGGTGCTTGCTTGCCAGGTAAGCAACAATCTTACAGTTTTCGGGTATTTTTCCTTTATTTCAGACAGTAGCTCAATTCCGTTTACCTCCGACATTTGGTGGTCACACAAAACAACTCCGATGTTGCTCTTTTCTAATATTTCAAAAGCTGCTTCACTATTACACGCAGTCAACACCTCGTGGTTCTCATCAGAAAAAAGCGATTCAAATAAGGTTAATATATCCTGATCGCCATCAATACATAGAAGTGAATTTTTTACTTGTTGCTCCATTGCTTTGCTTAGAATTTTCATATGAAAAAAGTTAAATTCAGAAACTCTGAAAACTTGATTTGCCGCTTACCTTAATTAAATTACACTCTTCTTCAATGTAAACCTGAGGGTTACATTGAATATTTATGGTCCATTTGTTGTCTATCTAATTTTAGCAGTAGCTTCAGTACATTGAATCGGTATCACCGCCCAATTACTTTAGTTAGTTCAGGTCTTTTACTTACCTGCACGAATATAAAGATAAGATTGTAACTTATTGATAATTAATAACTGATAACCGTATTAGTAACTTGGTTTGACTGAAGTCACATGATGCGTATTGCATATTTCCATGTATAATCAGAGATGAGCGCCAGCAGATGCATTGGCGATACGTTTATAGAATCTCACTCGTTTACAGGATTTACTCCATACATGCATGTTCTTTTAAAAGCACTAGGTTGTCGATTGAATGAAGCTGAATTAGAAAATTGGTCATCTTCATTTCAGGATAGAGGACATTGCATTGTCGATCAGCCCGATCAAGCAGACTTAATTGTAATAAATACTTGTGCGGTGACGAATGAGGCAGTTAAGAAGTCCAGACAATTAATTAGGCGATCGCACCGCCAAAATCCAAATACCAAACTTGTTGTCAGTGGTTGTTACAGCAGCCTCACTCCAGAAATTAAAAACAAAATCCCATCAATCGATCTGTTGGTTCCGAATCAACATAAAGACAATCTGGTAAATATAGTGATTAATGAGCTGGCAATTGAAACAATGCCAAGCATAGCGACCCAGCCTGGTGAGACAGCTCTATTTCAACACAACAGAACGAGGGCCTTTGTAAAAATCCAGGATGGCTGTAGATATCGCTGCACATTTTGTATAGTCACTATTGCACGCGGGAATGAACGTAGCAAACTAATCAGCGATATTGTTTTGCAGATAAATAAACTGGCTGACCTCAGATTTAAGGAAGTCGTTTTAACTGGTGTGCATATTGGTGGCTATGGTGCCGATATAAATACTGATCTTTATTCTTTGATAGCAAGCGTTCTTACTGAAACTGATATTCCAAGATTGCGTCTGGGATCTTTAGAATCATGGGGTCTTCCAGAACTGTTCTTTGATTTATTTAGTAACCCAAGATTGATGCCTCACCTGCACTTACCGTTGCAAAGCGGATGTGACAGTGTACTCAAACGTATGGCAAGACGATGTAGACTGGAAGATTTTAAAGAAACTGTACAAAAAGCGCGAAGTATGATCTCAGATTTTAATATCACTACCGATGCTATCGTCGGCTTCCCGGGTGAAAGTGATACGGAGTGGCAAGAAAGCATGGTCTTCTTGGAAAATATGGGTTTTTCACACATCCATATTTTCCCTTACTCACCCCGATCTGGAACCGCAGCCGCTATGATGCAAAATCAGATAACAACACAAGTTAAAAAAAATCGCAGCAAGCAATTACGTATGCTTGCTGACAAGTTAAAAAGAGCATACCTGGAAAATCATGTTAGCAGGGAATTCCCAGTCTTATTCGAGGGCAGTCATCAGTGTAACGAGACAGGAAATATTAAGTATTCCGGCTATACCCCAAATTTCCTTCGAGTGCAGTTAGACTCACGAGTAAAACTGACAATTGAAAATAAGATAAGGAATATAGCGACTTTAGCAATCTCCCATGATGGAAGCTCGTTACAAGCATCACTCCTCTAATTAGCAAGCGTAGAAGAATTGATCAATACACCTTCCAATTGGTGGCACTGATATCGCCAATCTTTTAGCGATATCAGCCCCTATACAAGTACGATCTCACCCTACTGCTCTACAAATACCTACGGTGGATCACTCACTATTATCTCCCTCAGGCTTTTCAATATTATTGTAACAACAGCACCTCAGTATGCAGCTCAAATCTTTTTACCATCGAAATTACCTATACTGAAATAAAACCTAAGTACTTATAAAGCAGGATATTTATTGTTTATAGGGGCTTCCGCTCAATTTGGCATTTAGACTCTATTTTTATTATTTTTATACTATTTAACTTCATAATATTCACTTAATTATAGGATTTTTAAAGATATTTTTTTGATTTTACTATTTGGGTAGTCTAAAAATATGACTTATCGCCAAATTTAATAAGATATAAGAACTGCGGGTATTCATAAAGTTAACCGATATTCCAAGAAATTACGCAAGAAAGGTGCGACAAGCTTCTGACTTGATAAAATTGAAGCCAAACAAGTCAGGGATACTCAGACAGGTTTTATTTATCATCCCAGTGGTTTTCCCATTGACTGTAAAAGGATCTGGTTTGCAGACAAACAAGGAGCTACGGAGAGTGAAACGGCTAATATCAGTATTATTTTCGAATCTGAAAAATATATTAAGCCCGGTATAACAATCGAAATAATGATCGAAGTTCGAGATGGACCGGAGAAATTTAGAGGGAAAGTTGTTCTGGTCAGAAATCTTGGGGAGCACTATGAAATTGGTTTGTGACTAAGCCAACGGGAAGATACAAGTCGTGTACGAATTATTGAACAAATTTGTCATATCGAATCATATATCCAAGAAAAGAAATACCGGAATTGACCTTACTCATTGAGCAGAGATAAAGCAGCACAGGAATGGATTGTTAAAAACACGAGTAATGTTCTTGGTCTTTAGCTGGTGGTTAATAACTAATTGTTAATTCGATTACAATCCTTTCATTAAAAGTTAACTATTAACAATTGATTATTATTAATTATCGTTAAAAGGAGCCCCCTCAAAAAAATCACAATAACCTGCCGGATTCTTGGCGAGATATTGTTGATGATAGTCCTCTGCATAGTAGAATTCAGGGGCATCAATGATCTCAGTAGTTATAGCGCTATAACCAGCAACATCAAGACAGTCCTGATAATGCTCACGCACAATTTCTGCAGCATGCTTTTGTTCATTACTAAAAGCATATATTTCAGAACGGTATTGTGTACACACATCATTCCCCCGCCGCATCCCTTGCGTTGGATCGTGAGATCCCCGGAATATCTTTAATAGTTCATCATAAGAAATTTTGTTAGGGTCGTAGATCACTAACAAAATTTCATTGTGGTCAGTTAATCCGCTGCATACGTCCTCATATCTTGGGTTTACTGTGTAACCATCGGGCATATAGCCAGCTGCCGTTGAATAAACACCCTCAGTTCGCCAGGATTTTCGCTCTGCTCCAAAAACAACCCAATCCAAACATTGCTTTTCTCATCCTCGCTGGGAAAGGTCCTGCTACAGGATTACCATTTACAAAATGCTCGTTTGTTACAGGCATTTTTTCCTGGTGTCTAGGCAGGGCATCTTCAAGTCTAGACAAGGTAGTTTTATTCGTAAACATAATTACTAAATTGATATTTTCGCCGATGGGTGCTTCTGGTGTATGGAACACCAATTTGGCGAGCTCGATGGCGTTGTCCAAACAATCTCCGGTTACATAGGTGGCCACAAACATAATCCAAACTACAAGGAGGCATCCTCAGGCAAAACTGGACACACTGAAGCCGTACAAATTACTTGTCTTCCCAGACAAGGTTTCTTACGAAGAACTACTAGAAGTCTTTTGAAGAAACATTGATCCAACCACATCGGATCGACAATTTTGTGATCATGGCAGTCAATACCGTACTGGAACATTCTATCTAGATAACGAGCAAAAAAATTAGCGTATACTTCAAAAAAACGAATTGTGGAAATAAAATCATTTCCACAACCAATCGTGACAGAGATTACTGAAGCAACACAATTTTATCCGGCCGATGACTATCACCAAGACTACTACTTAAAGAACCCTGTAAGACACTAACGACCTTCTCATTTCTCATGACTACCAGTGCCGACGCGAACCACAGCAACATCAGTAAAGGAACATACAGTGCCAGGCTAGTCATTTCGGCGATGAGCAGATGTAGTAGATACTCACTAGCTTGGAAACTCAAGCCTATTACACCTCCATTCACACAGGAATCTATTAATGACTGGTCGATCCCCATAAAGGTTTGGATACCGCCAAGAGATATGATCAGCGTTGCGGCAAAGCAAATAATGATAACTATGACACTAATTAGGTTAATGACTCTTACTATAAGTAATTGCCCTGTGTTATTCGAAAAACCGGAAAAAACGTATTTGAAAGAAAAATCATCACCATTATCCGCAAAGTTACAACCAAGCATTAAACCACCAATAACAGGTAGGAGCAACTGAATGACGAGGCCAAGAAATGCAGATGGTATAGATAACAGTAGTAAAACAAACGAAAGTATGACGACTAGCGTCCAAGCGAACCAATTCTGCTTAAAGACTGTAAAGCCATCCTGAAGTCAAGAGGCCTCACGCCCTGCCGCAACGGTCTCAATATTTTTACCACTTAAAACACTATCCATCATTATTTATCCCTTAAATATTAAAAAAATATGTAGAAGAAACATTGCACCAGTTTAACGTTTCGATAAATAAATTTGTAGCTTATTTATGCTAGAGTCACTTATTAAGTTGTTAAACATTTTAACCTTTATTTTCAATAAGTTAAATCGATTCTTTTGTTTTCTGTTATCGAGGTATATTTTTACTGTTATAGTCAATTCGGTTATAATCATACAAGTGTGGGCCAACAGGCAGCGCGAAAATAAAGTCATTGAACGGTAATAAGTGCTCGACTGTTGGCTTACATCAGTTGTTTTTAATTTAAGGATAGAAAATTGAGTTCTATTGTCTCGTATAAAAACTTTGAAATAGATTCAGCTTCGCGCTTTAAAGTGTATACTCACAAAAAGATTGAGCAAATTGAGCAATTCAAGCTACTACCTGATCAGTTGCAGTTTGAAACACAAGTCGCTGCAAATATACTACCCTTTCGTGTTAATCAGTACGTCATTGAGGAATTAATTGACTGGAACAACGCTGAATCAGATCCATTATTTATCCTGACATTCCCGCAACGCGGTATGATTTCAGAGTCAGCCTTTGATCAAATGGCGACACTGCTGAAAAAAGGAGCTAATAACAGACAAATCGAAGAATTGGCTAAACAACTCAGGCATAGTCTTAACCCACATCCAGCTGGGCAAATGGAACTCAATATTCCGAAGTTGGGAACCAAAAAACTGCAAGGAATGCAGCATAAATACAGAGAAACCTTATTGTTCTTTCCAAGTCAGGGCCAAACATGTCACTCTTACTGTACCTTCTGCTTTCGTTGGGCGCAATTTATAGGTGATAAATCATTGCGCTTTGCTTCCAATGAAGTCAGCGCCTTGCGCGGTTACCTTACCAAACATCCTGAAATAACAGATCTACTGCTCACCGGCGGTGATCCAATGGTAATGAAAACGCAGAACTTAAGTCATTATCTGGATGAATTCAGTAAACCAGAATTTAACTATGTTCAGACATTGCGTATAGGAACCAAAGCCCTAACCTACTGGCCACAACGTTTTGTCACTGATCCAGATGCAGACGATCTACTACGAATATTCGAAAGACTGGTGAAGGCCGGGAAACACGTGGCTGTCATGGCTCACCTAAATCACTGGAGAGAGCTTGAGCCCCAAATGACTCAAAAAGCGATTAAAAGGATAAGAAATACTGGGGCCCAAATTAGAGCTCAGGGGCCATTACTCGCCAATATCAACGATAAGCCAGAAGTTTGGTCCACCATGTGGCGAGAGCAAGTGAAACTAGGTGTAATCCCCTATTATATGTTTGTAGAGAGAGATACGGGTACCCGTCGCTATTTTGAAGTTCCTCTTTACAAGGCATGGAAAATCTATCAAAAATCAATACAACAAGTATCGGGACTGGCCAGAACCGTTCGTGGTCCATCAATGAGTGCCGCTCCGGGGAAGATAGAAATTCAGGGCGTTACTGAAATTAGAGGGGAAAAGTTGTTTGTCCTGCGTTTTCTGCAAGGCCGTAATGAAAATTGGGCACAGTGGCCTTTCTTTGCTCAATTTGATCCCACGGCCACATGGCTTTCTGACTTGCAGCCTGCATTTGGAGAAGAGAAATTTTTCTTTGAAGATGAATACTTACAAATCTTAGCCGATAAAAAACGCTGAGCCTCATATCAAACTAAGGTAACTACCAGTATTTTGTATAGACAGTAGAGAGAAATAGCAAGATCTTCAAGATAGAAGACTGGATAGTATTTTTATAAAAGCCCTGTATTTCCTGCCTTAACAGTAACATGCAAACATCGAAAAAATTTTTATGTTTCAATGCAATTGCTTTGCCTGTAAAAGTTCTGTCGATGTATATCAAACTTTGACAGCAATCAATCATATGCTAATTTTAATTTTGCTTGACACATTTAGTTGAAAATACTTAGACTGGTGATATAAATAAATTCTGTCTATCAACTTGCTTAACTGCGATTAAGCAGGGCTAATAGTATGAATAGCACACCGGAGAAGCTTCATGAAGATCACAGAAACATTGCTAAACTGCTTATTCTTTTGGATATGCAAGCAGAAAAACTTAAGGTAGGCGAGTATTCCGATTACCAGCTCATAACCGACATACTACACTACCTTGTAAACTGTCCAAACCCCCACCATTACCATCATGAGGATCTTATTTTCAACACGCTAAAAAAAAAGAGATCATAAAGTTGCTGACGTAGTGGGTGAATTGTTTGCAGATCACTAAAACATGCTTGCAGCATCATCAGAACTTCTTGATGAATTTGTGCAAATACTAAGGTAACGCGATCTTCTCTTGAGAAGTTATTGTTAAAACCCTGAAAGACTTTATCAATAACTATTTTGCTTATATGGACAAGGAAAATACAGAGTAATTTACGTTAGTAGAATCAATATTAGAAGAATCTGATTGGGAATTGATAAATACAGAAATTGAAATTAAGGATGATCCATTGTTTGGTAAAGTACCGGACAAGGAATACGAAAAATTCTTTCAGGCAATCCTTTCAGAAATTAAAGAATAAATTATAAATACTTAGGTATCTGATTTACTAGCGCAGTCAACACAGATCAGAATAGCCGGATCTAACTTCAACCATTGTTGCGCAATACACTCTTCACAACTTGTACAAATACCGTAATTCCCACTTTTCAGCCTCTCCTCCGTTGCAGCTATGCGCGATAGCTCTATCTCTCCCGTCTTCGGTTCGTTTCCTGTGACATTGCCTGTACTTGTAGTGCATCCATTCTAGATAGCCTGTCAACTTTTGCTTGATCGAGCTCTACCGTGTCAGCAGTCTGCTCACCGGTTTCAACCGCATTTGCTAACAATAGTTTTCGCCGCTCAAGTTGATCCCGAAAATGTTCCAGTTCTTTTTTGGATAATGTGTCCATACACTACAAAAATCATCTATCAAACAAGCCATTGAGTTTTTCACCAGCTTTGCCGATCCCTTCTTTTACAGCCCCACCTGCGTCTTTTGCTTTATCCATTATCTGAGAACCACTTTTCACAATAATTCTATTAACTCTCCTGATCTGATAGCACGCCAGAAAGTTCATCAAGATTCAATGAGCTAACACCAATAGTAACGCTTGTTTCAGATCTGCCATGATTTTTTCCGCAACCTCTTTCGCCGAAGCCACACCTTTTTCTTTACCAATATCTTCTAAATGAATATCCGGTAATGCAATACTAATGTTTTCCCTTTTAGCAAGCTATGGTTAATACTAACCTGTCCATCGTTGACATAGATATCTTCAATTACCAGTTTTGGACCACTGCCAGCGGAGTCATCTGTATTTCCTCCTCCACCTGTATAAGACTTAATATTATTTAACAGCAAATCCAGATTGCTGCCACCATTAGCCATTTCATAAATAGCGGCTGGTCCCTGAACTAATATTTCCTTCACGATAATTGGATCAGACATAACTGAATCCAGGCCGAGAGTAAGCGTGACTTCATCAAATGCTAGTAGATAATCCGTCATAAACCATTCTGGATTACCGATCTTCAACCCATGTAATCCATCCCGCCCGTTTCCTAGATCTAAAGAAACACTATCCAGCGTAACAGAAGTTTGTGCGATCTCTGAATCGTACTTCTCTATACTCGCTTCAATGATCTTGTCGAAGCCTGATACTGTTCAATAGAGAAAAACTCCAGCAACAATTGCTAGCAAAAGGGCAACGCCAAACGCAATATGAATTTTCTTCATTTTAATAACTCTCCACTCGATGTAGGAAGTCAGTACCACTAACGCAGTGTACCAATCATATTAGGCTCTTTCATCTTTTAAAAAAATGATTACTCGCCTATTTACAGTAAATTTTACTAAAATTCTCTCACAGAAATCAGTCTGCGCAATATGAATTAACGTTCTACATTCAACTATATTGGGTATCGCAATTAATTATATGGGAGGATGCCGATATGGGCATGTCTAGTACTTTAAAAGAATACTTGTACAGCGAAGGCATAAAATTTGAACTCATCAAACACCCCTATTCAGTTAATAGCATGGAAACTGCAGAGACTGCGCATGTTCCTGGAAACCAATTAGCAAAAAGTGTTCTACTGGAAGATGATGAAGGTTATATCCTGGCTGTAATTCTATCTACGCACAAAATTGTTCTGAATATTCTGGAAAGATATCTTGGCCGCGGATTATGGCTTGCCTATGAAGTGGAAATAAGTCAATTATTTTATGACTGTGAAATAGGTGCCATTCCACCTACCAGCATGGCGTACGGATACGAAACTATCCTGAATGATAGTCTGATGGATTGTGATAATATTTATTTTGATGCAGGAAATCATATTGATCTCGTTCATGTTTCCGGAGAAGAGTTTGATGTGATGATGGCAGACGTTGAACACGGACAATTTAGTTCCCATATATAAGATTTTTAAAAGTATAATTTTTTATTTACTTATTTGTGACCTTAGTTAGCTAATCCTAGAATAAAATAAAAAACATAATTATGGATGAATAGCAGCCTCAGGTAGGCGAGACTTAAAGGTCCAAGTAGCTCGCAGTGCAGTAATACTTGACCATATCAAAAGACTGAACTTCATCACACATTCAAAATACATAAAGAGATATAATTAGCTTTACTGCGATTATATTTAACTTGTATGATTCGATATATGTTGTTGAATACAATAACAAAATATTCTAACGCCAAATGGTTATGTTCAAATAATTTTATAATGGTTTAAATAGTAATATGAGCCCAGAATTAAGTCTGTCCAGCATCTTAATCCTTGATAACGATAGTGATTTTCGCAAATTACTCACTACCATACTTGGAAAGAAATTCGAGTGTGTTAAGTTAGTTGAATATGACCCAATTGCCAAAGGTGCTCCCAGTGAAGATTTTAACTGGTCAGAATATGATATACTTCCGCTCGATTATTACCTGTGCATCCTTGGAGTAACAGGTCTTGATATATTGCAAACAAACAAAAAAACCGATCTTTTCCAGCAACTATTATGCTTACCGGTGCTGACAATGAAAAGATTGCTGTTCGTACTGTTAAAGCTGGCGTTTACGACTACCTTCGCAAGGAAACGCTTGATAAAGATCATCTTCGCAACGCGATACTTGAATCATATGACAAGCACAAGATCGAACTTAAAAAACTTAACGAATTGACAAATCAGAGCCATGCATTCAATAAAGCTATTTTTTATCAGGAACTGGAACAAAATGAGCACGACGAAGAAAATACAGATCAAGTTCTACTAATTATAGAGCTCAATAATCATAAGATATTAGAAGAAAGACTTGACGTAATCCTGCGCGATGGGATTATCTGTGGCACAGTAAAGCAAAGCTTTGAAGTATTCAATCTTGGAGAATGTAACCCGAGTATTACCCGCTTTAGCGACGCATCGCATCGATTGCACTATTAATCGATGATCCGAGAACAAGAAGAGACTTTGGAAGTTAGCCTTCAAGGTCTTTGTACACACCTAAAAAAGTAATCCTTTCCTTATAATATGGTGAAAAAAACTCTGTTCTGCAATAAGCGTAGGAGCCTTAACAATTATCCGAGTTCAACGGATCAGTGGAGGAACTTATTTCTTATGTACGTAATGCTGCCAAGCTAGCGCCAGAGCACAAAGGTAATACTTTCTACGTTTACTCTAACAATGACATAATCAATAAATCGATCCCTGAAGCAGACTCTGTCACGCCGATAGAAATTGAAGAAACTTCAGATATTGAACTTGCAGTAACTTCTCAGCCAGAACAACAACCGGAGCCGGAATTACCTACTGAAGCAGAGACAAATCTGGTAATTGATAAAACTCAACCTGAACCTGAACCTGAACCTGAACCTGAAGCGCCGGGCAAATCAGAATTAGTAGCTAAACCTGTTGTTGATTTGGCAACAACAAACACTCAGCCCGAGGCCGTACCCAAGCTGGCACCTGAAGAAAAACCACTAAAACCAAAATCGAAAACTGGTCCTGTTCAAGCTGTCAAAGATAATATTGAGCTTAATACTGTTGATTTAAGCGAAAAAGCACAGCAGATAAAGAGAGCCTTTAATGAAAAACAGATCATCCAAACATTTCAACCGGTTATATATTTAATTAGTGAAGAGGAACGCCATGACGTCTATCTTGTCTCTATTCAACTTATAGATACAGATGGCAGCATAATCTACGAAGATGAAATTCAACGTGAAACTAACACGCCTGCTTTCCGGAAATCCATTGATCGCTGAATGCTGCGAGAAACCATAGGAAGGATTGTTAATAGACCAAATGATGACAACTTATACTTTATAAAAATAAGCAAAGAATCGCTAGCCGATGCATCATTTTTTAACTGGATTCGAAAGATGATGACAGGGTTAGAGAAAAGAAGCCCTGGAAGGCAAATTGCAATCGAATTATCGACCGAAGATATTAAACCCGTACAGAAGCAAGCTGGCGCACTCATTTCATATCTTTAAAAGGCCCATGGTTTTAGACTCATTATTGCACATGCGCCTGATATTGATGAATTAAGAAGCCTCTCGAATGACCTGAAAATTGATCTGACACGTAGTAAATTTGAATTAGTATCTAGTATGAAAGAATCATATTAAAGATGTCTTAAATTTTGACAATGAGCCGAAAAAGATTTCTGTCCTAAATTTGCTTAAGAGAAATAATGTTCAAATCCTGACAGATGATATTAAAGATGCAACTGCGTTGACGAAGGTGATTGAAGCTGGAGTAGATCTGGCTTTCAGAAAATTTATAGGTTAACTTATGAATCAACTAGATGATGTAACAGATGTTGAATCATTTAAAATTATTTAGGCTAAAATTTTATTATTATAAATAGAAATAGATATGCTATTAGGGAGATAGACCGTGACAGAAGGACTCATGCATCAAAATATTGTCAAAAAGATTAGTGAATACGTGATCTGTTCATCTTGAAGCTTAAAAAATACCGTTAAGCAACAGGGGCACATGTTTAAACTCGATCAGCAGGTGAAGCGAATTGGTGAAATCCTTCTTGAAAATGGAAGCGTCGATCAGGAGCATCTTGACGCAGCTATTAAAAAGCAGCGAATTGACAGGATCCGTAATTGTCCGGCTTTTTCAACACTCACGCAAACAGAACTATCAGCTGTAGCTAACAAATTCAATGAGGTCACTGTTCAAATAAGACAGCAATCCATCATACAAGATGAACCTGATCCGGCGCTTTACATTATTGCGGTGGGTAAGGTTGAAGTCTATAGAATAGATCTTGAATGAAGCATGATGCATATTGCCTATGTAGAAGCGCCTGAGCCTATTGGGGAAATAGGTTATTTTTAGGGTGGCGTTAGAACGACATCAATACAAACAGTAGATACTGTTTAATTACTGCGTGCAGAATATTCTGTCCTTACTCACTATTTTAAAAATATACCAAGAATTGTGCACGCTTTTGTACAAATGGTAAAACAACGACAACGCGTAGCCGAAGAAATTGTTGCACAGAAATGGGATCTAAATCCCATTCTATCATCTAAAGATAGCGCTATCTTTCTCATAGCGCTATCTTTCTCACTTACTACCGATTGTAACTAGAAAGCAATACTTATAGATTCCCGCTAGATATTTATCTTTCAGAATATGGTGAAATTCGCAAACGTCTTAGTAAATGGCACTCTAATTAAAAGATATAAGTGATTTCTTGCAGATATCGAGTTAGAAAATGGACAAGTTATCACTGCACATACTACAAATATCGAGCCTATGAAAGGTTGCTGTACACCCGACGCTACTGTTTGGTTAAGTGATAGTGGCAATCCAAATCGTAAATATCCTCTGTCCTGGGAAATTACTGAAGTCGGCAATAATATTCTTGTTGGCATAAACACTGGGTTGCCAAATAAACTGGTTAAGGAAGAGATTGAGAATGGAGGCATCAAAAAAACTACAGGACTATTCCAGAATTGAAACTGAAGTCTTCCATGGAAGCGAAAACAGCCGCATTGATTTATTGTTGATAGATAGCTCATTAAATAAATGCTATATAGAAGTGAAAAATGTCACAATGGTTGAAAATAACATTAGTTTTTTTCCGAATGCTGTAAGCACCCGCGCCACTAAGCACTTGAGAGAACCAATAAATGCGGTGAGACGGGGAAATCGTGTCATTATTTTCTACTGTATACAAAGAAAAGATGTACAAGAGGTCAGACCCGCTGATGATATCGATCCTGAATATAGCAAACCACTTCGTTGCTCTATTGCAGCTGGTGTACAAACGCTCGTATATCAGTTCGTGGCGAGCAACACGGCCATCGAACCAGGTAAGAGAATTCCTGTTGTGCACTCATAGTATTGACAACTCTTTATATTTTCCGTGTTTCCTAAAGCTAAAATATCAATTGGTGTAAGTGCATGCCTTTTAGGAGAAAAGGTACGTTGCGATGAAGAACATAAACGTGATAACTATATAGCAGACATTCTATCTAAGTATTTTGATTTTCTGCCTTTATGCCAGGAAGTTGCAATTGGCCTCAGTGTTCCAAGGCCAATAATCCAACTTCACAGCGTTAGTGCCGAGAAGCGGACAATAATAGCTAGCATAATAAGCAAGATGTTACTAGAGCATTGAGTAGTAACAGTTCGGTTGCTTCGCAAACTAAGATAAGTGCTTGCATTTTTAAATCCAAGTCGCCCAGTTGTGGCATTGATAGCGTAAAGGTTTATGGAGAGAGTGGCTCGCAAATAAGATATGCCTCGGGGTTTTTGCCTCTGCCATCATGAAGGCCCAACCGTTGCTACCAGCGGAACAGGAATGTGGTTTATGGGAAATCTACAATCGGAATAATTTTATGGTAAGAGTATTTGTTTGCTATCTCTGGCAAAACTTGGTAAGTCAGGGGATTATATTGAAAGATATCTCAGACTATCATTCTAATTTCAAATCACTCTTTAAGGCATGCGACCACATTGCAACAACTTGATAAACTGTTTGAGAAAACACAAGCTGATGTAACTACTATTGCAAATAACTTTATAACTAAAGCAATGAATTTATTAAAGAGGCCGGTTCCGAACGATAACCTGGTAAAAGAACTAAAGGCAAGAGCTCAATATGTTACTAACAAAATGGATAACACAGTTCAAAATGAACTCATTGATAAAATAGAAGCCTATGGGAATGAAGAATTACCGATTACAGTTCCGCTAGGCCTAATCTACACTGGCTTATAGTTAGTGGTTTAAATCAAGTATCCCTTTTGTGTCTTTACTAAAGACACAAAAAATTTTCATACATTTATCGATCTTACAAATTCACTATTTTTATATTCAAGGCACAACATATCTTGAAAAGATTTTAAGATTATTTCCTCATAATCTGAAAGTTGCTTACTTTCTAGCTTGCTTAATTGCTCGTGTCGCGACTTTATTTTCGGATTCTGGGCGATTAGTGCACAACAGTCTTTATAGGGTTCAATAGAAATACTATAGGTGCCATTGAACGCATGATGGCAATTATCTCCTGTTTATTTGAACCTATCAACGGTTTCAAAATCGGTATGCTTACGGCTTTCGAAGAACTGACAATGTTTTCAAGCGTCTGGGACGCAACCTGTCCTAGGCTATCGCCATCAACCAGCGCTTGCGCGTGTATTCTATCTGCCAACCGTTCGGCAAACCTTATCATAAAACAACGAAATAGTACAACATCATAGCCGCTGTTCCTCTTCCCTAAAGCCAGATCAAAATATGTATTTGGTACAACATATAAGCAACTCCGCTGCGTGTACTGACTTAGTTGACTTGCCAGCTTACCTATTACTGAATTTTTTAAATCTGCTTCTTGCATATGACTGGCTGTGATATGGAACAGATCCACACTACAACCACGTTTTGCTAATAGAAATACGGCAACTGGTGGATCAATATCACCGGAAAGTAAGGCCAGTACATTATCGCCTGTTCCAATAGGTAGTCCTCTCACTCCTTTTAATTTATCTACGTAGAGATACAATCCATCAGGGTAGATATCAATATAAAATACTTGATCTAGTCTCTTTAATTTAACTTTATCTTATTCTGTTCTTTGCCTGATAGTTTCTTCAGGTCGTACACCAATTTGCTGGGAAGTAACGGGCAATTTTTTATCTGTTCTGTTTATGCGGATCGCAAAACTTGCGTCATTTACATAATATCTACTTGCCAGCGCTACAATCTCTTTCTCAAGTAAATGCCAGTCGATACTTCTATCTGCGGATTTAAAATCTGAATTACAAGTCCAGCGTGCTGATGCAAAGGTCGACACTCCTGGCACCTGTCTTATTAGATACAAGGCATGTTGAAGATCATTATCGGCCCCTTTTGGGACGTGTATAAGCATACGATCCCGAGATGCACTGATAGCCCAATTATAGCTAGCATGCTTCAAACGGCGTATGATATCGCGTCGCAGGGCTTTTTGGAAATTATCCTGGTTTCTTCCCTTTTAGAGTAATATCGGGGCAATGAAGCAGAATTCTGTTGTGCGCTGAAGGAATCTTATTGTCTTTCCCATCTTCTTGTGGTTTGATTTTGGAAGCAATTTCTGTAAGCATAATAGTTTTAGAATTAAGAGCTAGTAGCAAATTTTAGCAGACAAGCACGCCAACTAAACAACAATGATTATATTTTTAGAAATCAGTTCAAGCCTGACTCTTATTGGTCGATAAGTCTTCTATGCACATTGACCGAGTTGTCACCCGGCAGGGATATTAATCGATATGGCGAAGCGGTCACGGAGTAGTTTATGCCACAAAAAAAATACCTTACAAAGAAATTATTACAAAAATTAATGACACTGTCATCGTCACAAATACTGACAATCCAGAGGGTTATGAACCAGAGATAGTCTATGTAAACTCGGCTTTTACTCGCCTTACTGATTATACCAAAGATGATGTTATAGGTAGAACTACCCGCTTCCTACAAGGACCGGATACAGATCCGAGTACAGTTGAAAGTATCCATAAGGCATTGATTCAAAATGAAGCTGTCCATACCGAGATATTAAATTATAGGAAAGATAGTATTCCATTTTGGGTAGATCTAAATATCATTCCTTTGAAAAATACAGCAAATGAAATAACACACTATGCGGCTATTGTTAAAGACCTGACAACATATAAACGCCTGAAACAGGAACTACATAGATTAAACCATATGGATGTCCTGACTGGTGTTGCAAATCGAGAACATTTTATGTTACTAGCCGATTCTGAATTCGGCCGTACAAAGAGACATCAACGCCCCATATCTCTTGTACTCTTCGGTCTTAATAATTTTAAAAGACTAAACAATATTTATGGCCATCAATTTGACGATAATGTTCTTAAAACCGTTGCTGACAATTGTCGAACCTTGTTACGACAATCAGATATATTTGGCCTGAATAGGCGGAGAAAAGTTCACGATTATTCTACCCGAGACGTGCATTAACGCTTCTGAAGAACTTGCAGAAAGACTTTGCATGTTGCTATGTGTCCTTGAAGTAAGTAATAAGACTGAAGAGATATCGATTACTGCAAGTTTTGGAGTTACTACAGCTTCAGAATCAGACGACAGTCTGTTTGATTTAATGCAAAGAACTGATCTGGCGCTAAGTGATGCCAAGAAAAATGATAGAAATACCGTTCGAATAAGAAACGCCTCACCAAATATATATCTAAAAACTTTAAGCTAACGAATTCATGAAGCATCAACACTTGTACCAAATGGATATAAATATCATTCACTGATAAGCTCGGTTTACACAAATCTTATTGTTGAGTCCGACGCTTAAATCCTCATTCGCACAGATCCTTCCTATTGAAAGATACCTGACTGTATCAGGCGGTCTATTATAAGTATGAGACTTACTAAACTATGATAAGCGTAAAGAATAAGAAGCAATGAAATCAAATTTGTATCTGCTGCTAGCTGCCCTTATAGCAGTTATCGTCCTTGTATTGGATTTATATATCCACCTTGGTGTGGCATTTGGTGTGCCCTATATTATTGTTGTATTTATCATACTACTCGCACCAAACCGTCAAGTAGTCATTATCACCGCTGCTGTTTGCACTGCACTGGTATTGCCTGGGTTTGTTTTCTCTCCGGAAGGAGGAGAAACATAGAAAATCTATTTTAACCGGATTATTGCTGTTGTTGCCATCTGGATAGTAGCTCTGCTAGGACTGATTAATAAGAATAAACAAACACTACTGAACAATAACGAGAGACGTTATAGGACTATCCTCCAGACAGCAATGGACGGTTTCTTTATTACAGACACGCAGGGAAAGCTGCTGGAAGTAAATGAAGCCTATTGTGCAATGAGCGACTATCGTAAAGAGAAATTGCTAACTATGAGCATATATGATCTCTCTCCCCTGTCGCTTCCGATGTAATAACTGCCCGCATTGAGAAAACTAAATCACTGGGTAAATCTCATTTTCAAAGCCAACACTGCCGAAAGGATAGAAGTATTATTCATGCTGAAATTAGCTCTCAGTTCAGGTCTGTCGATGGTGGTCGGATTATATGGCTTTTATCCATGACGTCACTGAGCGCAAGCAAGTGGAGCAGACGCTAAGTGAAAATAAGTACAGAGCACTTTTCGAGCATTCTACTGACACCATTCTAATAACAGAAGGAGATAAATTTGTAGATTGTAATCCGACAGCTCTCAAGATGCTTGGCTACGATACGAGAGCACAAAAAGAACTATTGGAGACACCACTCTCTAAACTATCTCCAAAAGTACAAGTTGATGGGCAAAACTCTTTTGAGAAAGCGAATGAAATGATGTCTATCGCTTATGCTCAAGACAGCCATCGTTTTGAGTGATCGCATATAAGACAAAGTGGAAAAGTCTTTCCAGTTGAAGTTCTCTTGACTGCAGTCCCTTTAGAAAGAAAAAATTTCTCCATATCGTATGGCGAGATATTACCGAGCGCAAGCAGGCTCAAGAAGTCCTGGAGCAAAGCAATGCCTTGTCTGAGTTGCTACACTCCATAGTAGTGAAAGCCAATGCTACAACCAAGTCTGATCAGATTTGGCAGACGACCTTGACAAACGTTTGTACCTAGATGAGATGGCCAGTGGGACACGCTTACCTTATTGATCCAAAAAATAATAATAATAAACTAAATCATTCCGATCTCTGGTTTTTCAGTGATGAGGAGTGATTTTAATATTTCAAGGAAATAACCATGGAAACATCATTTAATGAGGGAGTGAAACTACCAAGGCGTGTTTTAGAATCCAAGGAGCCAGTATGGGTTACGAATTTACGAGAAGATGATAATTTTCCAAAAGCAAAGTTGGGTAGAGACATAGGAGTATGCTGCAGATTCGACATGCCCATTCTGGCAGGCAATCAAGTCACGGGTATTCTCGAGTTCTTTTTCGAAAGTAGTAATGAGATGAATCAAGCCTTGTTCAATGTGCTTCTGCAAATCAGCACACAAATCAGACGTGTTTTTGAACGTTACGAAGTAGAGATAGACTTACTGGAAAACGAAGCAAAATTAGCAACCATTTTCAATACTTCACCTAAGGCTACAGTTATTTCACATAAAGATGATGGCCGAATTCTCTTTGCTAATCCCGTAGTTACGAAATTAACAACGTATAGCGAGACGGAAATTAAAGGAAAGATTGTTAAGGAAGTTAATTTATGGTCCAACCCTGAAGAGAGGGAAAAGCTGATAAGCATACTGGAACAAGAAGATAAGGTTGATGAATTTGAAATTGAAGTCCGTACTAAAGAAAACACTTCGATCCCTGTATCCTTATCAGCGTCACAAATTGAGATAGAAGATAGGCAATATCTGGTGACAATGGCCCGAGACATTACTCGGCGCAAACAAGACGAAATAGAACGCCAACAGTTAGGGCGACAATTGCATCACGCACAGCAAATGGAATCGACGGGACAATTGACAGGTGGTATCACCCACAATTTCAATAATATTCTATCTACTGTCCTGGTTTACTCAGAAATGTCCCTAAAAAAGATACTTGAAATTAGAGACGAAAAACCGGAAGCGTATCTTAACAAAATTATTAATAGCTGTAACCGTGGCAGGGATCTGGTTAGAGAACTGCTTCTTTTCAGCCGGAGAAAAATGGAGACACCAAAAATAACTTTAATCAGCAATATTGTGATTGAAATCGTTGCATTATTGAAGGTAAGTCTACCATCTTCAATTGAGCTCAGCACCGATCTTGAAGAAGACCTGCTAACTATTCTTATCGATCCTATCCAGCTTGATCAAACAATTATGAACCTATGCATCAATGCCCGTGATGCTATGCAAGAAGTTGGGTCTTTGAGAATCGGGACACGGCAACTTCTGATAACAGAGGAAAAAGGAAATGTGATGCCCTGCAGTACACCGCAGCGAAAAGAAAAATGGGTTGAACATTGTGAATGCTTTGAAGCGCAGCTACACTTGCCAGCCGGAGAATATGTAGAATTATCAGTAACAAATACTGGCAAGGAGATCCAGGAAGATATATTAGGTCAAATATTCAAACCATTTTTTTACTACTAAGAAAGTTGGTAGGGAAACAAGTATGAGGCTTTCCGTTGTACACGTGGTTATGCAACGCGCGAAAGGGCATATATTAGTAGAGACAGAAGAAGACAAGGGGACAACCTTCAGATTGTTATTTGAAGCGCTGTAAACATCCACAAGTGATGAGTTGCTTGTAGAGGATGAGGGGTAGTGATTGCATTTTTTTAGTGGATGACGACGAAGCCTTAATAAATTTCCTGGATGAGATGATCCCATTATATGGCTATACGGTAAAAACATCTATAAACGGTGATGGCGCATTAAAATTGTTTCAGCAGGATCCGAAGAGAATTGATCTGGCGGTCACCGATCAAACCATGCCAAAACTAACCGGAGATAAGCTGGCTGTACAACTATTGGCTATCCGTCCGGAACTCTCTATTATTCTAACAACCGGTTTCAGTGAATTGATAGATGAGGTAAAGGTTGATGAGATCAGTATCCAGCATTTTTTAATGAAGCCTTTTACTTCGAATACTTTGCTGGCGAAAATTCAAGATTTATTACCTGAAAACACTGCCAAAGTGTATTAACTAGAAGGGCTTCCATGTCTCTTCAATACCATAAAAAACTACTGCTTTGCAAAATAAACTGCAATCGAATACTATGCTGTTATAGGCGCTCATAAATGGACGGGTAAATCTTAAAAAAAATGGAGTTATCTGTTACATATAAAAATCTCCAATTTTTTTGCTCTATACTTCAGCTATTAGAATAACTCTCTATTATCAGTGATGGATAGAGGCCATTTATTTTTCTAATCTTTAGATGAATATTGTTCACCTCAAGAGTTATCTTCAGTCTGCTGCTAAAGTAGCAGATGTTGCAAGATCACAAATTTTCCACCTTGGCATATTGTTAGCTTTCTCGATATGGTTCATCGATCCATTTATTGACGCACTATTACTGCGAGAAGAAAATATCAACCAACAACTCACCAATCCGGATACTAGTGAGATATATTTTAGATCGATCAGCTCAATCCTTATTATTATTTTCTCCTGCTTGGTCAGTGCTATTTTAATTCGATCTAAAAGAATAGAAGAACTATTTTCAAAGACATTTCATTCCAGCTCTGATCCTATTTCAGTCTCTTCTATTGAGAACGATAGTTTTATAAAATCCAGTGGTTATAGCCGTGAAGAAGTTATAGGCCGAAGTGTTTTTGATTTGGGTTTCTGGGTTCAGATAGAGCAACGAGATAAGCCTACTAATAAACTGCAGGAAAAAGGGAAAGTACAAAATGTGTTAGTTGATTTTCGCATTACGACCGAGAGATATCCGCAATTGTCTACTCTCTACTGAAATCATCCAGCTTAATCATAGCCCTCACATGCTTATAGTAACTCGAGATATAACTGAGCATTTGTGGGCAGAAGAGGCCTTACGAAATAGTGAGAAAGAGTATAGTCATTTAGTTAGTAATATCTCTGGTGTGACATACAAAGCCAGTGCTGATTGGTCCGTAAAAATATTAAATAACAGTAGTGAAATCTGTGGTTACTCTTCACAGGAAATGAGCTTAATCGAAGAAAACTGGCTAAGTTTGGTACACCCTGATGATAAGGATATTCTCTTAGAAAGAGCAACGAAGCTAGCGAAGAAAGAACTAGAATCCACTGTAGATATTTACAGAATAACGCATAAAAATGGTCAAGAACGTTGGGCTGAGGATCACGGCGAAACTATTCTATCAGGCGACGGAAAGTTTCTTGGCTTCGAAGGCCTGGTATTTGATATTACTGAGCGCAAACAGGCAGAGGAGGAATTACAGATTCTTTCCTATGCTATTGAATCCAGCCCATCAGCAGTGATGATTACCGATATTAACGGTAAAATCGAATGCATTAATCCTAAGTTTA
>Ga0056107_100023_pt1 | contig 29863 bp, 38 predicted proteins | sample WorMetcrassitun2_FD_77006 | JGI IMG/M metagenome (GOLD analysis project Ga0056107, IMG submission 77006) | Marine gutless worms symbiont microbial communities from Max Planck institute for Marine Microbiology, Germany - Olavius crassitunicatus.2 ...
ACTATTACCCTCATGTAAAATTCGATTGAGTACGCATTCTAACTTAGAATGTAGCTAAAAAATTGAGCTAGATCAAGCTTAACCACATGATTTTATAGCAGCAAAATGCGTAAGCAATTGCTTGGTAAGGCAAATATTTAACGAATGGGCAGATGCTTACATTTTATCATTCGGTAGAATTTCATCAGATGGAATTTAGTATCATGAGGACATTAAAATTTATAGGCAACCGATTTAATAGTGCACTTCTCCGAGTCCTGTGTGTTCTCAGTGGTTAATCTTCGGCAATGATAAATGACACAATAAGTATATCGCTGTCTAAGATCCTATCTATGAATTGTTGCTTGTTACTGGATTACCCTGGCCGACCATCTGCTCGCGCTGTAACCAACATTGGTCCATAGAAATAAATATAAATAGCATAAGCCAAAACCCACAGACTACCAGCGACACCGATACCCCAGTTTGTCAATTCAGGTAACCATGCAGGAAATACAATTCGAATTGCTGAAGCTGAAAGAATAAAAATATAGGCAACTGTAGTCAGCTTAGGTTGATTAAGTGGTCGGCCAGTATGTCCCAAAGTAACCCGAGAAACCATTGCCAGGATAATCCCGCCAATTGCTCCCACAGCAAAACTGTGCATGACCACACTATTATTAACCATCAAGCTAATACTGTGCATGGCCAACAAGACAAACCCAATGGGGATAAATATATAAGCTAAATGTAGCGACCATAATAATGGCGCAGACCAGGTATGTTGAATTCCCCAGCGTGAAAACCGCCAACCATTAGCCAGCGCCGCAATACATGAAATTATAAATAATAAAATTGAAAGTACGCTGGTGAACCCCACTAATGCAATAAGCAATAATAAAATTACACTGATAATACTTGTGATTTCCAGCCATTTAATGGCCTGATGTTTTTGGCAGCCTGTCGCGTTGGTAGTAAATGCAGGTATTACCCGGCCACCTAGTATCATGATGATTAAAGTAAACAGCATGATAGTGGCATGGAGAGATTGCATTGCTAACTGAGTGTGGCCTGTGATTACTGCCCAATGACTACTAGCATTGAGAAGAGCCATTACAAGCAATATGGGAACAAACATTATATTGCGCCATTGCTTTACCTTTGCTACTGGGTAGGCCATGGCTATAGATGCTAATAGAGGAAAAGCCACATCAACTGCTGCAATTAACCAGGGAGTTAGGCCAGCTCCAAATGCTAAAAGTAGTCGGCCAAATAGCCAGGTTAAGGCTAATACTGCTAATGGTTTTCCTCTCAATCCAGTAACGCCAGTCCAGGTCGCTACCGCCGTTAATAAGAAGCCAACGATAATGGCTGCGCCGAAACCAAATAACATTTCATGTCCATGCCACCATATAGGGTTGCCATGGGGTTGCCAGTTAAGAGGTTTTGACCAGAAATGACTCCACCATGCCATGGCAATCACTGAGAATATTGTGCCTCCTAAAAATAGTGGCCTGAAAGCCAGCCGCCAAATAGGCGTAATAGCCAAAGCAATATTTGTGTTATCAACGTTTGATGTCATTTAATGCGTTCAAAAAATCTCTATACTAAATCATACAATATAGCTAGTCTTGTTTACTGGAGCTAGATCAAGTTCAGATAAATAAATATCCCGTTTATTTGCCTAGTGAATGGCAACATGCACATGGGCTTAATGAGAAGATGCTTGTGCATTGAAGTATTCTCCAGTTGATTAGAACGTAGCTCCACACACCCAACATTTGAGGCAGCAGTAACAAATTAGTTTTATACTACTTTTTCCTTTATCTCTTAGGGGAAAGAAAGTTGACTTACTTTCCCGTCATACGATGCTTGTATATGCTATCCTATAGCATCGTACTTTGTCTTGCTATCTGTAGTGGCGGATCCCGAAGAGCCTGTCAATATTACTAGTTCCACACAGCCGGTAGATTCAGTAGATTCTATTGAGAGGGTATCACGACCAAATATTCTGATGATCATTTCCGATGATATGGGTTATACTGATCTCGATGCTTTATTATAATTGGTGACAGGATAAAGATCCGCGCCAACGGGGTTGTTTGCGAATGACAAATTCAAATATCTATTAATTGAATTTCCGGAATTTTATACAATATTGATGTTTAATAAGGCTCGTGCTTATGATCATAATCGTGCTCACTGAAGCACGTGCTGCGGCGATCTACCGGTTCAGTTCCAGGCCTGTCGGGTAACTGTGAGAGCATTGACGTAATTGGTGGTTTCGATGCGAATCCTTATGTCCTGGCACCCTTAAACGAAATTGGATTGTCAATGTGTGCCAAGTATGATGATGGAACTGAGAATCCGGCCTGCTCCTGCATCGGTCCCGGAGTATCGAATGTACTGGTCGTCCCATACCAGCTCGCAATCATTCAGAATAGTAATGAAGTCGCTATCCGTCATGAGTACTTTGACGCTGTACGAACTGTGTATCTGGATCAAAAAGAACATCCTGATGAGGGTACAGAGCTATCAATCTTTGGCCATTCAATCGGCTGATATGAGGGTAGTACACTGGTAGTGGACGCACAAAATTTTTCCTATGACCGTATCGGCGCAGATATGATGGGAGGAGAACTCTTCAGCGAACAAAAAAAGTTATTGAACGTTACACGTGAAGTGATGATGGTCAAGCTCTGAAAGTAGAATTCATAATTGAAGTCCGGTATATCTGAGCCAACCGTATGAACGTGAACACCGCTTTGCGCCTGATATGGAGATCTACGAGTTTGAATGTGAACCAGAGATTGCAGTTAAGACGAAGGAAATGTATCAGGAACCTGAATGATCAATTTACAATGGCATGTAAATGTAAATCTTGGTTGTGAGTTATCTTCCCTGGACTGCCGCTATTACAACAAACTACATCAGATAACAGTCATTCGCAAGCCTGCTAACTTCAATGAGAGTGCTGGCAGGAACCTTTCCATGCCAGTAATCTGGTAATGTTTTTTTGTTATTTTGGAATACTGTTTTAAAGCCATCAATATTTGTTACGAAGCGTCGAATAAAAACAACATCGCTAAGATTTGCTCCGCCTGCTTAGAGTGCTATATCGAAATTCTTCATAATCTGCAGGTATTGATCATGCCAGTAACCAGGACTGACATATTTACCATTTTCATCGGCGGATACCTGTCCTGCTACAAATAACATCTTGGAGCTTATTAAATACCCTCGACAGTAATCAAATAGGTATAACCTGGGCGGTCTCATGAAGGCCCCCTGGTTCAATGTGTTTTTTAACAGATGCAGCTGACTGCACATACGAATTAGTAAATACACAGAAAAATATAACTGCGAAAACCAGATATCTTGATATAGGTAGCTGTTTTATCATTTTCGTAATCTCATTATACTTCACTTATAGCTTTAAAAAGGCCGGTTCAAAACACAATATTTCATCTCATTTATAATTATTCTATTAACTATATGAATCGTATTTTATATATTGTGCGTTGAGTTACACTGGTAAAAAGTAGAACTAAAAAGCTTTGGTTCTGTCTCAATTACCTGTATTTCATTATTTCCACAGCAGTATTATTAGTCATGGCCTGGAGAATAATAAGATTACTAAAGTGGCAAACGCATGTTGGCTAAGTGCTGGGCCAATAATTATATAGGTTTGAATCAACGTAGATAGGAGTATATTTAATTGAGTTTGTATAATTCAAGTTCGTCCTGGGGCTCGATCAGTAAATTTTTCCATTGGGGGATTGCATTACTGATCTTTATCGCGATTATTCTAGGATGGATTGCTGAGACCCGGGAATTTTCTGTTGTTAAAATAAATCTTTTCATTTGGCATGAATCCGTCGGTATAACCGTATTGTTTCTGACAGTATTACGCTTTATCTGGAAATGCATTAGTCAAAAACCTGGGTTCTCGCAAGGGATTAGTGAAACTAATGCCAGACTGGCTGACCTGGGGCATTGGGGACTCTACGGACTTATGTTTGCTCTACCTGTCAGCGGATGGGCAGTCATCTCTACAGCCAACATTCCATTTAGCTGGTTTTGGATCTTCCAGGTTCCCCTCATTGCTGAGCCAAATGAGGTCTTACAACATCAATCTGCATTAGTACACCTGATATTATTTTGGCTATTTGCTGTAATACTTGTAGGGCATATTGGTATGGCTGTTCTGCATCATGTTAAACATCAAAACGATGTTTTAGCCAGAATGTTACCGCGTAGGACAGTTCCCACATTGGTATATGCTGGCTTCGGAATTGGAATTTTAACCTTAGTTATTACCTTTACTTCTTTAATTGAAAGCAAGATTGAGATTAAGGGAGCGACAAACACAGCTACGGTTGTAAAGAGTAGGACTGATACTGATTAGTAACCGGCAGCGCAGTTGTGGGAAATCGATCATGAACAGAGTGAGTTGGGCTTAGTCGTCAATTATTTTGGTTCAGACATGCCAGGTAAATTTGAAAAATTTTCAGCACTTATACTTTTTGATCCGGAGAATTATGAAAAAGGATATTTCAACGTTGATATTGATGTGACGTCAGCAAAGACTAGTGTAACAGATAGTGATGAATTGCTAGTTGATTCAGAATGAATTTACTTCGAAAAATCCCCAATATCAAATGCATCGCATGCTCATTTAGCAAGATTGGCGATAATGAATTCGTCTCCTTAGATGTGCTGGATTTAAATGGCAGACAACGAGATGTTGAACTTCGATTTATCTGGGAGTCAATTGAATTTGATGAAGTCAGAGTGCATGGGCAGACGCGTATGCTCGCGGAGACAGAAATAAACTGAATTGATTTTGGTGTTGGGCAGGGAATGTTGGCAGATGAATCCAGCGTTGCCTTCAATGTGTCGATTCAGATTGAGCTGCTATTGCACCCTGTCGAAAAAGATTAAATAATTTTAGGATGCTGAGATCTAAACTTAAGGGAACTCTGATCAATTCATCCATAAATTATCAGTAAACAAAAAAACAAAAAAATATAATTTATGTTTTTCTCACATTTACTGGGTCTGTAATATATTGAAAATGGCGACGCATTAATGTGTCTCGACAAACTCTGAGTTAGCAAAAGTTTCCTTAGTTTTAACCACTTTTATTGGTATAAACTCCGCAATACCAATATCATAATAATTAGTAGTCTCATACACGGCCGCAGCGATCTGTAGCAATCTACTGAATTAATGACAAGACTAGCAAGTATTAGCTAGCGTAGGTATTGAAAAAGCACTAGCGGAAGGCCTGCGCTTTATGACAGCATCACGGTTAAATAGAATGCGGCAATTTGATCAAAGTCCTACGTAGTAAGCTCATACAAATATCACGTGTTATAAACTACGAAACAACAACTTGGTCGGATTTTCCTGACAGGATATTGTAGCACAATATAACCGAAATAATTAAAATAATGTATTCGGAGTAAAAAATAATGAAAACAAAAACTTCTTAATTGTAAGTTTGCTATTAGCAATATCTTTACCTGTGAGAACGGCAGATAACAATACCCTTCAGGTACTATTCAAGATGTTGCAAGAGAACGGCACAATTACGCAACAGCAGCACGAAAAATTGATTGAAGCGTTGAATGTTGATGAGGAGAAGCTTAGAATTCCGGCTAATGATATTGTAACAACTGAGAAGGATATTGAGGTAGGGACAGAAGAAGAGATAAATGTTTCCAGTAAGGATGATGCCTTTGCATTTGAGCTTGGAGAAAGGTTAATGCTGGGCTTAGCTTTACACGATGAAGACAGAAACCTTTTGGGTGATGGTACACAGTTACGCCGGGCCAGATTGGATCTGGGAGGAAAGCTATTTTATGACTGGAGCTATGAATTGGCAGCTGAGTTTGGAGATGGTGATGTAGAGATAAGGATGCGCATATCGCTTATAACGGCTGGCCCCCATAAGCCTGCGGGTAGATCAATTTAAAGAACCTTTCGGTCTGGAAGCGCAAACAAACGTCGAGTATATAACTTTTATGAAGCGATCACTACCATATACATTAACACCAGGGCGTAAGATTGAAGCTGCAATACAAAAGTATTGTGATAAGGTGTCAATTACTGGGGGCGTGTTTGGTGAGGAGTTTGACCAGAGTGTAAATGATGAGGGTGACGAAGGTTGGAGTCTCTGGTTAGCAGGTTAACTTATGCCCACTTTGATGAAGAAGATTTAAGTATTCACTTTGGTGTAGCCGCTGAGTATCGTAAGGTTGACGATGAACATCAGGTAAGATTTCGGGAACGTCCTGAACAAACCCCATATTACCGACGCTAGATATGTCAACACAATTAAATTGGGATTGGAAGCGATCGGAGTTTGCGGTCCTCTCTCCCTGCAAGGTGAATATATCTATACAGATGTAACAAGGAAAAATGGTTTGGATGATCTGGATTTTTACGGGTGGTATAGCTACGGCAGCTGGTTTCTGACTGGAGAATCTCGTAATTACAGGTTTAAAAAAGAGATTTCGGCAGGGTCAAGCCATTTAGTCGTTACGGCGCCTAGGAAGTCGCTGTTCGTTACAGCATGATCAATTTAACTGATGGCCCAGTGAGTGGTGGTGAGGAAAACAATGTAACCCTTGTACTTAACTGGTACATAAATCCAAATGTATGTGTTATGGCTAATTACATATTCGCCAACAATAACTAGCTCGCTACTGATGATGGTGCTGTACTAGGTAATAGTAGTCCAAGAATTTTTCAATTACGTTTGCAGGCAAATTATTAGGCAAGTTTATTTGAGTTACAGATCGGTAATATTTTTATACTTTTGACAGTAACAGCTCATCGTTTCAATATGCTCATACTAATACACACCGAATTCACACGTTACTTAGGCCTATGTGTCTATACCTTAGAACCTGCAAGAACAGAACGGATGAAATATGCACAACAGATTCACTAATATTCTTTTCAGTCCTTATCTCAGCCTTCGACTTTCTTTAGACATTGATAAATCAGCCAGAAGTCCGATGGTTTGCCTCGGCCGTTAACTAAATTATGGTAGCCAGTTTTAATAGTAACATTACTTCAAGATCGCCGTTTTCTTTTATCATCTCATGAAAATCAGTACCTTTAATGATAACTACAATTGAGTCACTAGTAACTATAGCAGATGCTGATATGGGCTTGTTCATCAATAATCTCCATTTCCCCACAATAATTCCATCGACCTTGATATCTGCAATTTTAATCGATTCAAATGGTGAAACTTCCTTATAAACTAAATAAAAATTCTATGTCCGAGGAACATAAACACGAGCATCCAGTAGTGATTGCACAGACAGGCAACGGTAACTCAGCAGGCGTATCGACAGCTGAAAAGACAGTGCTTGGAAACTGGTCCTGGCACCTGGCGTGGGTTAACCATTCGTTGCGAAATATTGGTAATGAGAGTATTGAACTGGCGAAAATTGAAATAAAGTAATCGTGAGTTTTGCTATTGTTGTATTCGTTGAGTTTATATGATCTTTTCTTACAGCTTCCAACTAAATTTCAAGTATGAAGCAAGCAGAATAATGGTTAGAATAGTAAGCGTTTTGTAATGCTTTAATTTTTTTATATAAAAAGTAAAATCATCAGTAAAGTAGTTAATGTCTTCAGTAGTAAAATCCAAGCAATCTAATCCGGTTGCATCAGTGGTGACAATCTTTAGTCAGGTACCTGAAGATGCAATGACGGCAGGGATACTGGGCACGGAGCGCTCCGGTAATGGGATCCGTATCCGATCAGGTGGTCTGATTGTTACGGTGAGTTATCTTACGCTTGAGGCCGAGCAAATATGGATAATATCGCAAGACGGCCAGGGTTCTCCGGCTTATGTTGTTGCCAGTGATTTCGATTCCGGTCTTTCATTGCTACAAACTACCGTTCAAATAGGTGAACACTACCTTGAACCTGGATCGAGTGATGAACTGTCAATTGGTGATTTGCTTAGTGTTTACGTCGGTGGAGGTCCTCCAGCGTTACAAAGTGAACTTGTTGCTAAGCAGGAATTTGCTGGACGCTGGGAATACTTACTTGATGAAGCGTTATATGTCGTGCCAGCATGTGAAAATTGGGCCGGATCGGCATTGCTCAACCAAAAAGGACAAGTTTGTGGCGTTGGTTCATTGTTATTGGAAATCCCGACGAACCAGCAGGAAATTTGCCAGGGTAATTTGTTTGTTCCCTTAGATTTGGTGACGCCTTACATTGATGAAATGTGTACACATGGTAAACGCAAGAAGCCAGCCAGACCATGGATGGGAGTACTTATTCAGGAATATGATAGTAAACTTATTGTGGTGAGTGCTTATCAGAACTGTCCCGCTAATCTAGCAGGTGTTAAACCGGGAGATGTGGTGGTTTCCATAAACAATGAACCAGTTACCAGTCTGTCAGAATTATTGCGAAAAGTCTGGAGTTTGGGCAGTGCGGGAGTCGAAATACCACTTACCGTTATCAATAAGGGGAAGTTATGTAACTATAGATTGCAGTCAGTCGACAGGGCCAGTTTCTATACAAAGCGCTCCGGAAGTATAATTAATTAAATTGTATTTTTAGATAGTACTATTTTAACTATTAGGGGAAATATGAGAAAAATAAAAATTATATAATTTGGTATTTGTGCTCTAATTAACTATGGCTGAGTAAATCAGATTATCCCTGGTTATTGTTATTACAAGGATATTATCCCGGTAGCTGCACCAATAAACTTTCACTGCGAATCTTGAAAGAAAAGGTCTTTTTGCCGAAAAAGAGAAGGCTATGTGGATGACTTTATCCATTATCTTGTCCCCATCAACGAAGCCCCAATAGTGAGAGTCTTGGCTATTATTTCTGCGATCATCTAATCCAAAATATTTGTTTTTCGGGACAACTATTTTCCCGAAAAAATCGAGCAGCCCATATGTGTCACTTATCTGTACCTTGTGGTGCAGGCCGTCAATTGATTCCCAACCATGAATCCTACCATCACTCTGGACCTTCAGATCTAAAGGTAACTGTTTGCCATTCACAAAGACGGAAAATCCATCAATACGAACAGTATCACCAGGAATACCAATGACGCATTTGACAAATTATTTGTCAGTATGCTGGGGTAAAAAGTAATAATATCACCTCTCTACAGTTTGCCGAACGAAGCTAATTTGATCGCCGTAAGAGGTATTGATGAGCCGTAAGATATTTTGTTGACTAACAGGTAGAGCCATCATCCATCATAAAAGGTAGGTTTCATGGGAGCCACTAGAAACATAATTCCGATCAACTACAGCAGTCCTGACGACTATCATTACAACAATGAAAATAACTAAGGTTAGATTATCTTTCAGTAACTGTCTAATTTTCTCCCTCATAGCTGGTGAGGTTTTCTCCAATATTTAAGGAATTTGGACATTTGTTTGTTTCACATAGTTCCCGTCCACGGCGAACATAGCTGTTTATTCCTCTGTTCGTAGCGAGCAAGTTTTGCTAGTTTGTTACAGAGAGATAATCCTTGGCTGGACTAAGGTTCTTTTTCTTCAAAAATGGAAATGATTTCTTTCTTTTTCTGCAGCATTTCTGTTAGTGCTTTAGATCTAAGCTGGGCCTGTTCTGGATCGGAATTTCTAGTCGCTGGTTGATTGGCTTGGGTACTCTTGCCAATATCTATGGAATCAGTGTTGAGACTCTCAACTGGTAGTTCGAGAGGTTTGTCGAAATCTTTAAATTCATTGGTTACTGTAACTGTTTGAATTGTCATTAGTTCCATTACAGCTTCAGTTGCCATATCATTATAACTGCAAGGATGCTGACAAAAGTAAATCTGGCGAAGGTATTATCTAAAATGTGAAGTACCTTTTTGTTATTTTTTTTCTGACTGACTGTATTCATCTGAAGTGTTAGTGAAAATGTAGTTACTAAGATTGTAAACTATATATTATGGCTAAATTTATGGCTAAATTATAAATATAGTTGATATATTCTCGCCAGAGAAAAATAAATCAGATGACATCATTTAACAAATAGCTCTAGAGTTGATTATTTATGGAACTTTACAAAGTAAAATTATCACTTTTTTTCCTCGTTATTGTAATAACCGAGATATCAGCAGCTCAACATGAGATACCTCAGATGACAGCAAGCCGGAATAATAATGCATGCATAACGGATGGAAATACGCCAATAGTAAGTTTTGAAATCGATGATCTGCTTATTCCAGAAAAAATACGTAAGCTAGAAGAATACCAGAAAGTGATTAAGTCCTTAGAAGAAAAAGCTGGCGCCTATAACTATGACTTGTTGCCGGAATTAATAGGATTGGGTTTATTGTCTAGTGAGGCTGGAGAGCACGCTGATGCGGTGTCCGCAGTTAATCGTGCTGTATCCATTATTCGAATCAATGAAGGACTGTATAGTCCTAATCAATTGCCTCTATTGGAAATTATTATTAATGGTAATATTGCAAATAGTAATTGGGAAGAAGTTGCTGATGCCTATGATTTGATGCTGTGGCTGAATAAACGGAATTACAGCGAGAACGATCAGCGCTTGTTACCGATATTGAAGCGTATACGGCAATGGCATATTGACGCATATAACAAGGAAACAGGAAGAAGTCTGGAAGACCACTTTAGTATTGTCGAAACATTATACAAGCAGGCATTAAATATTTTGAAGAAATGTACAAGTGACGAACGCATGGCTATGTGTTTCTTTTATAAGGGGTGTTGCGCTGATTTTACCGTTGGTAACAGTTACTGTCCAGCAGATAAATAATGAATAACATTTTTTTATGGGCGTTCAGGAATCTGAGCTGACAGATCGGTCGGAATAAATGACTAGATTTAAAAACATGAGGATTGAAGTTTTCTTAAAAATTTTACTTTTGATGACGATCGATATTACCGTTGTATCTGCAGATCCTGTCCCGGCAAAGTGGGAAGCACAGCAGGTAAGACTCAAGTACTACGAGAATAATACAATTTATACTTGTGATGGTATTCGCACTAAGCTAAAAGCATTGTTGTTGGCTATTGGTGCCCGAGATGATGTGCGAATTGAAACCAAATGCCACGGATTTACCTCTGAACTACAACCGCATATCAAGGCCTTACTTGCATTCGCTATTCCGGCTGTTGCTGACAAAACAGCAACAGCCGGCGAGATATTTCCAGCAGAATGGCGTGAGTTAAAGATTAGAACGAGAACCTACCGTAGTATAGACGTCAGTGATTATGAACTTATCAGGCAGTTTAAAAAACAAATTTTACCACGTCTTGGAATATCTGCTGACAACGGTAAAAGACAATATTCTGCTTCCAGAATTGGGTTTACTACGAAATTTGAGGTCCTGATGCCAGTTGTTGAAGAAACAGAGTCAACGCAGGATTAAGCTATAGTTTTATTTGCGGTAAAAAAAGACCATCTACGTTGAAAAAATATCAGTATAAATTACTCCCACATTCGTTTTATCTCTTATTGTTGATTAGAGGTTTTCTCTTAACAGGAAATGCTGAGGGCGATGCAAATTTTGATTGAATCTGGATGATTAATGAGAAATTGAATGATGACACTGGTAGGCAAGTGGAGAAGGCTATAAAGACTGTTGGCGGGAAAATAAGTTGTTCTGGTAAAAAGGGCAAGGGCTGTACGATCATATCCCATACGATGAAATTTTGTATTTCAGTTATTTCAAATCAAAATTTTATTTAGTTTATGCTGATGAATTTGAGCGAATATTCTATTCTGATGGCCGCGATCGATCGTACAGTAAGCGCAAGTGGTGCAGACAAGGACGAACCTAAGGGCTATTCATTTGTTTATTGGGGGAGGAAAAACTTATTGTGAAATCAAGGCCAAGAGATGGTGGTCAGATAGAAGAGACCTTTTCATTATAGGCAGAAGAAGTGAAACTCAGAGTTGATCTACAACTAAAACCATCATTCTTCCTGGCGCCAATAGAGATTGTACGAATTTATGATCGTAGTGTGAAAATAAAGAATAGATAAGATTACGATATTTCAGCAAAGGTCTTCAGGTAAACATTCCACCTTGATTCACATGGGCAGGAACCTTGAAGGCGGACAATTACCGGAGAAATCATGTGCCTGATTATTGCATTGGTGATATGCTGGCGCCGGCTTCTCGGCAATCTAACTCGGGGAGGGGGTAGATTTATGACGCCTGATGTAATTGTTAGCGGCAAACGTTTCATATCTTTACTTAAAAAACGTAAATGGTTACGAATTGTTTGTGTAATCCCATGTGTATTTGCAATTGTATTCTTCATTTACGCCATCACCTTAAAGCAAGAATGGTTTTCTGAGAATCTTTATGATGAATCTATTATTCCCTTCTCCTTGTTATTTTACGTCATCGCACTGATTGCGCCGGTTATCATACAATTCGTCTATTTGTTATTGAGCAAACCTCTTGATACAGAGCAGGCCAAGATTAAGGAAGAACTACTCAATGATTAATCGTAGCCTGACTGAATTAGTAACTTTTTTCGTATCTGCATTCTCTTCTGTGGTTTATTCTCAGGAAGGGATCCAAGGAAGAGTAGCGCGGCAGACGGTAAATTATTCCGCAATAACATTATTTACTATTTTCGTGATTGCTACTTTGGGTATTAGTTACTGGGCTGCAAAAAGGACGCGCGATAGTAGTACCTTTTACAACGCAGGTGGAAATATTACTCCGCTTCAAAACGGTGTGGCTATTACAGGCGACTTTATGTCTGCGGCATCCTTTCTCGGACTCACGGCATTGATATATGGATTTGGAGTAGATGGTATTGTCTTTATCCTTCCTGTTATTGCATCCTGGCCCATTATGATGATCCTGATGTCAGAGAGAATACGTAATCTGGGAAAGTTTACCTTTATTGATGTCATTTTCACGCGACTGGATAAAAGAATCAGTCGCATCGCAGCGACAATCGGAACTGTTGCCATCGTAATTTTTTATCTCATTGGACAGATGGTGGCCGCCGGCCTTTTAATCGAATTACTCTTTGGTATTAGCTACATATACGCTATATTTATTGTCAACATCCTGGCCATATTGTATGTCGTCTTTGGTGGCATGCTGGCAGCTAACCTGGGTGCAGATTGTGAAAGCAACCCTGTTGCTGTTTGGCGGCGGAATAATGGCTTTGTTAGTATTAAACAAGGTAGGGTTCGACTTCAACCAGCTATTGGTTGCTGCGACAAGCGCCTCTCCAAAAGGTAACGCTGTATTGACGGCTGGTAGTTCTCCTTTAAATTCGAATAATATCCAGGTGTTTTCCGTCCTGGTCACTCTCATGTTGGGCTCTCTGGGGCTTCCTCATATACTAATGCGTTTGTTTACTGTTAGTAATGTACGCGCTGCCAAAGCTTCTGTTTTTTATGCAGCTTCTTGCATTTCGTTGTTTTATATTTTTCTCATCGTCATCGGCTTCGGGGCAATGGCATTTGTTACAGGTAATCCTGACTATGTCGACAGCGCCGGTACAGTGAACGGCGGTAGTAATATGATAGCCATTCATATTGCACACTACGTCGGAGGCGATCTATTAATGGGATTTATATCAGCAGTGGCATTTGCAACAATTCTTGCAGTCGTGGCCGGTTTGGTGATCGCCGGATCTGCATCTATCTCGCATGATCTGTACGCTGAATTAATGTGCAATAGAAAACCGAAAGGAAAGAAAGAGTTGTTTATTTCAAGAATTACAGCTCTTGTCATTGGTATTATTGCGCTAGTAATGGGACTACTCTTTCAGCACCAGAATATTGCCTTTTTATCTACCATGGCCATGGTAGTGTCAGCCACTGTAACCTTTCCTGCTCTGTTCCTGGTTCTTTTCTGGAGAGGGCTTACAACTAGGGGGCTGCCGTTTGGCGTTGTGATTGGATTTTTTAGCTCACTAATTCTAACTGTTCTTGGGCCGAATGTTTGGGTAGGTGTACTCGGCTATGACTCTCCAGCATTCCCCTACGATTATCCTGCTTTATTTACTGTACCTCTGGCATTTTTAGGTCTTTGGTTTTTTTTTCAGTAACAGATAAAAGTGAGCGTGCGGATAACGAGCGTAAACACTACGATAAGCAGTTAATTCAATCTGAATTGGCAATAAAGGAACTGGTTACCGCTATGTGCTAATCTTCCAAAACTGTGGTTGGAATTGAGTGAGCGAACAAGTTTGCAACTATTGTTGCAAAAAGCATCGTAAACGTCATGGACAGTAAACTGTCATTGTGAAAAATTCCTGAAATTGCACACCGAGAGCCGCGCCTACAAGAAACATGCTTGTAGTTATTATTGATGTCGCGCATTGCCCAAACTAAGCTCTTTAAAATAACTCAAATACAAGCTGTGCCACAAGGTTGAATAAGGCCAGAGCAGGAAAGACTCATTATGATTAGGGGTATAAATATATAGAGCGTGATTGCATCAAAATATACAATCATAACTAAAACAAGAGTGCTCGATAGTTGTATAAGATTGGCAATCTTATAAGCTGACTGGGAATTTACCCTTTTAATCGGGATCACACTTAGAGTATTTGCGGCAATTATCCCCTACCGGTAAGGTACCGAAAAAACAGAAAACATAGATTTACTGATACCAAAATATTGAATGTATGCAAAGAAGCAATTGATGAGAAACACCATGGTCATGACGCCAGCCATTGTCATCGACAGAGCGTAACGAACCGCAATAAACTTACCATTTGTTTTTCTACCTATCACTGAAAGATACTGATGGAAGATACTGGTAAATGATATCTTTCTTGTTGGCCCGCGACGTGTTTCAGGAATGAAAGTTAAAAATACTAATAATAGCAGTGTGCCTCAGGCGGTCAGAAAATAAAAAATGATTGCCGGCTAATTTTTAGCAGGACTGCACTAATGACTGGTGCGACCAAAGGGTGGCAAGCATAATAATAATTATCGTCACCGTGGCAAACTTTCTACCTACTTACCTTCGCGCCGTAAACATCGCGAATGAATGGCATACATATAACTGTCGCTACTCCAGCACTAATTGACTGCAATAATCTGAAAACTATATCTGACTTGCGGTAACAGCAAATGCTATGGCAATAGAAAGTAGTGATGAATAAGACTAAACCACCTATCCTTAGTTTTTTTCTGCCAATTTGATCTGAGATGGGGCCATCAATTTCCTGACCCAGAGCACAACCTACCAGAAAAATACTGATGATATTGTTCATGACTGCAATATCGACGGTGTATATCTTTGCCACTATCGGTATGGCCTTGTTGGCAAGTAGGCATCCGTCGAGAAAGGACTGGAGGCAACTAGCAAGCCAAGAAATAGCAGGAAAAATCTTGGGACAGACCGATTCTGTCATCTATTAGAATTAGTAGTAATTAGCCTCAATCAGATCTCCAAGAAGGGTATTTACTTTTGTGGCTGCGAAACTTTAACATAGATTATCGTGCTGAACAGCATATGGAGTTATTCTATTTGACGGGCGTATTAAAATAATGCACAAAGAGCCAATTCGATAATTAATTCCCTTATATTCGCAGCCCTGCAAATAGTGCATTCACGCACCACTTCCAGTATAAGCTGCAATATCCAGTGATTATAAGATAGATATCACAATTATTTAATTTTGGAAAAAGGAGAAAACCTGTAACACTAGAAGAATTTCTTACTTATGTATTATGCCGGCATGAGACAATCAAAAAAATCATAACTGATGGGGTTGGGGGCATGTATGGTTGACGAAAATCGTTATTTGCGATCTAGTTCTGTACGATAACCTCCAATATTGAACATAGCGGAAAAACTATTAATCTTTGCTCCTTGCGCCAGAACTTACTAAGACCATAACCCTTTTCTTGCTTTGCTCAAAACTTAATAAAGCCCCGCTACAAGTAGCGGGGCTTTATTCAATTTAGAGAAGCTTCCTTCTACGCAGCGGAAGAGAGGGATGCCTGGCTGGCCTTTCCCAAACACCTCATCTCATTCCTACCAAATCCGCGCCGAAGGCTCTCTCCTCAGTCCCTTAGATTGGGTCTTTACCAGCAGCCCAATTCTTCTCATAGATACTCCAGTTATCCTGCTCTGTCTCTTTCACATCCTTAACCATATTCGTGCCTCTTGACAAGACAAACCAGGCCAGTGGCAATACACCGCCAAACAAGAATACGGCCCCGCCCAATGAACGGAAGTAGGTCAAGGTTTTGAACACGCTACCCTGTACGATCTCAGCAGAGCGGGCATACCACAAGCCATCTGTCAGAACCGTAACCGTCTGATAGATACCCACTGGGAACAGATCCAGGAACATCATCAAGGCGATACCAATGTTCAATGACCAGAAGCTCAAGCGAAGCAGACTCTGGTTCCACGCCGCTTTCGGGAACAGATGCTGACAGCAGAACAACATACCCGCTATCGCAACGTTACCTTTCACACCAAACATCGCAGCGTGCGCATGGTTGCCGGTCAGATACGTCGCATGCTCAAAGTAGTTCACGATTGGAAGGTTAATCAACGAGCCAAATACTCCAGCTCCGAATACGTTCCAGAAGTTAACCGCCAGAATGAACATCCATACTGATTCCATCACGATCGTCTGCTTCTTTGCAGCCTGATAGTCTTCAGCACGGGTCCCCTCTTGACGCATACGCCATGCATCCAAGGTAAGCAGTAACAAAGGCAGTACCTGCAAGGTCGAGAACACACTTCCTACCGCAATGATCCCCGTAGGCTTGGCGATCCAGTAGAAGTTATGCGAAATACCCAAGGTTGCAGTGACAAGGAAGAGCATCACAGCGATAAAAATAACGCGTTCTGCCATGATACGGGTAATCAGTCCCATCTGCACCAGCATGTAAGCAACAATCACTGAGGTAAATACTTCGAAGGTAACCTCTACCCACATGTGGACAACCATCCAACGCCAGTAGTCAGCGATAGCAAAGTTCGTCTCTGGGGATACCATCAAACCAAAGAACAGGAACATTACCATAATGCCACTACCATAGAGCAACCAGGAGGGAACAGACCAAATGTTCTTCCTCGTCAACCAAGGCTTAACACCACGGTAAATGATGAAGATCCAAAGGGCAAAGCCGATCAACAATATATACTGGAAGAAACGACCAAGCTCCAGGAACTCCCAACCCTGGCTACCAAACCAGTATGACAGACTGTCATTGATGGCGCCTGTCTGGCCAAGGAATATGCCCACTAAGGAACCAATTCCTACGACTAAACACAGGTTAAACAGTAAGTTCACCAAAAACTTCTGTCCCCTCGGTACTTTCGATAACCGCGGTAAGAAAAAGATGGTGTAACCTACCCAGCACATGAAGAACCACATAATCTGAAACAGTGTGTGGTAGCTTCGTAGAACGCTAAAAGGAATGATATCACCAATATAGATACCAAATGGGCGCACAAAGTCCGTCGCACTCAATATACCTGCCAATACCTGCGCAACAAACAACAATACCGCCAAGGCAAAAAACTTATAGGTGGCTTTCTGCGTAGGACGTACCACGCCATTCTCTAAATCAGGCGTCGTGAGTGAACGACCTCCGCTAGTAAACGGATCGGTGTGCATGATCTTCATCTGTCCATACACATACAGGGTTAATCCAATGCCCAAGAACAAGCCAAGTATGGCTAAGATACTCCACAGATACGTCGCTGTAGTCGGTACGTTGCCTGCATCGGTGTCAAACGGCCAGTTATGTGTATAACTGTAGACCTCACCAGGTCGGTTAGTAGAGGCTACCCAACCGCCCCAGAAGAAAAACGCCGTCACGGCTTCTATGTCTGCTTCTTCGGTTATGATCCCTTTTTGATAGTATTCTAAATACTCAGGATCGGAAAACATGCGGGTGTAATGCTGTTTCAGCTCGTCGAAGGCATAAGCGTGGGCATCGGTCAAAATGACATGCTCAGCTTCTTCATTCCACGTGTTGAAGCGGACTTCTCGTTTTACCCTGGTCGCGATTGCGTCCAGATCATACTGAGTAACTGTTGCTCCACGTGCTCGTAATTCATTCTCATAGAAGGCCTTCATGCCAACGATGGTGCGATGTAATGCATCAGCGGAGAAATCCGGCCCACGCTCGGCACCATCACCCCAGAACGAACCATAGTTCATCAATCCCCTGAGGTGGAACAGCTCCTCGCCACGTTTTATGGTTTCGTGCTCGATAATCGTTTGACCGTTGCTCAGATTGTAGTCAACCCGTGGCGGTGACCCGCTATACGTTTGCTGGCCGAGATAAAGTAAGCCAACAACGCAGATTAATGTCACTATTGAGCAATGTATCCACCAATATTGCTTGGTCAATAGTATTTGCGCCATACTTTTTTCGTTCATTACTATTTCCTCTATTATTTGAGTTAATTATATTTAGCCATGCTGTTTTCCTCAGAATAGCCACACCGCTCTACCCCAGCTAATGAGCCCATGTACATCCTACTCACGGGTTACCCATTAGCCCTTATCTGGTGAGGGGAGAACCTATTGTACTTCTTTATAAACCTATTGTACTTCTTTCAGGCCTACCTATTGTACTTCTTTTAATACTATACTGCCAATCAACCGGGGGGGGTGATCTGACTTATCAATTAGCGACTTATCAATTAGCCGATAACTATAACTGACTGTTTTTTATAAAAAACCCTAATTATGAGTAAATGTAAACAACCCGTAAGAATAAAGCAAACAACGACAGTATAGACAATCGAAATATGTATCTTTTCCAAGATTGGCCGTGGATCTTTACTTATACCTAACTTTTTCTGAGTCTTTTTTATCTCTAATTTACGGTAATAGTCGACCTCTGTTATCCCTTGCTGTGAACGGAAGATATAGTTTGATAGACGCCAAAAAAACTAACAAACTCGGTCCAGAGCTAGACAAAATCCCTGTTATTTAATTGTAATTTATTCACATTAGCTTCTTATCCAACACTATATTCAACGAGATCCAAATACCAAAACCTGTAGTATCTGTGGGGATATGTGTCAAACCACCTTTGACATTTCCGGCTGCTAAGTCCATATGTATGTATCCATGGGATATCTTTTTTAACGAAGTGTTGTAGAAAGCATGAAGCAAGAATGTGATCCACATTTCCTACCATGATGCATTGTTTAACATCGGCAATCAATGGCCTTGTCATAATCTTCTCGGCAATCAATGGCCTTGTCATAATCTTCATCCATCGGAAATGGCCAAACTCTTTCACCACTGTCTTTTCCAGCTTCGATTAGTTTCTGGTTCAGTTCTTCCCTATTGGTAAACACACCACTGTAAGACGTGCCGAGCGAATAGACGCAAGCCCCAGTTAAAGTGGCATAGTCAATCAATAACTTTGGTTTCTTTCCGGAAGCCATTGCCAGAGTATCAGCCGGTATCATTCTCCTTTCTACATCGATACGTACAACTTCGATTGTAGTTCCGTCAATGGCAGTAATAACATCATTAGGTTTATAGGCTTTCGGTCCTATGTGATTTGTGGCCAAAGCAATCAATGCTCCCAACGCTACGGCACTACCTTGCATGTCTTCATGCATACCACACATGTACTTTGTTGGTTTTAGATTTGCACCACCTGTGTCAAAACAAATGCCTTTACCAACAAGACCGAGTTTACCTTTGGAACGCTTGATTTTCGGACGGTATTCCAAACGTACAATCCCAGCATCCGGAATGGGACTACTTTGTGAAACCGCTAGAAACGCTCCAGCCTTTTTTTCTTTAATGTCCTTTTATCTAGAAACTCTATTTTCCAGCTATGTTCTTTAGCAAGTTGCCGGATATGCTTGAGACAAATCGCGGGCGTTAACTTATTCGCTGGCAACATACTTAAATACCTGGCGACTGCATTTCCCTCCACCCCTGCAATTGTTCTCTTAAGGTCTGTGCCTGATGCGTATACCAAATAACTCTAAGTATTTCAGCGATTTCTTTTTTCTTTCAGCAGATTTAAATGACGGCATTTCGGCTGCTCTAGCATAGCCAGCAACGACGATGGCTTCAGCGATGCGTTCACTTTGAATTGGTTCAAAACCGATAATAGTGACAGAAATTGTTTCTGCGTTATCATGGGCCGCAACAAGCTTTCTAGCCGGAGTCAGTAAATTAAAAACCTTGGTGTTACTAGTTACACATGCAATAGAAACATGACTATCTATTTTGTTTGGTAGATCAGTCAATACTGGCTCTGCATCAGCAAGCTTGGACCGCAATCGTTGCCTATGCGTAACCAAAATATCTGCATAGGGAAAAGCTTCCACACTTGGTATTCCAACAGTATCGGGAAAGACGATAATCCAGTTATGCTTTTTATCAACTTGTAGCTTTGTCGGTGCCCGTAGTTGCCAGAATAACTTAAGTTCAATAGCATTCATATACGCTTATCCATATGATTTATAACTATAATAACACGACATAGGGAATCCAATTTTGGAGTGTGCCAGCTTGAGTAAGTAATTTATAACAAGACATTTTAGTATTTGTAGCTTATAGCAATTTCATTAAATCATATTCTCTAGTTATCTGAGACCCGGGACATCGTTGAGTTATGGCATAACAAGAAAAAAATATTGATCCCCAGGAAGTCCAGGAATGGTTGGAAGTCATGGATTCCGTTATGGCACAAGAAGGCATTGAGTGGACACATTACTTGATGAAAAAACTTATCGCCAAAGCACGTGAATCAGGTGCATATCTCCCCTACTCCGCAAATACTGCCTACCTTAATACCATTAATACCATTTCTTCGACAAAGGAGAAGTGCTCTGATGGTGATTATGAACTGGAAATGCGAATTCGATCACTGATACGTTGGAACGCTTTAGCAATGGTGGTTCAAGCCAATAGAAAGAGTAGTGAGCTCGGCGGCCATATTGCAAGCTTCGCCTCATCGGCAACACTCTATGATATTGGTTTTAATCATTTCTTTCGTGCACCAACAGAAGATCATGCTGACGATCTGGTATTTATTCAGGGACATTCTTCCCTCCTTCCCTCGGCATACACTTCCGTGCATATATGAACGGTCTGTTATCGGCAAATCAACTGCGTAAATTTCGACAAGAAGTAGATGGTGTGGTTTGTCGTCTTATCCCCATCCATGGCTTGTGCCAGACTTCTGACAGTTTCCTACCGTCTCTATGAGCTTGGATCCATCATTATGGCGATTCATCAGGCACGCTTCTTACGTTACTCTGAAGATCGTAAACTCTGCAAAGCGAGTGATCGTAAGATCTTGGCGTTTATGGGTGATGGTGAGATGGGCGAACCGGAAGCTGAGGATGCAATTGGTCTGGCGGCTCGAGAAAAACTGAATAATCTTATCTTTGTTATTAGCTGTAATCTGCAACGGCTGGGTGAACCAGTTCGGGGGAACAGCAAGATCATGCAGGAACTTGAAGCGAAATTTCGTGATGCCGGGTGGAATGTTATTTAAAGTCATTTGGAGTTCCTACTGGGAACCATTAATCGTAAGGGATACCCATGGATTACTATATAAACGTATGGAAGAAGTCGTCGATGGAGAATACCGGCCTATAAAGCAAATGATGGAGCCTTTGTCGGGGAACATTTTTTTGATAAATATCCGGAACTGAAAAGCATGGTGGCTAACATGTCTGATGAGGGTATATGACGACTAAATCGGGGAGCATGATCCGCATTAAAGTCTATGCTGCCTACGCTGAAGCTGTGAAAAGTACGGGAAAACCCACGCTAATCCTGGCAAAAACAGTTAAGGGTTATGACATGGGCGTGACTAGGGAAGGTCAGAATATAACTCACCAACAAAAGAAAATGGGAGAAGATGCACTGAAGACGTTCAGAAACCGCTTTAATATACCTAATCTCTGATGAAGAAATAGCCAGTGCTCCCTTTTATCGCCCACCGGATGATAGCCCTGAAGTTCAATACATGCGGGAAAGACGCGAGGCACTAGGTAGATATTTCTTAAAGAAGCACCCTGTTGCACCTTCATTGAAAATACCGGATGCGAGCATCCATGATAAATTACTTGCCGGTACGGATGACCGAAACATATCTACAACAATGGCCTTCGTTCACATTCTCAATACATTGATCCGCGATAAAATGATTGGCAAAAACATCGTTCCGATTGTACCGGATGAGACTCGCACGTTTGGTACGGAAGATACGTTTCGACAGCTCAGAATTTACTCTTCGGCAGAACAATTATATGAGCCTGTTAATAGCGATCAGGTTATGTATTATCGAGAAGACAAAAGCGGTCAAATTCTGAAGGAGGGCATAAGGGCATAAATGAAGCTGGAGTGTTCTCCCCATAGATCTCTGCAGCAACGTCATATGAATACCATAGCGTAACTACGATCCAGCTTTATATTTATTGCTCAATGTTTGGCTTCTAGCGTATTGGGGGCCTCGCCTGGGCAGCAGGTGATATGCGAGCACGTGGGCTTCTTCTCGGTGGTACGACAGAAAGAACTACGCTTGCTGGAGAAGGCCTGCAACATCAGGATGGTCATAGCCACATTACTGCTTCTACTATCCCAAATTGCATCTCATATGATCCAACCTATACCTATGAACCAACAATAATCATCCACGATGGTTTGAAAAGAATGCACGAAAATAATGAGGATATTCACCACTACATCGTCGTAATGAATGAAGACTATGAGCATCCCGCTATGCCAGAGGGTGCTGAACTAGGGAATACTGGAAAGATGCGGATCAAAAAAGTCTATTTGAACTGGCTGTAGAGCTAGCTGAACTGGCACAAAAAGCAAAGGATAAGAAACTTACTCCTACTGAGATGCAAGGTGGTTGTTTCACCATCTCCAGTCTCGGTCATATTAGCGGTACAGGTTAGCAGTACAGGTTAGCAGTACAGGTTTTACACCCATCGTTAATACACCTGAAGTGGCCATACTTGGAGTATCTCACTCAAGTATCAAGCCAGTCTACATAAGCGATAAGTTTGAACCGCGCCTGATCTTACCGTTCTCTCTATCCTATGATCATCGTATCTAGATGGTGTTGCAGGTGCGTAATTTATCCACTATCTGAGATCAGTCCTGACAGATATTAGACAGATCCTGCTTTTTGACATTGAGTAGGAATTAGCAGAGCTATTCCAAGAAATACCTCAGCTAAGTTTTTGTTATCCGAATTATATTATATGAAATAAAAAGCCCTACACGGAAACGCTGAAATAATTAATAAACTGACCTTAGTTTTTTCTATAATGTAGCTATAGCTCCTACCTAAAACACAAAATTTACTGTATCCAAACGAAGTATGTAAATGGACAAGATTATAAAAATTTTAACCGGATTAACCGGATTAATTGTAGTATTTGTTGTCGCGATCATCGTAATCATCAACTCTATAGATGTTAATGAATATAAAGACGACGTTATAATTCTTGTTGAAACAAAAACCGGCCGGAAATTTTCCATTGATGGTGATTTAGAGCTGGCTCTGTCACTGACTCCAAGCATCAGGGTTGAAGGCGTAAAATTTGCTAATGCAGATTGGGCATCACAAGAAGAGATGATCAGTGTTGGTGCGCTGGAAGTTGAAGTGGCCCTACTACCCCTACTGAGCAATACAATACAAGTTAATCGTTTGATCCTAAACTCATCGGCAATCCTGCTTGAAACTAACAACAAAGGAGTTGGTAATTGGGTGTTTGAAGCAGCGAAAACGCTACCTGACAAACAAGTACCACAGTCCGCAAACGAAGTGGAAAAACTATCTTCATTCTCTATCAAAGAAGTAAAAATTACTGATGTGCATCTAAGTTATTTAGATGGAGTTACAGGCAAAGTAACAAACGTAGTAGTTGACGAAATTACCATAAATGGTGAAGATTACTCTACCCCTCTGGAAGTACTTATTAAGGCAACCTATAACGAAAACCCAATTCTGTTAGAAGGAAGATTGGGGGCTCCCAAGCTACTATTGGAAAATAATGTTTACCCGATTCAATTAACAACTAATATCAGCGATGCCGTGCTGACCATTAATGGTAAAATAGCAGATCTTAAAAAGGCTCACGGTCTGGATTTCACGTTTTCCTTTCAAGTTGAATCCCTCGATAGTTTGTCGAAACTAGCGAAATCAGAATTACCGGCATATGGCCCAATTCACTTGACAGGTAAGCTAGCAGATACTGAAGGAGGATATGTAGTTAACGCTCTTGATCTAAAAGTAGGAAAAAGTGATCTGATCGGAAGTATCTCTGTCAAACTGTCTGGAGAGCGTCCATTCGTAAAAGCAGAGTTGGAATCAATGTTAATTGACCTGACAGCATTTTTATCTAAGGAAGAACAAACTCAGGATGCAAGTAGCAAGGAAAAGAAAATAAAAGTATTCCCCGCAGCCCCCCTGCCTCTAGATGTACTGAAAGTTGCTGATGTAGATATCGCCTTATCTATAAGCACTATGCAAACAAACTCAACTAGTCTGGACAAGACAAATATTGGCTTAAGCCTGAAAAATGGGAAATTGATACTTGAACCACTTAATTCAACCATTGCCGAAGGCAAACTTGTATCAAGTATAAGTCTGGATGGAAGTGATGGTGAAACTGCTATTGTCTCAGCGAATATCAAGATAACGGATTTACAGCCCGGCTTACTACCTAACATGAAAGGCAAAATTACTGGCTCGCCAACAGATCTTGATCTGCAAATAGAGGGAGGCGGTCAAAGTGTTGCAGACATAATGGCGAGTGTAGACGGTAAAGTTCTGTTGCAGACAGGTGAAGGGCAGCTTATAAACAAAGAAGCGAATGCTGTTTCTTCCAGTATCTTTTTAAAAATCTATCGCATGCTAAATCCCGACGCACAAGAGAACCAGGGTACACAGATTGAATGCTTCGTTGTAAACCTGGACATAAATGATGGCTACATACCTGTAGACAAAAAAATTGCGCTCGAAACAAACCATATGAATGTTATTGGTAGCGGCGCTATTAACTTTAAAAGTGAAGAATTAGATCTGGGAGTAACACCGGAAGCGCGTGAAGGAGCGGGGATCAGTGTAGGACAATTAGCTGAACTGGTCAGATTAAAAGGCAGCTTTGCAAATCCTAAATTAGAAACAGATACAAAAGCAGTAATGGTGGCAGGCGTCTCGGCAGGTGCTGCAATTGCCACCGATGGTCTATCCGTGTTGGCCCAGGGCCTATTCGATAAGATAACGGCTGACAAAAATCCTTGTGCAACAGCAATGGGTGTGAAAACTGCAAGGAGCATTCCCGCGAAAACACAAGATACAAAAATAATATCGGCTGATAAAACTACTGAATCTGTCAAGAAGGCAGAGGATGTACTCAAGAAAAAACTTAAAGGTTTGTTCGATAGGTAATGTAAGTTACACCACAATGATCATGCTGCAATTACTATCAATATCTAGGGATTGTATTACTCTGTAAAAAATAATTGCTCAGCGATCCACAAATATTTAGATCCTGGTGGCTCTGGTACTGTTGATTTACTACTTTATATAACTGCTTTTAATGATTGAGTATTTTTTTATTAAGTGAAGGATATTTCTTTTTGTCATTTACCTTATCTTTACATATGTTAGCGACTATTATTTAATAAGTCCCATGAAAATGGATTAGATGAATTATTTGTTACAAAATTTTCGATTAATAGAATCGTGATGCTGATTTGATCATCGGAGGTGGAATAAGATGCCAACTTTTTTTATGATGAGCGCACTAGGTATAGAATAACTTTTGTTCTGCTCTAAACACCATTTACAGATTTCCAATGCTTGCGCATATCGATGCTCATTAACAAGAATTGATATATAAGTATTTGATAGCCTGTAAGCCAACTTATAATTTGGCCACGAAGCCATTCTTGCGAAAAGATCCCGGGGATTTTCCTTAAATATTGGAAGAATCAATTTCTCGGCATCATTGATGCGATTTACATTGTTAAGCCTGTATACTTTTGAAATAATTTTTTTCCTCTTCTCTTTCATTAATTTTATTGGTCTTTGCTTCATCAATCTCCGGCGAAACTTCTACAGCAATATCGAAAGATCTTCTGTTTATATAAAGTAGATATCCCATTTCTCTAAAAAAGAGCAATACTAAATATAATAAAACAACGATAGATAAAAATAAGTAACTAGATTTTCCGGAAAAATTAGGTAGGCCAGAGAAGCATTCAAACTCAGAACAAAAATAACTATGAAATACAGAGTCCAATTTCAGTACAATACGCAAAAGCGACATCAAGTTTACCATCTGGAACATACTGTTTGAAATAGCATTAATTGCTATTGATGCCGGGAAAAACAAAATAAATAATATTGTACTTATAACTGCTAAGGATATGTAGCCATATTCATTTAGCTTGAGAATTAAACTGAAAAGAAAGATCGTCATTAGTAGCTGCACTAAAACCCACCTTTCCCCAATAATTGAACTTAGCACTTCCTTTCTCATTAACGGTCTTTCTCATTAACGGTCTTTCTCATTAACGGTGGATAATTATAGCCTATAGCTGATCTATTAAGGACATCCATGCCGTATTTCGTAAAAGAATTGATCAAAATAAACCATATAAATGCTCCCAGCCAATAAGTCGGTACTCCCTGTGAAATAATATAGCTAATCAGACTTACTATATATGTATAAAAAAAGTAAATGCGATGCTCCATACTACGATTACTACCAGACTATTAAACTTAAGTGGATACAGTAACTCTTATTTTATTTGTTGTGCTACTCGTACCCCAATACTACGAGTAGACCAGGTCACTTCTCTATACCCAATTATCGCATCACTAAACTATTTGAAGATTTATTGCTGTTGAAAAACTAGTTAATCTTACACTCCTTAGAAAGGATGATTTCAATTACAAGGAAGCAATTAAAAGCGAAATGTTATATCTCCGTATTAGTCATGAATATCAGGTTCCATAAAACATCATCCAACTGTGAGGGCCTGTTGTTTAATCTTCCTTTCCAGTTCATTAATATGCTTAACAGCAATATCGATATTTATGCCTGATTTCATTTTTAGTTTCGCCGCCAACATTACTTGTAGACTAAATTGCAGGGTCATGCTGTTTAACAAGCATTCAATGTTTTCGTCTGCGGCAATAATTTTAACTATCATTGCCTCTAATTCAGGCTCCGCTGAGTGGCCAACTATTAGTGCTTTAATTCTCCAGGCTATGAAGATCGCAATAATGATCAATATTATCCCAATACAGATTGAACCGATCGCATCATAGATAGGATTATCGGTGATGCTAGCTATCGATACAAATACGAAGGCGAGCACCAAATCAATGATAGCTGCAGTATCTTCTCTGAGAACAACTACCAGTCCTGCATTACTTGTATGCTCAAATCATAACCAAAAAGGTTTATCGCCGCGAACTGAACAAATTTCCTTTAGTGCGCCTAAAAGACTGAATGCTTCCAGAATAATAGAGACTTCAAGAACACTTATCATTATGCTCACTGCCAAGGATCAACTTTCTTATAAGGTAGATGCTTTTGATGTTGGCGCCGATGACTATCTGGCAAAATCCTTCTCACTTAAGGAGTTGAAGATTAGAATTAACGCAATTGCCAGATGAGTTTCCGATTATAACGCAGACGCACAATTACGAGCAGGTGATCTTAAATTTGATATTTCAACACAGGAAATCAGTTGCGTCGGCTTAATACTAAATATAGTGTTGACCGGAAGACTCATTTTAGAATTACTTAAACTATCTGGGGCGTAAGTTATCGACTGGTAACTGAAGATAATTCGAAAAAATAGTATTCATCGCCACTTGATATTCAGTGCTTTTGGTATGGCCTTGCTGGTTTGCATCTTATTTACTACTGGCTTATATTTAGCCTTTGAAGTCGGAGAGTAACTGCTATACGAAGACCGCATACAAACTGACGTTGACATCTTCATGGAGCAATACGTCCTAACACCGGAAATACTACAATTACCTCGTCACAATTATAAAGTTTATTCAACCATTAATGGCGGTGGTGATAAATTGCCAAGCGAAATAAAGGAGCTGCCGAAAGGCGAAGATGAAGTGATTATGGATGATAAAGACTACCATCTTGAAATCAGAAATATTGGAGATGATATATTTTATTTCCTATTTGATGAAAGTGCCCTTGAACAATTTGAACAATTTGAACAATCTCTAAATGTACCTGTTGCCTTAATTGTTCCCGCAATTTGCTTGATAGCCTTATGGATGGGATTTCTTTTCCCCAAAAGTATTATCAGCCCCTTAACCAAGCTCTCTAACCAGGTAGCAAAACTTAACTATCCAGGTGATGCAGAAATAGGTAGTGGAGACAAACCTTTGGATGAACCGGGTACCTTGGAAATTACATTCAGTGCTTATCAAAAGCGAATTGCTAAATTTCTATCACGCGAACAACAGTTTTCCTCGGACGTCAGTCATGAGTTACGGACTCCTTTAATGGGGATACAGAGTGCAGCTGAAAACCTGCTGAATGAACGACCAGATAACAATAGATATTGAGTTGTCAGAAAGGATTATTAAATACAGCAAGCAAATGACCCTGATTTCAGAAGCGCTCTTACAACTGGCCAGAGAGAATGCAATTCTGGAAACTGGTAATGATGCTGTAAAGCTAAAAGAAATCACATCGGAAGAGATTGGGAAACTTCAAGCAGTTATTAAAAGTAGAAATCTTTCAGTAAATTATAGCTGAAGATCAATCGATAGCTGTCGCTGCACCACGGATTATTTTGATTATCATCGCATACGATATCATTAAGAACGCCATCATACATACTGATTCCAATAGGATAGAAATACATATTTTAAACAAAGGTCTGGTAATACAGGATTTTAGACCCAGAATTGCTGAACAGGATCGAGGCAGGATATTTGAGCGACACCAGCAACCATCATTTAATAATGGAAATGTTACGGCATCGGGCTCTCACTTGTAAAACACTTTTGTGATGAATTTAACTGAAATATTCACCTGGATACTGAATTGGATCAGGGAGTACAGATCACGATTGATTTTGAGGGCTCCATTGTTAGTTTATAGCTCGCAATTTTAAAAAAATACTTTATACAGCTCTTTAACACTGTTTTAACATTGGATGTTTATGCCTTAAATCCATATATGTTGATTGATAGGCAGAGGCGAAATCATTATGAATTCAATAAGCAAAATATTCGCGGCTATATGTGTCTTACTTTTCCCCCATATGTCTTTTGTAACGAGGAAGATATTCATCTAGACAAAGTACCTGCTGTTGTGTTGAAAGCGGCAGTTCAGGCCAGACCCGGGATCACTTTAACTTCGACAGAATTAGTAACTGATAATTCAAAAACCTTGTATGAGTTAGAGGGAGTGCTGAACAATAGTGAAGTAGAGGTTTTACTAGCTGCTGACGGAACTGTTATTAGTATAGATGATGACGATTAGTCATCTAAAAAAGCAAACTGAGTATTTTATATATACTAACTGCCAGCTTCGGCGACTAACAATTTCTTAACACTTTATTTTATGCAAGTTATTCTTCAATAATCTTTGCATATTCACTATAAGCGAAATTAGACAGAAAGCCTTCAGCCAATCTTCTGCGTAGCGTGCCTTATGATATTTAGGATTTTCTTACTTTGAATCAATAGGAATAAAAGATGTATGTCTTGTCAATACTTGCCTTAGTTAATACACAAATATTTCTAGCCGTAATTAAAGCTCATTCAGCGACAACCCCCGGATGATTAATGCAAACAGGTACATAAAGATACCGATTCCCAGTTGAAATTATTCAATATACAGTATGGCTTTATTATCGATTTAGTTTGAGTCA
>Ga0056107_100024_pt1 | contig 29483 bp, 26 predicted proteins | sample WorMetcrassitun2_FD_77006 | JGI IMG/M metagenome (GOLD analysis project Ga0056107, IMG submission 77006) | Marine gutless worms symbiont microbial communities from Max Planck institute for Marine Microbiology, Germany - Olavius crassitunicatus.2 ...
ACATTTTTATCTCCTTTTGTAAGATTTAAAAGATATGCTTAATTGTCCCCAACATATCACAATCACTTATATTTACAAGAGATATGTCGTATTATATTGTTAAGTCAACGGCATTGTGTATAGTCACACAATTAATGTGCCAAAATTCGTTAAGTATAGAAAAAATATTGAAAACACATAAAATTTGTAACAATAACAAATAGATAGACGTTTGCAATATATAGGGTGTATTTTGTGAGGTTGATGGAGGCTATGGTAAAATGCGATAATATCGGTCCGAGCAGATAATCTCACTTCTGATTACGATATTTGAATTACACATTTTGTAACTCGGCAGTTGGATAACTTTTCACGAAAGCGTTAACATGGTATGAAGCATGAATGAATATGCAAATCGGATCAAAACAATGGAAGGCCCTTATCCGGGAAGGGGCGACGGAGTTGGGTGTTGAGGTTGATGATTTTGCCATGAGTGGGTTTGAAACCCACGCCGCCGAAATGATTCAATTTAACCGCAAAATCAATCTGACCGCTATTACCGATCCGTTCGAGGTCGCCATCAAGCATGTCATCGACTCGCTGGCTGCCGCACCCTATGTTTTTGATCAAGCCCGTTTACTGGATATCGGTTCCGGCGCTGGGTTTCCCGGCATCCCCATAAAACTTGTTCGGCCGACGTCGACCGTTACGTTAATCGATGGGGTTGTCCGCAAGGTCAGTTTCTTAAAACATATTATTCGGCGGCTGAAGATAGAAGGTATCTCCGCCCATCATAAGCGGGCCGAGCAGATGAATCGCCACCCGGATGCGTGCTATGACATTGTCATTTCCCGGGCACTGTCCAGCCTGGCACAATGCATCCAGTGGGCGTTACCGTTGGTAAAAATGGAAAAGGGCGTAATTATTGCATTAAGGGGCCATGTGGCAGGAGATGAGTTAAGATCCGTCGATAGATTATTACGTCATGGGGATTTAGGTCAACAATCAGGGAAGAAAAACCACGCGCTCAGTGTCCAACGCTTTTCGCTTCCATTTTTGAAGGATCACCGCACCATTGTGAGGGTCCAATTTCATGGATAGCACATGGAAAAGGTCACCGGTCAGTACCATTATTAATTTTTTGTTCGTGTCGATTTGATGATCCAACTTGACTTGGATGCCCAAAAACACGTAACTTAGCCAAGGGAGATGGGTGTAAGTTAAAAAATGATCCATCGACCCATTTGGTATAACTGAGAGCGAGTGAAAATTTGCTCAATTCCGGTATGCATCAACGAGCGAAAATGATGGTACGCCTGGCCCGATTCGAACGGGCGACCTACGGATTAGAAGTCCGTTGCTCTATCCAGCTGAGCTACAGGCGCATCGCGAGATGAATACTTAATAATATCATTAAAACAGGTGGGTGTCCATCCTTAAACCGTGCGATTGACACCCGGCAAGATGGATTTTAAAAAACTTTTTTTACAAGGCCATCATTTAAGGAATTTATGAAAGCAAAGCAACCCAAAAAAAAGCCGCAACCGAAAAAACCGCAACCGAAAAAGGCGCAAGCGAAAAAGCCGGTGAAAAGAAAAAAGCGAGCAACAACGACCCTGAAAAGGAAGGCCCCCAAAAGAAAAGCCCCCAAAAAAAAGGCGCCTAAGAAAACCACCTCGAGTAAGGCCGTCGTTAAGTTCGACCCGCTGCAGCGTTATTTGGCGGAGATCAGCCGGTACTCATTGTTGACAAGAGAGCGTGAGATCGTACTGGGTAAGCTGATTCAGGAAGAGGAGGACGCCGATGCCGCTTATGAAATGGTCACCTCTAACTTACGGCTTGTAGTAAAAATTGCATTGGAATTTCAGCGGGTTTGGATGCAAAACCTCTTGGACTTGATTCAAGAGGGAAATATTGGTCTGATGCAGGCGGTTAAAAAATTTGACCCCTATAAAAATGTTAAATTTTCCTATTATGCCTCCTTCTGGATTAAGGCGTATATTCTCAAATTTATCATGGATAATTGGCGTCTGGTGAAAATTGGCACCACCCAGGGCCAGCGAAAACTTTTTTTTAAATTGAAAAAAGAAAAACAAAAGCTGATCGACGAAGGGTTCGAGCCCAGGCCGAAACTTTTATCGGAGCGACTCGGCGTAACGGAAAAAGAGATCGTGCATATGGATCAGCGTCTCAATAGCTGGGATCTGTCCCTGGATGCACCGGTAAAAGAGGATTCGGATACCGAGAAAATCGATCTTCTCAATGTTGATGAAGAGTCGGTGGAAGATCAGGTGGCGCAAAAAGAGATCGAATCCTTGCTGCACAGAAAAATTGACCGATTCAAGAAAAAGATGACATCGAGGGAAATCTACATATTCGAAAACCGGATTTTCTCTGAAAGCCCGTCCACGCTCCAGCAAATTGGTGATCGTTATGGGATTTCCCGTGAACGTGTCCGACAAGTTGAAAAAAATATTATTAAAAAAATACGGGCCTATTTTAAACAGGAGATCCCGGATTTCGGGATGTATACGGAAAGACATGATTAAACAGAGACAACAAGCTTCAAAGCCAAATTTGACCGATCGGCCGGAGTTGAACCATCGGTCGGGTTTGATCGGATCCAAACGGCTTTTTAATATGTTTGCTTTAGCGATGTTTTTCGCAGTGATTTTCTATGGGTGTCCGGCGGCTCAAAGAAATATTTCAGTGCAGAAATTATCACCGGCAATACGCGCTGCCCACCCGGACAACGCCTATTACCACTTTCTCATGGCCCAGCATGATCGTGATGCCGGTCGCCTGGAAGAGGCCGCAAGCCATATTAAAAAAGCCGTTGATCTGGACCCTTCTTCTAATTACCTAAACAAAGAATTGGCCGATTTGTGGCTAAGTCAGAAAAAGACCGAAGACGCCCTGGCCATTCTAAGAGAGGTGCTTGGGCGGGATCCGGATGATGTCGACGCCCTTTCAATGGCTGGCGAGGCGGAGCTGACGTTACAACATCCCGACGCCGCCATAACCCTGTTTGAAAAGGCGATTGCCAAAGGTGCCTTACGGGAAGATATCTATCACACCCTGGGAAATATCTATATCCAGAAAAAGGATTATCAAAATGCCCAGCGGGTTTACCAGCAGCTGGTTAAACAACAGCCGGGGTCTTTTGTCGGGTATTTTTTCCTAGGAAAGATTTATACGGACCTTAAACAGCCGGAGGCGGCGGCAAAAGCGTTTCAAAAGACATTGACGCTGGCGCCGGATCTGGAAGAACCCCGGTTTCGCTTAATCGAATTGTATGAATCCCAGGGCCAAATTGAGAAAAGCGAGGCGCTCTATCAGGAGATCCTTTCCCAAAACCCCAAAAGTATCCGAGCGGCCATGGGGGTTGGGTTGTCGCATTATCACCATGGACAAAAAACCGAGGCAAAAACCCAATTTGAAGATCTGGGTCGCCAGTCCCTGGTCGATCAAAATGTGATTCCTGCTTTGGTCCGTCACTATATCGACACTAAAAAATATGACGATACCGTGATTCTTACCGAAGGCATGTTGAAAGGGGCGCCGAAAAGCGCCACGCTTCACTATCTGGCAGGGTTGGCTTATGATGAAATAGATAATAAACCCATGGTGTTGAGTCATTTCAGGCAAGTGTCACCCGGTACCAAGTTTTATCAAACCGCCGCCCTTCAAGTCGGGCTTATTTTACACGATCAAGGCAAAACAGAGGCGGCCATTTCACAAGTGAAAACCCTGATTGAGCAGAAACCCGACAATCCCGAGTCCTATCTTTATCTGGGAATTTTTTATGAGGACCTTAAACAATACGATGCGGCGCGTGATTCGGTTGAAAAGGGACTCAAAGTTGATCCTGAAAATGTAAGTCTTCTCTTTCGCCTTGGGGTGCTCTTTGACAAATCGGGAAGTAAAGACGCCTGCATCGAAACCATGCGAGAAGTGATTCGATTAAATCCGGACCATGCCAACGCTTTGAATTATTTGGGATATACCTATGCTGACCTTGGGAAAAATCTGACGGAGGCTGAAGATCTTATTAAGGCGGCCATTAAGATAAAGCCGGAAGATGGGTATATTACCGATAGTCTAGGGTGGGTTTATTACAAAAGCGGACGGTATGCTGAGGCCCTAAAGGTGCTGTTAAAGGCCGTCAGCCTGGTGCCGGATGATCCCACCATTTTGGAGCATATCGGTGATGCTTACCTGAAAAATGAAGGTCGCCAAAAGGCATTGGAATACTATCGGCAGTCGTTGAAAGTGAAAAAAAATGATACGATGGCCATCGAGAAAAAAATTCGAGACTTAACTGAAGAATGATTAAAGGTGGATGGTTTTTGACCCTTGTATCCCACCGGAACCGGCTTCCAATACTTGCCTGGGTGATGGCCTTTTGCTGGGTGTTGAGTGGTTGTGCCGGCTTGCAACCCGTCCCCGGAAAAAAGGTGATTTCGCCTGAAGCGGAAAAACTGTTTGGTCGGTTATCCAGTCAGACCGCCCCGCCGACCCATTTAAAGGGGTTTGGGAAATATCGTTTAAAATCATCCGAAGGAAAATTCTCTGGAAGAATGGCATGGGCCATTGTCCAGCCGGATCTATTTCGAGCTGAGATCCTCGATATAACCGGTCGTCCGTTTATAACCCTTGCCAATGATGGAAAGTGGCTTTATGTCCATCTCAAAACCGAGAATCAATTCTATAAAAAATCCAGCACCCAGGCCACATTTAAACGTGTTATCGGGGCACCGGTAACCGTTAAGGATATCATCGCCTTTCTAAGTGGCCGAATCCCCATTCATGCATACCAAACGGCACAGGTACGACCCGGCGGTGACGGACCCGGAGAAGCTGCGGGGCCGATTTTAGTCTTAAAAGCAAAATGGAATCGCATGGTGGAAGAAATTCATTTTGACAAAGACACGTTATCTCCCCGGAAGGTTGTGTTTTACGGAGGTTCCGGTGCGTTTTCCTATCAAGTTGACATTGGGGAGCCATTTGATTGGAGGGGGTATTCTTTCTTTCGGGACCTGTCGTTTCAAAATCGTCATGGCAACGGGCTCAATATTTCCCTGGACAGGTTATGGCCCGACGTCGAATTGTCGCCTTCGATTTTTAAGCTGCTGAATCCATATCCGTGACCTTTTTCGTTCTATGTCTATAACATAAAGGGCGCAGGCAGGTTCGTGAGGATGAAGTAAATGATAGATACCACACGCCGGCTACCGGCCGTGGCCTTAGAGCGCCGGCTAAGAGATTGCAGGAACGTTATTACATTAGGCGTCAAACCCAATTTTACAGATTATGAACCAGCCGAAAGGGCATTAATCCGTGACGCCGGAAAAATCTATTATCCCAGCCCTTTTTACGCAGATCTTCTGGACGCCATGGGAAAAAAAACCTTTCCGAGTTACCATACCTATAAATGTGTTCAGGACAAAATAAAGCAGACGGCTTTGTTTGAGATGACCGATATTCCGCACCCCCGGACACGGGTATTTTACGGTCGACGCCATCAGGAAACCATACTGAAACATTTCGACTTTCCGTTTGTGGCTAAAATCGCCCGGGGCTCGGCCATGGGCCGGGGAGTGTTTCTTATCCGGGACAAAGATGATCTAAAAGACTATCTGGCCCGGTGTCGCCCGGCTTATATTCAAGCGTATCTTCCCATCGATCAGGATATCCGCATCGTGGTGATCGGCAGCCGGGTGGTTCATTCTTATTGGCGGGTGGCACCGCCGGGTGAATTTCGAACCAACCTTGCGGTGGGGGGCACGGTCTCCCTGGATCCGGTTCCGCAAACCGCTATTGATCTGGCTCTTGAAACGGCCCGTCGATGTGGCTGGGATGATGTCGGCATCGACATTTGTCCGTATCGGGGTGCATATTTTGTATTGGAAGCCAACATGAAATACGGTAAGGAAGGCTTTCGAGCGGCTGGGATCGATTATACCAAATTAATGGAAAAGATGATAGAAAATGGCGAAATCTAACGACCTGTTTTTTGAAAACCTGAGCCGGAAGCTTTCCACTCGGGAAAATGCGATTCTGGCTCCGGTGGCCACATCGAGCGTCAACGCTGTCCGCCGCCGGCCGGAGTCAAAGATAGAAACCGAATATCGACAGGCATTTGCCGTGGATACGGACCGAATCCTTTATTCCCGGGCATACTCCCGCTACATTGATAAGACCCAGGTGTTTTACCTTGTGTTAAATGACCATATTACACACCGGGTACTCCATGTGCAGCTGGTATCCAAGATCGCTCGAACCATCGGTCGCTGTCTGGGATTAAATGAAGATTTGATCGAAGCGATTGCGCTGGGTCATGATATTGGTCATGTCCCCTTTGGCCATGATGGCGAACGGTTTCTGTCGGCATTATGTAAAGACAGCGGCATCGGCGAGTTTCATCATAATGTCCAGGGTATTCAATTCCTGGACTGTGTGGAACGAAAAGGGGCGGGTTGGAATTTATGTCTGCAAACCCTTGACGGCATCCTTTGCCATGACGGTGAGATTCATGATCGTACATTGACCCCCGAAACGGGTAAAACGTTTGAGGTGCTGGATGCACAGGTCCATGATAAAAAAACAAAATCGAATGTCCGGTTGATGCCCATGACCCTGGAAGGCTGCGTGATGCGGATGGCAGATACGATCAGCTATATCGGGCGGGACATTGAGGATGCGGTCCGGTTGAACCTGATTTCACGGGATGATCTGCCCGAAGATTGTGTCCACCACCTTGGCCGCACCAACGGAAATATTGTTTACCGTTTGGTGACCGATCTTATCGAAAACAGCCTGGGGGAATCGTATATTGCGTTTAGCTCTGAAAAAGCACAGGCATTGCTGAACTTGAAGCAGTTCAATTATCGCCGGATTTATCTGAATCCGGTTCTAAAATCCCGGGAAAAAGACATCGGCCGGTTATTTGAGCTTTTATTTACCACGTATTTAAAAGATCTTGATCAGAATCATCGGTCATCGGTCATCTTTTCCCATTTCCTAGAAGGGATGTCCGAAAATTATTTGGCGCAGCACTCTCCAGCAGAGATGGTCCGTGATTTTATCTCCGGAATGACAAACCGCTATTTTTTACGACAATGTCCGGAAAATCTTCGCCCCAAGCCCCTATTATTTTAAGCTGAACCGCCCAGCCGGCAGGCGGCTATCCATCCCAAATAAACTCGATAACTATTTTAGCCATGCGGGTTGACATTTTGCCGGTATTCACATAGATAAATGGCGAAGAAAATATGAAAATTCCGCAGTCATTCAACTCGAGTCATTCAATTCAAGTAAAATTGGGCCATTTTGAGATGGGCCCAACGATATATTTATTAATTTCTTGAAAAGGAGCGCGAAGATGTCAGCAAAACTGATTAAAGGAACCGAAATCCGGGAAGCGATTTTAGAGGAAATTATCACCGAAGTGAAAGAGATCAAGGAAGAACACGGGGTGGTACCGGGCCTGGTGACAATCCTGGTCGGCCAAAATCCAGCCTCGATCTCCTATGTCACCTTAAAGATCAAAACGGCGACGCGACTCGGGTTTAAAGAGATTCAGGACAATCAGGAAGAAACGGTCTCCGAAGCGGATCTGTTGGCATTGATCGAGAAATACAATAATGATGATACGATTAACGGTATCCTGGTTCAGCTCCCGTTGCCCAAGCAGATCGATGAAAAAAAAGTGCTAAATGCCATTGATCCGGATAAAGACGTGGATGGATTTCACCCGGTGAACGTGGGCCGTCTGATGATTGGCGGTGACGAGGTTAAATTTCCGCCCTGTACACCCGCCGGGATTCAGGAAATGATCGTCCGGGCGGGGGTTGTGACCAGCGGTGCGGAAGTTGTGGTGGTTGGGCGTTCTAACATCGTCGGCAAACCCATTGCCAATATGATGTTTCAAAAGGGACCGGGAGCCAACTCGACGGTTACCGTGGTTCATACGCGCACCAAGGATCTGGCCGCCCATTGTAAACGCGCCGATATTCTTGTCGTCGCCGCCGGCGTACCTGACCTGGTCAAGCCGGAATGGATCAAACCCGGCGCCTGTGTCATTGATGTGGGGGTTAACCGGGTAGGCGAAAAGATCAGTGAGAAAACCGGTAATAAGATCGCCATACTTAAAGGGGATGTCGATTTTGATGCGGCAAAGGAAATTGCCGGATGCATCACGCCGGTTCCAGGCGGTGTTGGCCCCATGACGATCACCATGTTGATGAAAAATACGCTTAAATCGCTTAAGTTTAAACTGGGGATCGCCTGATCGTCTAAGCGTTTATTCACACAATCAAACCGGCTGCTGCCGATTTAAAATTCGACCCTGAAATAACCGGAATACTTTGAAACAACCCCGTGTCTTTTAGGGCTATAAAGCAATCGGCAGCACCCAAAAATTTTATATATTAAAATGTTGCTCGCAGCACAATCCACTCATTAATCAATACGGTTTTGAAAAAATCCAGGGAGATGTGAATTAGGGATGCGTGAAAAAATTTCCTTTCTTATTTTAAATCATCCGGGTTCCCCCGCCAGACAACTTGTTACTTCAAAAAAAACGATACGGTTATTCGTTTTGACCTTTATCGGTATTTTGATTACCGGTTTTGCGCTTGGTGGGTATTTTATAAACGATTACCCTAGTTTACAAAGAAACTTGACAGAGATGTCGCTTTTAGCAAAGCAGATTGCCGCCCAGCAGGAAATGTTAACGGATCAAAACCGGAAGATCCAGGCATTTGCTGGAAAAATCAATCTGTTGAAAGCGGAATTGGTAGCACTAAAAGAATACGAATCCCGGGTGCGGGAAGTCTCTGAGATCAAAGATGTTAATGGAGGAGCCGAAAAAGCGGCCGGCAAGAAAACAAATAGCTTTGGTGTGGGCGGCCGACTACCGGAAGACATTGATACGGACCTCAAACTCAAAGAGAAACAGGGCCAATTGATCAATGAAATGCATGAGCAGGCAGATCGATTAAAATTGGCGTCGGTTAGCCAGGGAGATGGCTTTGTCGATCTGCTCAAAGGGCTTGAGGCGAGAAAGAGACGGGACGCTAGCACCCCTTCAATCCGTCCGGTTAAAGGGATGACGACCTCAAAATACGGATACCGACGATCATCGCTTTCAAATAAACGGGAGTTTCACAAAGGGCATGATATCGGCGCCCCTACGGGGACGCCGATCATGGCTGCCGCCAATGGGGTCGTGATGTTTTCCGGCCGGGAGGGGTCTTTCGGAAATGTTATTGTCATCGACCATGGCTATGGATTCTGCACGCGCTATGCCCATGCCTCCAAGTTATTGAAAAAAAAGGGAGACTGGGTTGAAAAAAAGGATGTGATTGCCTTGGTGGGTAATACCGGCCGTAGTACCGGCTCCCACGTGCATTATGAAATTACGAAAAATGGTACCCTGGTTAACCCCCAGGAATATTTCTCTAATTAGCATTATCGCAAACCACTCATCGCATATTTCCATCCCTTCCTGAAGGACCTTTTTCATCTTCTAAAAGACGACATAAAAATTTTCGGTTGATTCCTCCCTGTTTTTTGACCATTATGTGTAGACATAAACATAACGGCCCTCAACTGTGTATCCGGGGGCAAGCTTTTATGCTGAAAAGGAGTATTCCTTAAATGATCGGGAATCTATTAACCAAGGTATTCGGCAGTCAAAACGAAAGAGAATTGAAGCGGATGGTCCCCATCGTCGACCAGGTCAATTCCTTCGAGGCAAAAATTCACGGCCTGAGTGATCCGTCTTTAAAAGGACAAACGGCTCTCTTTAAAGAACGCCTCGGCCGCGGGGAACCTCTGGAAGACTTGTTGCCCGAGGCCTTTGCCACGGTCAGGGAAGCATCTTTGCGAACGCTTAATATGCGACATTTTGATGTTCAGGTTGTCGGCGGCATCGTTCTCCACGATGGCCGAATCGCCGAGATGAAGACAGGCGAGGGTAAAACCCTGGTCGCGGCATTGCCGGCATATTTGAACGCGCTGACAGGCTGTGGGGTTCATATTATCACGGTGAACGATTATCTAGCCCGGCGGGATACTGAATGGATGGGCCAGATTCATCAGTTTTTAGGGTTAAGTGTCGGTACGATTGTCCACGGCATGGACGAAGATGAACGCAAGCAAGCATATGATTCAGACATTACCTATGGAACCAATAATGAGTTTGGGTTTGATTATTTGCGGGATAACATGAAATTCGATCGTGAAACACTGGTTCAGGGTGACTTGAATTTTGCCATCGTAGATGAGGTCGATAGCATTCTCATCGATGAATCCCGCACCCCACTAATCATTTCCGGTCCAGCTGAAAAAGCGACGCATTTATATTTCCAGGTCGATCGAATTATTCCGCAGCTGAAACGCGAGGACGATTATACCATCGACGAAAAAGCCCGCAATGTTTTGCTTACTGAAGAGGGCATTGCCCGGGCGGAAAAGTTGATCAACGTCGATAACCTGTATGATCCGAAATATATTGACCTGCTACATCACATTAATCAAGCGCTAAAAGCCCACACTTTGTTCAAACGAGATGTGGATTATATTGTTAAGAACCAAGAGGTTATCATTGTCGACGAATTCACGGGACGCTTGATGCCCGGCCGACGGTACAGCGATGGGTTGCACCAGGCGCTAGAGGCCAAGGAAGGGGCGCGAATCGAAAATGAGAATCAGACATTGGCGACGATTACGTTCCAGAACTTTTTCCGCATGTACGATAAACTGGCCGGCATGACCGGCACGGCCGATACTGAAGCGGCCGAATTTAAAAAGATTTACAGCCTGGATGTGGTGGTGATTCCCACCAATCAGCCGATGGGGCGCGTTGATGATCCGGATATGATTTATAAAACAAGACGGGAAAAATATGCAGCGGCCATCAACGAAATCATTGAACTAAATAAAAAGGGGCAACCGGTATTGGTCGGCACCATTTCCATCGATGTATCCGAAGATATCAGCCGTAAACTGAAAAAAAAGGGCGTAAAGCACAATGTCCTAAATGCCAAAAATCATGAGAGAGAGGCGGAAATTATCTCCCAGGCCGGCCAACCCGGGGCTGTGACCATTTCCACCAACATGGCAGGGCGGGGGACCGATATTGTTCTCGGAGAAGGTGTCGTGGATGTCGGGGGCTTGCGTATTCTCGGTACGGAAAGGCATGAGAGTCGCCGAATCGACAACCAACTCAGGGGGCGGGCCGGTCGCCAGGGAGATCCGGGATCTTCGCGGTTTTACCTGGCGCTGGAAGATGACCTGCTCCGTATTTTCGGTGGCGAACGCATGACCCGCATCATGGAAAAGCTCGGGATGCAGGAAGGCGAGCCCATCGAGCACAACCTGCTCAGCCGGGCCATTGAAAATGCCCAGAGCAAAGTGGAAGGGCAGAACTTTGAAATTCGTAAACAGCTCCTCGAATACGATGATGTCATGAATCAGCAGCGCGAGGTAATTTATAAACGGCGGCGTGAGATTCTTACTGGAAAAAGTCTGGAAGACGACATTGTCGATATTATTGCCGAAAGGGTCGAGATCATAGCAGACAGTGTTGTCGAAGAAAAAGTACATCCCGAAGATTGGGATTTTGACGCCCTGGATAAAGCGGTTTTCAAACAGTTCAATTTTCATTTTCGCGCCCCTACCAAAGACACACTGGAAAACATGGATAGGGACCTGTTAATCGAGCGCATTGATGAAGCCGTAATGGCCGCCTACCATGCAAAAGAAGCGGAAATCGGTGGAACGGATTTCAGGAACCTGGAACGCTATGTGCTGCTTCAAAATATCGACAACATGTGGAAAGATCACCTGCTTTCCATGGATCATCTCAAGGAGGGGATCGGATTAAGGGGATATGCCCAGCAAAACCCGCTACTCATCTATAAAAAAGAAGGGTACGATATGTTTGCCGATATGATGGATCGGGTGGCGGAAGAAACGGTGGGTATTTTGTATCGCATTGAAGTCGCCGCACCCCAGGAAATTGAACAGATTCAACAAACAAAAGAGCAAGAGATGGTATTTTCCGGCAGTGGTGATGGTGAATCCCCCAAGCGAAAACCGGTTAAACGAAAAGCGGAAAAAGTGGGTCGAAATGCACCTTGTCCCTGCGGCAGCGGGAAGAAATATAAAAAATGCTGTGGAAGGTAGCACCTCGCCAACTTTAACGTTAAACTCCCCCCCCCTTTACAAGACCGGGGGGGGATGATTATTTATAAGAATGTAGCCCGAAAAAGAGACAAGATAACCGGCATCATATGAGCCCTTACGAACCTGAATATACAGACGAGGTGGTTGATGAAGCAGAAGACAAGGTCCGGCAGCCTCCGATGTACCGGGTGTTTCTGCTAAACGATGATTATACGACCATGGTGTTTGTGGTGGAGATTTTAATCCACATATTCGGAAAGTCCCAGAGCGGGGCCGAACAAATTATGATGAAAGTTCATCGGGAAGGGGCCGGGTTATGCGGGGTATATCCTTACGAAATTGCCGAAACCAAAGTCGATGCGGTGCATCACCTGGCTCGGGAAAATAGCTTTCCATTAAAATGCATCATGGAGAAAGACGAATCATGATCAGTAAAGAATTGGGCGAAACACTCGGACGGGCGGTCCGGGAAGCCAAACGGCGACGCCATGAATACGTCAGTGTCGAACATGTCCTGTTTTCCATTTTGTTTAATCAGACGGGAATAGATATCCTCGAAAATTGCGGTGGCGATATCGACCACCTCAAGGCCGATCTCGAATCTTTTTTTGAAGAACATATCAACCTTATTCCCAAAGAGCGGGAATACGTTTTACAGCAGACCATGGGGTTTCAACGGGTTATTCAGCGGGCAGTGGACCATGTCCGGTCTGCCGAAAAAAGCGAAGTATCCGTGGGCGATATTATTGCCGCCATTTTTTTTGAAAAAGAATCCCATGCCCAATACGTCTTAAATGCGCAGGGGATAACGCGCTTTGACGTGTTAAATAATATTACCCATCCGGTATCGAGTGTCCCTGGCGATCATCCCAAAACAGATGATTCACAACATGTATCCGGTGATCAACCGGGGGGACAAAAAAAGAAAAAGGATCCATTGGCAGAGTATACCGTCGAGCTGGTGGCACGGGCGGCTGAAGGAAAACTCGATCCGTTAATCGGGCGAAAGCCTGAGCTGGAAAGAACCGTTCAGGTGCTTTGCCGTCGGCGTAAAAATAACCCCGTGTTTGTCGGTGATCCCGGGGTCGGCAAAACTGCTATGGCCGAAGGGTTTGCCTTAAAGATACATGAAAAAGACGTCCCGGAAATGTTTTCCGATTATAGAATATATGCCCTTGATTTGGGGGGCTTGCTGGCCGGGACCAAGTTCCGTGGTGATTTTGAGCAACGACTGAAATCCGTCATCTCGGCCCTGATGGAAAAGGAGAATGCGGTTTTATTTATAGATGAAATTCACACCATCGTCGGTGCCGGCGCTACCAGTGGTGGCTCAATGGATGCATCCAATATTTTGAAACCAGCCCTTTCCTCCGGGGAGTTGCGGGTCATCGGTTCCACCACCTATGAGGAATATAAAAACCATTTTGAAAAAGATCGGGCATTGTCACGGCGATTTGAAAAAATAGAAATTGCAGAGCCCACTGAAGCAGAATCTATCCGAATCCTTAAAGGTTTGAAATCTCGATACGAAGAACACCATGAGATTATTTATACTGACAAAGCGTTAAAGACTGCTGTAACCCTTTCCAATAAGTATTTAAATGATCGCTACCTGCCGGATAAGGCGATCGACGTGATTGACGAGGCTGGGGCGTATATTCGGATCTCCGGCAGCTCAAACCGTCGGAGAATTAACCCCACAGACATCGAAAAGATCGTGGCAAAAATGGCCCGCATTCCAGCCGCGAATGTGACCACCAGTGACAGGGAAAAACTACAAACACTGGAAGATCGATTGAAATCGGTGATATTTGGCCAGGATGTGGCTTTAAGCGCCCTGGTAACGGCCATCAAACGGTCTCGTGCCGGATTGCGGACAGTGGGGCATCCCGTGGGATCGTTTTTATTCACCGGTCCCACCGGGGTTGGTAAAACGGAGGTGGCTCGCCAGATTGCCCGGTTGCTCGATATCCAGTTTTTGCGCTTTGATATGAGTGAATACATGGAAAAGCATGCCGTGGCACGGTTGATCGGTGCGCCGCCGGGGTATGTCGGTTTTGAACAGGGGGGGCTCTTGACCGATGGTATTCGCAAGCAACCCCATAGCGTATTGCTTTTGGATGAGATTGAAAAAGCGCACCCCGATCTGTTTAATATCCTACTCCAGATTCTGGATCATGCCACCTTAACCGACAACAGCGGCCGGAAAGCTGATTTTAGGAATGTGATCGTCATCATGACTTCCAATGCCGGGTCAAGGGAAATGAATGCCCGGACCATCGGGTTTGGGGATCAACTAAAGGATGCTTCAGACAAAAGTCAGGCGGCCGTCAAGAAATTTTTCAGCCCGGAATTTCGCAATCGACTCGATGATATTATCACCTTCGCCTCCTTGGATGTGGACATCATGGAACTGATCGTGGATAAGTTCATCGGTGAGTTAAATGAACAATTGGGCGAGAAAAAAGTATCCCTGATTCTATCACCGGCTGCCCGGTTATGGCTGGCCAAAAAGGGCCATGATCCGGCCTATGGCGCGCGACCACTGACCCGGGTGATCCAGACCCACATCAAGGAATCCCTGGCTGACCAAATTTTATTCGGTGAGCTTCAAAAGGGTGGGGTGGTCTTTGTTGACATGGACAACAACCAACTGGTGTTTGAGTACAAATAATTTAATGATTGATTGAGCCCTACGGCAATGCCCGTCTATCGCCTCTCATCCGAATTGGTATTTCCGCCTGCCCATCTTGCCATGGAAGAGGGGCTATTGGCCGTGGGCGGCGATTTAAGCGTTTCACGCTTATTACTGGCTTATGCCAAGGGAATTTTTCCGTGGTATTCTGAAGGTGAACCCATCCTCTGGTGGTCTCCCGACCCCCGCCTGATTCTCTATCCCGATGATTTGAACATTTCTCGAAGACTCAAACGAGTGTTACGGCAAAAACGATTCAAGGTGACGTTGGATGGCGCTTTCGATCAGGTCATTCGTGGGTGCGCCTCAGTGCCGCGTGGTGGTCAGCCAGGAACCTGGATTACCGAAGCGATGATTGCTGCTTACACGGCCATGCACCAGGCTGGATTTGCTCACTCCGTCGAGGCCTGGCAGAACAACCAACTCGTTGGAGGGATATATGGGATTTCGCTGGGTGGGTGTTTTTTTGGCGAATCCATGTTTCATACCCAAAGCGATGCCTCTAAGGTCGCCCTCGCCACCCTGGTTGGATATTTGACCCAATGGGATTTTGATTTGATCGACTGCCAGGTAGCAAGTGATCATTTGATCCGGATGGGTTCGATAGAGATATCGAGAGACCGGTTTTTAGATCAATTGGACATATCACTGAAAAAACCAACGCTACGGGGAACCTGGCCACTGGCGCAGGTGCAACGAAGGTAGTGGCCGAAGAATGTAGTCCCGAAAAAAATTGATATAATGGACTCGCTGATCGTATTTCTTCCACCACGATCTCGCTGTTTTTCGAATTAGCAGACCGTCAGGCTGCCGGAGTCTTCCTTGCCGTCAGTCTCGCCCCAGCGCTTAAAAAGGTTATGCTCGATACCGATATAGTCGAGGATTTTCCCGATGGTTTGGTTGATGATGTCATCAATGGTTTTGGGAAAATGGTAAAATGAAGGGACCGGGGGAAGAATATGGGCACCCATGTCAGCGGCCATGGTCATTAATCGCAAGTGGCCCTTGTGAAGGGGGGTTTCTCGGACAACCAGGACTAATTTTCGTTTTTCTTTAAGGGCCACATCCGCTGTCCGGACGATGAGGTTTTCATTGTAGGAATTGGCGATACCGGATAGCGTCTTGATGGTGCAGGGAACGACCACCATGGCACCCACAGGGAAAGAGCCCGAGGCCAGGGGCGCGGCCATATCTTTGTGGTCATGGACCACATCCGCCATGGCGATGACTTCTTCGGGCGAATACGATGTCTCGATTTTGATATTTAGCTTGCCGGCATCGGAGATGATCAGGTGGGTTTCATAATTGGTATCACGCAATACTTCCAACATTCGGACACCGTAAATAACACCACTGGCTCCTGCGATAGCAATGATGACTCGCTTGTGCATATGTGAGGTTCCTTTCTATTTTCGCCCTGATTTCGTATTTTCCAAAATGAGCATCACGAGTTGGCGGCAGTTTTCCACTACCTGATGAATTCCCGTTTCCGACAGGTTGTCCCAATGGATCCCTGCGGTAACTACCACCCGGGTATCCAGGGCGGCCGCCAGTTTTTCGGCAGTCGTCTTAGCGAGTTCGTCCTCTTTGTGGGCCGTATAACAGATCACCGAGGCTGTGGCGCTTGTTTTTGCCGGATCTTTTAGGCTCGGCCTCGGATGGGCGGCTGCCACGGCACCGATATGGGGCGTTTCACCGCCGTAAATACTGACCAGCAGATCTTCTCCTACCCAGCGAAGAACCGCTTCAATGTCAAACGATCCACTCTGGGTTTTCAGTGTAAGGTCCAAGGCATCATCCGATTTGCGGGGGTGTTTAAAAGCATCCATCATACCGTTTCAAAGCGCGTCATTCGTCGTCAAGCAGGCCGATCTGCTTTGCCATCTCGAGTGACATCGCTTTTCCCGTGGCCGTTTTAAACCATTCTTTCAGCCCGTCACGCCGCATGGTTACGCCTTCGATCCAGGCCGACTCCTTGAAGTAATCAGGGCCGAACATATCCTCGTAGCGTTTAACACTTCTCAATCCGTAACGATCCAGACGGTCTGCTTCCATCACCAGGGTTGCCGATATGTCATTTAATGCAAGGATATTATCCGGATCATCATGAACGGCGATAATAGACGTTATTTTGGTAATTTTATCCGGGTCGACGTTTAATTCCCGCAATATCTCTCCGGCTATCCGGGCGCTTTCTTCCATGTGCCGCCAAAGGCTTCTGGTCTCTTTCTTTTTCGCCGGCGGGGCATCAATAAAATCCTGGTAATCAATGGCGCTCCACCCAGTATCGTGGAGGTATAGGGCCGGGATAACGATATCGGCTTCACCGTTTTCACTGGCGAGCAGCGTTTTTCCATACTCGATGGTCCGCAACGTATGATCCCAGTCGCCATTGCGACCTTTTTCTAGGATCGGCCGGGCCTTGGCAATTATAGCTTTTTCCAGTTCTGGTGTCACGGCATAACCTCCCTGGCCGCTTGGCTGATGGCCTCGGCCACCGCCTCCTCTTCCATGTTGGCGTCGATCTCCCTGATCTCAATTCCCTCTGAGAGTTTCTCTTTGAGACGTCGGGTAAAAACAGCGTCCTCTTTTGGATCGTAGGTGGGGTTTCCGGGGATGTCAACGCCCGACCATCCCTTTAGGGGAACAATGACGATGACCGGCCCCTTGGCCGCATTAAGTTTTTTGGCAAACGCATCAGCCACCGATTCCAATTCTGCCGGTGACAGACGAATCCAGGTGCGGAACTTATCCAGGTCGTACTTTCGGCGAGCATCGAAATCCGGTTTGTATTTGGATTTGGCCGGAGTCATATGATTAACACTGCAGAGAGAAATGATCTGGGGAAGGCCGGCTTTGCCGGCAGCTTCCATGCGGGTGGGTCCGGCATCCCGCATATAGCCGAAAAGGTGTTCGCCCACGCCGCCCGGTGCAAGATCAATCACCCCTTTAAAAAACCCATTGGTAAGCATCTCCTCCATCGCTCGGTCCGAAATGCCTGCTGCTGAAAAGCCGGTTACCTGGTACCCGTTCTTTTCCAAACCAATTCTGACCGCATGGGCGCATTGTTCGCAGGGACCCAACATGGTCATGGCAAAGGTCCGGTTATTATCAGCCGCCGGCGATGCCACCACGCCGTTCACCATTCCCACCAATGCGCCGGCAGCACGATCGATCACATTTTTAAGCAGACTCGACACCCCGGATATTTCGATCACGGAGTGAAACAGCATAATGTCACCGGTACCGATATACCGCGTTGACAATCCCGGCAACGCCGCCGTTGAGGAGATAATCACCTTGGGAACCCCAAACGGCAGTGCACGCATCACTTCGCTGGCCATAAGCGATCCGGTAGACCCCCCCAGAGCGACCACACCGTCAATCTTACCGTCGGCATGGGATTGTGCCGCCAGTTTGATGGCGCCGGAAATAGTAATCGCGGTAATCTTGGATCGCTCCCGGCAGGCCCCCAGTGCCTCCAGGCTACTCCCCCCGGCCTCGGCCACCATGGCCGGGGTGATTTCGGCCGGCGAATCCTCGCCACCGCGCATGGATAGATCCATCATCAAGGTGTCTAATTCCAGTGCAGCAATTTTACCCTGTAGATAGAAGGTCTCCTCGCCCTTGGTGTCCAACGTGGAGATAATGAGAATGGTTTTCGACATATAGGTTTCCTACCCTTCACTTGCCACTTTTTTGGCGATCATTTTTTTCAGGGTCTCTTTGTTTACCTTTCCGGAATCACCCACCGCCGGAAATTCGGAAACCACTTCCAGTCGTTCGGGCAGTTTGAACATGGCGATCTGTTTGGATTTGAGATATTCCACCATCTCCTCAAAGGCAAAATCCTGCCCCCCCTTGGGAATCACATAGGCACAGGTCTTCTCGCCCATCTCCCGGTCCGGATACCCCACAACGGACACAGACGCAACCTTGGGGTGGTCGTTGAGAAGCCCCTCGATTTCAGCCGGGTAGATATTCTGCCCGCCCCGGATAATCATGTCTTTGGCACGCCCCAGTATCCACAGACATTCCTGATCGAATTTAACGATGTCGCTGGTGGTGGTCCACCCTTTTTCGTTAAAAACCGTACCGGTTAACTCTTCGTCTCTGTAATAGCCGGCCGGGGCATGGGGCCCCCGGAACCACAGAATGCCCGGCTCGCCATCCGGAACCTCTTCACCGGTATCCTTGTCAAGGAGTCGCACCTTGTTTCCCGGCAGCATACGACCGACGGTTCTGCGCCGCAGGTCTTTGGAGTCCTCAACACGGCATCCGGATACCGATCCCATGTCCTGGGTACCCAGGTCACTGGTGATGGAGGCGCCAAACGCATCTTCCGCCTCTTCGGCCACCTGAGGGGCAAGATACCCGCCGGCCGACCGGATAAACCGCAGTGAACTCAAGTCGTATTTCGTAGCATCGGCTTCCAGCATGCGAATCAGATGGGTGGGCACCACACCGATGGCGGTGGCCTTCTCTTTTTCGATCAGCGCCAGCGCCGCATCGGGTGAGAACTCTTCCAGCATCACCGTTTTTGCACCGGCAATGGGCGCAGCAAAATAGGTTAGCGTACCCGCTGCACCACCGGCATGGGGTGCAATTGCCATGGTGATGTCATCTTTGGTGAGATTCCAGATGTCCACCCGGCCCTTGGATGTGCAAACCCGGGGGGCGGGCGGCCACTCCACGAGCTTCGGAATACCGGTAGTTCCCGACGTCGTTGTCAGAATAGCGATATCTCCGGTCGAATCGAGGCGGCGTTCGCCCAGAATAGCACTGTCAATCGGATTCTTCGCCCGTGTTTCGGTCATTTTCGGCAAAGAGAAGGTTCCTTCCGGCGCGCCCTCCGGCACTTCGTTTTCAAAAAGGAAAAAATGTTCCAGATGGGGAAACTGTTTCTGGAGCCCTTTGTACATCTCAAGATAGTCGAACTTGTTGTATACGTGGCAGATCACCACGGCTTTTGCTTCGGTACGCTCCACCATATACTCCAGCTCCCGCTGGCGAAGGTACGGATACACCGTTAAGCTAATCAGCCCGGCCCTTTCACAGGCAATTCGGGCTAAAAACCCGTAGACACTGTTGGGCGACTGGATGATGATGCGAGAGGATTTCGGGATCCCCATTTCAACCCAGGAGATCGCCATGGCATCCACTAACTTCTTGGCTTCAGCCCAGGTCAACCGGTATTTTGAATCCACCAGGGCCTCCTGGTCTCCAAACTCTTTGGCGTTTCTGGCCCAGAAATCGTAAAACAGCTCCTTGGTCCAGTACCCGTCATCTAAAAATTCGTTGATCATTTTATCTGTGTAGCGAATCGGTTTCAAATTAGACCTCCAATATTAATGTTGACCACGGATCCCTTGGCCTACATGGAAATAGTTAGCATTTGGTGTGTTCTCAATCGGTATCGAGATAGGATGACCGGTTATTTTTTCTTTTCTCGCCTTGCCTTGAGACCGGATTTAAATTGATTCCAGAAGTCCCGGTCGTTATCTTTCCAGGCGGAGCCCCATCTTCTCTCGAAATAGGATGAGGGCAGGCGTTGCTCCCAGGATTTCCAGGGGTTTCTCCCCTGTTTTTTGGCGGCTAACGCGTCGATGAGATAGTCGGCAATATCGCTGATCTCTTCCTTTGGGATATAGGCGTAGGCACCTTCTTTAATGGTCCGCACCAGGTTGTCGGCGGAAAAGGCATGAGCGGTGAGCATCACCGCAGGTATTTTTTTCTTGTTGGCAATATCTAAAAGGCCATAACCATTGACGCCCATGATATCCAGGACGGTAATATGAAAGTCTTCGCTTTCCAGCAGCCGGCTAGCTTGCTCAAAGGTAGAGGCCTTTACCACCTCGCACCTATCAAGCAGTTCTTCGAGTACTTCCAGGATATCCGGTTCGTCATCGACGATCAGAACCTTCTTGCCTTTTAGTAAATCTGTATTGGGCATGCGGGTATCTCCTTAAACGGGAGTATGGACGGCGAGCTGATGAAAAAAATTGGCCCGCCATCCATATGTTTCCCGGATGTTGGACAGCTATGTTATAATCCCAGTTCCGACCAGCGGCCCTTGACCCTCGCCACCACATCGGGATCTAATTCGATGGGAATTGGTTTGTCCTTCCAGTCGTACGGAATTGTCGCATCCAGCAAAAGCCGACCAGTGATTTCCCTGGCATTGATGGGCAGGGAGGGATCCAGTGGTGTGGATCGACCCCGTTTGATCACCTGAGACCGGTTGGGCTGGAACCTGAAGCTCAATGCATACAATACCCTGGGAATATCCCAGGGGTCAATATCTTCATCAACGACAATCACGGTTTTTAGGCCATATGCACCCATTTCAGTAGAAATCGAAGCCGTCAATACCTGATCCGCATGACCCGGATACATCTGCTTCATGGAGATGATGGCCAGAAATCGACCCGAACCTTCGGGCGGGCAATAAACCGCCTTCAGGCCCGGAATTTTCATGGCCAGAAGTTGTTGCCATAGCGTTGCACCATACGACAGCGCCATGGTCATGTGAGTATCGGTAACCGCACGTCCCACGGTTGTCCCCCAGAGAATCGGGTTGTTTCTGTGGGTGATACATTTGGCATCAATGAAATTCCGGGGGTCGGTGCCCACACCGGAATAATAGCCGGTGTATTCTCCAAAAGGGCCCTCTTCCATGAATTTGTCTGCATCTACTTCGCCTTCAATGACGATTTCAGCATGGGCCGGAATCGGGAGGTCAACGGTTTCGCCACTTACCACTTCGACGGCTTCACCGCGCAGGGCGCCGGCCACATCATATTCTGATGTGAATGCGGATACCCGGGCTGCGCCAAGGATGAACAGAATCGGGTCACATCCGATAATCGATGCTACGGGCATCGGTTTTCTCATGGCCTGATATTTTTTCAACATGAGGTCGGCGTGTTTTCCCTTGATAAACTGGGTGCCCATTTTGTCTTTGCCAAGTAGCTGGCTTCGGTAGGTACCCAAATTGACCCAACCCGTCTCTGGATCCTTGGTGATAATAAAATGGGCTGTGCCGATAAATCGTCCGCCGTCCAGCGGGTACCATTGGGGGACAGGGAATTTGAACAGATCAATATCATCGCCCGTTACGATGTTTTCTTTACATGGCGCCGATGCAGAATCCACTGTCTTGGGTGGTATCAGATTGTCACCTAGCTTGGCCCACTCTTGGTACAGATCGACCAGTGTTGATTCCAGCGGCATGCCCATAATCAGCGACAGGCGCTGGGTTGTTGTGCAGACACTGGTAATCACCGGGCTGTTGTAATCTTTCACATTTTCAAAAAGAAGTGCGGGGCCGCTTTCTTCTTCATTGAGCTTTGCAATATGCGATAGCTCCAGGTTCCAGTCCACTTCTGCCGTGATCCGTTTACACAGCCCTACTTTTTCGCCTTCGGAAATAAAATCTCGCATGTCTTTCATAAATCGTTTCTCTCCTTTTTAAAGTTAATATATATTGCATTTAGCCTGTGGCTACCTTTCGGGGCTTTGCGAACTACCCGATTAACCCGGCAGCGGACCGACTGATTCAGGGTATCTTAATCCGTTTCATCGCTTGTGCCATTAATAATTGGTAACCACTTTTGTTGCCCAGTACCGATTTTGATTTACGCTGCCCCCAAACCGTTTCCGGGCGAGCTTGCACAATAAAGATGTTTTCAGGAAAATCTAGGGTACCATCAATGGCCCATTCGATGTCCATGGGGCGTCCGTAGTGTTTTTCAATATTCTTGGCAATGGCTGCCAGGGCCTTTACTTCTGGATCTTCCAGGCAGCACATTTTTTGCCTATCCTCGGCCACATCGGCATTGATTACTTCTGCTTTTTCAGGATCGAATATGCACTCGATATGTTTGGCAGACACCGTTCTTTCGGATGTCTCCATCACTACCTTGTCAACAACGAATTTATCCGGGTTTACCGATCCTGAAACCACGGTCTCACCCAGCCCCCAACTTCCCTCGATGACAATTTTGGTGGGGTCGCCGTCCGTGGGATTAATGGTGAACATAACACCGGCCGCCTTGGAATTGACCATTTGCTGGACACCGACGCTGATCAGCACTTTTTCATGGGGAAAATTGTTTTTGGTCCGATAGCTGATGGCCCGGGCCGTGAAAAGGCTGGCCCAGCATTGTTGAACACGTTTGATAACGTTGTCAGGACCTTCAATCCAGAGATAGGTGTCTTGCTGCCCGGCAAAACTGGCCGTGGGAAGGTCTTCAGCGGTCGCGCTTGACCGTACCGCAACGGGTACCGTTTCCAGACCGCATTTTTGGCAAAGTTGGAGATATCCTTCTCGAATGGATTCGCCCATTTCCGGTGTGATTGGTGCATTGATGATCAAATTCCGGACTTTTACGGCAGCAGTGTCCAAATTATCAACATTATCCACGTCTAGATTCGCCAATAGATCGAAAATTTGGCTTTTTATTTCGGTGCCGGTAATAAATTGTTCGTAACACTCTGTCGTGACGGCAAAACCGGGTGGCACACGGATGCCGGCTTTAATCATCTCCCCAAGGCTTGCATTTTTTCCGCCGACACGGGGAAGAGACGTTTTGTCAAGTTGATTAAAATCAAGGATGTATGTCATGAATTGCTCCTTGCTAAGTAAACCTTCGTTCATTTTAATGTAAAACAATGGAGCGGCACGCCACTCCGAAACTTGATGATTTCGTATAAAACCATTCTTCTACCCTTTGCCGAGAAAACAGGGGTAAGATAGAAGAATGAAATTATGAATTGTTATCCACTCTTTGCGCCCCCACACCAGTGGCGGGCGCAAAGGGGGATTTGTTACGAGGCCATCAAGCCTTAACACCTTTCATGGAACCGCTTTACGCTTCACCGGCTTTTTTAATGATGCTTACCACACCGGTATCTCCATCTACTTTGAGGAGATCCCCGGTTTTAATGGCCGTTGTGGCCACACCGGTACCGGTTACCGAAGGAATCCCGTATTCGCGGCATACGATGGCCGCATGGCTGGTAAGGCCACCTATGTCCGTCACCGTTGCCTTGATATTGGTAAAGATTGGCGCCCAGGATGGGTTGGTCGTGGGGCAAACCAGGATTTCTCCAGGTTGAACTTTCGTGATATCTTTGAGTAGCTTCAATACCCGGGCCGGACCTTCCACGACACCGGCCGATGAGGCAAAACCCTTGAGCTCAGAGACATCTCTATCTGCTGCGGCATCCACACCTTTTAGCCATTCCTTGACTTTGTCTGTGGTGATTCCCCATAGCATGATGGTAAACGGTTCGGCGATTTCCTCGGGCGGAACACCCAGGGCCGGGGTCGGGTTCCATTCCCGTGCGGCTTCAAGAATTTTTTGCCGTTTGGCCGCTTTGGCTTTATAATAGCTCCCCCGCGTGGGGATATCGACGCCCAGTGCCCAGCCGGTGGAAACCTCGGTGAGTAGCTCTGGGATTTCATAGCGGTTAAACATGAAGATATCATCCACATTGTCTAACATGTCGTTGGCCACCATGAGTTTTCCAAATTGACGAACCTTTGAAAACCAGATCGTATGATACCAGTGCTCGACCCAAAAAAGATGATCTTCGGCATATCGATAGATAGTTCGAATGGTTTTAAAGGCATCGTCAAAGGCCTTGCGGTCTTCGTCGGTTTTAATCAACGAACGATATTCTGCAACGATTTCATCTCGTTGTTTACTGATCTTGTCCAGGTCGCGCTCGATTGTTTCCCCATTCTTGAGCCGTTCCACATAGCTTTTAATGTAGCCGTACGGGATCTCCGGGGTGTTAATCCAGCTGCCTTCATAATGATACCAGCCACTACCGCAGGAAACGAAAAACCAGGGGTTTTTGGCCTTTTCGTAGGCCGCCAGCCAGTCTTTTCCTTCTGCACTTTCGGAAAGGGACGCCACCTTTTCACTTGCCGAAAGGTTGCTGATCAAAATTTCTACTACGGTGGGGCTATCCATGGCTTTACGTGCCAATTTGCAGAGTTCTTCTTCGGGACGGAACATGGAAACATAGGCCCCTGCCACCATTTTACCGATGGCACTTTCACTGATACCTGGGAAAAGCTGCCGGGATACATCCGCAAACATGAGGTAGGCCAGGTAGGTCAGGTTCAGCATTTCGAAATGGTATTGCCATCCCTTGATCATATTGTTTGTCAGGTTATTGAATCCCGCGATGAGATCGTAAGAGACGTACGACCCGGTGGGTGCCGGCAGAACCTGATCTTCAGGGACAAACTCGGGCATTTCGGTGGGGACCTCTATTGCCGCCATTTCCTTGCCCAACGCCTGGAATTTTGTTAGCCATTTATCCCACAATTCTTCGTAGTGCTCGAAGACATAGAAAACCCGCTTTTCAAATAGCTGGGCCTTTTTCCCGATAACCTCATCCGGGGGCGGGGCGATGGCACAGATGTAGAGATAGCCGCCCACCATCCGCTGGGCAATGCCCTGGGCCGGCGGTATGCAAAAAACGCGGGTAGTGTATTGGGATAACGCGATCTGCCACGCTTCCTGGAAAATATGATCTAGGGGGGGGACGGGTTCAGGCGCATGGATTTTGTCCTGGTACCAGAACTGTTGTTTTTCCCAATCGGCACGGTCGGCAGAAAAAAGATGATGGGAAGGATACATCTCTTCCCAGTCTTTGATCTCTTCGGGTGGGAGAAATTCATGAGGGTCCGGGAATCTTACAGTTGCGTCATCAGCCATGTTCAACCTCCTTTTAAGGGTTAGAATATATATATAGTCTTCCCGATAAAGTCTTTAAAGCTGCGTTGGCGGTTGCCCCTTTGATGACGTACGGGTGTGCGATTTGCTCAGAGGCGCAAAGTCCCTGCATGCAGCGGGATAAAAAAACAATATCTGAAAGCCTATAGAAACATGTGCTCTGTGATCGTTACCTTCCAGAGCACATCGGCCAAGCATTCTCGGTAAATTTCATAAAAATAATGTATGATCTGGAATGTGCTGTCAAACCAATTTAATTTATGTTATGTATAAGCATTGCTTATGGTGCAACCCTTTTCATAACTAAAAGTTATTTTCAATGAATCTAAACCAGTTTCGAAATTTTTATTATGCGGCAAAGCACTTGAATTTTACCCGTGCGGCCGAGGAATTGTTCATTTCTCAGCCGGCGATCACCGTCCAGGTGAAGGCATTTGAATCGGTTTGTGGGTTTCGCTTATTTAAAAAAAGAGGGCGAAAGATCTGGTTGACCGATGAGGGACGTATCCTTTTTGAGCTGGCCCAAAAGGTCTTCACGTTGGAAAAAGAGATCGAAAACACGGTCGAGGATCTGCGTAAATTAAAAAAGGGGGTGCTCCGAATCGGTACGACCAAGGCCTATGCCCGTTATTTTATGCCGAGCATGCTCTCTTCATTTATATCAAAGCATCCGGATATCAAGGTTGAACTCAACGAAGGCAGCTCCCTGGATATGACCCGTAGCCTGCTTGATTTTAAAAATGAGGTGGCCATTATTGCCAAAGCCGGCGATGTCCCAAGGATTGAATATATCCCCTTTAGCCATGAGGAGATGACGGTGATACTGGCCCCCAATCATCCCTTGTTGAAAGGGAAAACCGTTTATTTTAAAGATTTAGCGGCAGAACCATTTATCATGAAGGAAGTTGGATCTGGTACGCGGCGATTGGTGGACCGGCTTTTTAAAAAAGAAGGATGCTACCCGAATATTTTGATGGAGACCAGCAACACCGAATTTATCAAACAACTCGTGCAACGGGGAGATGGGGTCTCATTTCTGGTAAAAGCGGCCGTTGTCAACGAGCTTAAGGAAAATAAGTTGGCTGAAGTGCCACTAAACGGCCCCACCCAATTTATGGATGTGAGTATCGCTTATTTGAAAGACCAGCCGTTATCCTTGTCGGCGAAGGCTTTCATCGATATATTGAAAACTCTGAGGTCAGGCCGGAATTTATCATCTCCTGAAGGGATTGGGATGATATTGGCCCACATGTTAGTTCAGCGCCGCAAGGGAAGTTGATTTGAAGTTTGAACGGTTAAAGGGCTTTTAGAACCTGAAAGAAAACGTATAAAATAGTAAACCATGTCAGTGGCTATGAGCGTATGTCACCGGCATCAATTATCATGGTTTCACCGTACGGGGCTTGATCATGTACCAGAAATCTGAATTCACTTTTTGCAAAGTGGATGACATCCCCACTTTTTAATTTCATCTTTGTATCCGGCTCAAGCCGCCGATTGTTCAAGCGAGTGCCATTGGTACTTCGATTATCTTCAAGGAAATAGTATCCATTCCGGTATTCGATGGTTGCATGCAGGCTGGAAACGACTTTTTCTGGAATAATTATATCATTGCTTGAATCTCGGCCGATACTAATCGACGCTTTATCGATGGTTAAGGAAACCGAATCCTGGGGGATGATATGCTCTACATCAATGAGTTCAGCCTGTATGTCCGGGCGCAGTTTTCGAAACGTATCGCCCACTGACGTTTTCCGGGAGGGTGTTCTTTGGACCTTGCGTTTGCTTGTCCGATACATCATTAGAAAAAAGGCGCAAACCGCAAGAATAATGGTAATTAAAAATATAATGGGGAAAATATCGCCGAAGGTCCTTTTTTTTATGACAGGCGGAACCGTTGTCTTTGATTTTGACGACGTCCGTAAAGTCAATTTTTTCGGTTCTTGGGCTTTTGGCTGCGGCTTTGTTTCAGATGGTGTTTTAAGGGCAGACCCGTCCGGGTGGAAATCTCTTTTTCCAGGGCAGCGTCTTCTACCAGCTTGCTGATACGATTAAAACTGTTTGGATCTCTTCCGCTTTATATATCCTGAAGTACTCTCCGTCTGTTTTTGAAGCTAGAATTTGCATCAGGCGGAAATCGGCCTTATCCGTAAAAGCGATGCCGTAGATTTTGATTCCCAGCTCCCGGCATTCCCGTGTCAGTTGTTCCTTCAACCATGCTTCTTCTTTATCGCGATTTTTATCTCCGGTATCGATGATGCCATCCGTTAAGAGGATAATGGCCTTTTCAGCATCCTTTTTTCCACTCGTTTTTATCTCATAGATCGCCCGCTCGATTCCAGAGGGCGTGTTGGTTAATTGGCCGCGATAGTCGATTTGTTCCAGGCTGTTGATGAATTGGTCTTTTATGACCGATCCGGTAAGTTCCGTTATGGGTTCCAGTAATCTGGCCTCTTTTCCAAAGAGCACCATACCGATACGTGACCCGGGCGCTATATTTTTAATGAAGTTTGTCACCACCTCTTTTGTTCTTCGATTGGGGTCATTCTTTTTCATACTGCCGGAATTATCCAACACAAACATAATCTCAGATAAACGTTTTGGGGTGATTTTTGTGGGGGATGTCGAACTCTTTTTTACAGGACGGTCTGCAAGGGACCTGGACTGTGCCGGGGCTGTTTCGGGCGGCGGGGATAGCTTGATTTTAAATTTCTGGGCAGGCTTGGGCAGGCTGTTGCTGATTGGGACGTGTGTTGGCAGACTTATCGTCTTTCGCACCAAGCGCAACACAATTAAAAAAAATACCGATCATAAAGCTGATGGTCAAGAAAATACCGAATTGTCTTTTAAAGAGACTCATAATCATATTTGATTTTTTTATTAATTGCATATAAAATGAACGGAGAAGGTCGAAAAAGGCCTTCAATTTGTTGTTGAGTACCATATATCAACAAAAGTGACACCGCACCCACGACATACGGTGGTCCAAATTAGAAAAGTTGCATTGTCACCCGCGGATGGTAACCATCTCGCTAAAAAAAGCCCATATAAGCTAATGTATCTTGCACATTACCATTTAAATGTAAAGCCCTTTCAGATCACTCCTGATCCGAAATTCCTGTGGCTGGGGGAAACCCATAATGACGCGTTATCCATCTTGAAATATAGTCTTATGGAAAGCAGGGGCCTGCTTTTGTTGGTTGGGGATGTGGGGACGGGGAAAACGACGCTGGTAAACAAACTACTTGAAATCATAAATGAAACCACCATTGTTGCCACCGTTCAATATCCCGGCCTTGAGATTCTCGACTTTTATAATTTCCTGTCCACCAGTTTTAATATGGGAAAGCGGTTTGCCACCAAAGGTGACTTTTTAGTCCGATTTATCCATTTTCTCCACAAATCATACACTGAGAAACGAAAAGTTCTCCTGATACTTGACGAGGCCCAGGGACTCTCCAATGAGATCTTAGAAGAGGTTCGGCTGTTGTCGAATATTGAAAGGATGAACACCAAATTATTAAATATTTTCCTGGTCGGCCAAAATGAAGTAGATGAAATCCTTGCTGAACCGGCCAATCAAGCTTTATCACAAAGAATCGCTATGCGGCACTATATGGGACCTATTCATCATAAGGAAGTCAAGGAGTATATCCGATTTCGATTACGAGTTGCCGGAACGGAATCCCAGATTTTTAATGCCGGTGCCATTCGTGAAATCATTGAAAGCTCAAGGTGTTATCCACGTTTGATCAATGAAATCCGTAAGCAGCCAGACGATCTTTTTGAAATGATACGCACGGATGTAAGACAAAGCGTTGGCCATTACCTGTCCGAACTCATGGATACGGAACTGACCG
>Ga0056107_100025_pt1 | contig 29452 bp, 45 predicted proteins | sample WorMetcrassitun2_FD_77006 | JGI IMG/M metagenome (GOLD analysis project Ga0056107, IMG submission 77006) | Marine gutless worms symbiont microbial communities from Max Planck institute for Marine Microbiology, Germany - Olavius crassitunicatus.2 ...
ATCAGTTACCAGTACTGGTAACTGATTCAAGGAGATAAGCCATGCACATATTTGAACTGCCAAGCGGAACTGAAGTCGAGCTCAATGAAATGATCGGAGCCGAGGAAGAACTGCTTACCAATCAAAGGCTCATCCGGAACGGCGACGCTGTAAACCAGGTGCTCAGGAACTGTACCGTCCGGCTGGGAGAGATCGAAAGCCGCCCATGGAAGACACGCTCGATCTTCTGTCCGGAGACCGTCTGTTCATCCTGGTCAAGCTGCGGCAAATATCTCTCGGGGATGAGGCGGAGCTGGAACTGCTCTGTCCCAATACAGCCTGTCGTGCTGCGAACATCGTGTCCGTCAACATGGATGATCTGGAGGTTACGCCTTACGGCGAAGAGCGAGAGTTCACCTTTGACCTGCCCGGTTCGAAACGCAAGGTGCGATTCGGTTATCTGGACGACCAAAAGGAAAAAAAGACTGGCCGCGCTTAAAGAATCGTCCATCTCTTCGGCCATGCTGATTCGTCTCATCGGCATCGATGGCGTGGCCCCGAGCAAAAAGCTGATGAACGATATGTCCCTGCGCGACCGCAGCGCCCTGCGGCAGGAAATGCTGCGGGTTGACGCAGGCGTCGATACCATCGTGGAGACCGAGTGAGAAACCTGCGACAACCGTATCCGCACACGTCTGGAGACTGAACCGGGTTTTTTGTTCCCCGGAGTGGCAGCTTGCTTTTGAACGTGAGGAATTGGAGCGCAATCGCACATGAACGAAGATCTTGGGCTCGGTGTCGTTGTATCGATGAAGGACGGATTTTCGCAGAACGCGGCTCGGATCCAGACGTCCATGCAGTCCTTGGACGCTACGGTGGCCGCTTCCAGCGAGCGTATGACGCGCCAACCTCGACCGTATCCAAAAAGGCACCATGATGATCGGCGTGGGTCTGGCGCTCATGGCCTTGCCCGTCGGTCTCGTGACATCCACAGCAGCCACACAGAGAGCATTCGGTGAACTGTCCTCCCTCGGAGTCAAGGATCTGCGGGCTATTGAAGACGCTGCGGAATCTTTCACCAACACCTGGTCCGGATCGACCAAGGCCGAATTCATCACCGTCGCTTATGACGTCCGCTCCGCTTTATCTGGGTTGACCGACGAAGCGGCCGGATCGTTCACCGCCATGGCCGTCCCCACCGGTAAGGCCACCAAGGCGACCACTGAAGAGATGGTAGGCACTTTCACCACGATCTACGGTATTTTCAAGCCCATCATGCAGGATATGTCGGATGCGCAGTGGACGAAGACTTTCGCCGGAGCTATGGTCCAGACGGTCGCTTCCTTCAAGACCAACGGTCGCCAGATGGCCGATGTCATCAAGAACATCGGCACGGTGACTGCATCTTCCAATGTCCCATTGCAGGAACAACTCGCCATACTCGGGCAGCTCCAGACCACCAGGCTCGGTTCGGAAGCCGGAACCCTGTACAAGGCGTTCATCATGAAAGCCGCCGAGGCCGGCGAAAAACTCTGACTCTCGTTTATCGATTCCACAGGACGGCTGAAAGGGATTATCCCCATTCCTCAAGAGATCAAGGGGTGTTTTCCCGACCTGTCCCAGGACGCGACCCAGGTGGAGATCAAGAAAGCCTTTGGTTCCGACGAAGCCGTCAAGCTCCTTTTGCAGATGTCCCAGGGCGTAAGGGCGCTGGAGACCAATATTCAGTCTGTCGCCCGGGGCCATGAAGACCGGCACCGTCGTCACCGAAGGAATGGCTCAGGCGATGAACATGGACATTGACAGCCAGTTCACGCTCCTGTGGCAGCAGATCGGCAATCTGTCTGAAATCCTCGGCCGCACACTGCCCCCGATGATCGCGCCGATTATTCAAGGCATATCAAAGGCTGTGCTCTTCTTTCAGAAGCTGGCCAAGTCCATGCCGGGGTTGACCAGGGTCGTTCTCACCCTGTCCATGGCGTTGGGTGCGGTGCTCGTCGTTGCGGACGGCGCAATCGCCGCCGCGGGAACCATCGGTTTGATGCTTCCTGCCATCAAGGCCGGTCTTGCGGCCATGGGAGCGGCTGTGGCCGGTGTCTGGTCGGCGTTTGTCACCTATTTCCTGCCGGTTGTGGCCATCATCGGTGGCGTGGTGCTGGCTGTTTATCTGCTCAAAAAGGCGTGGGAGAGCAACTTCGGCGACATCCGCGACTCGATTCTTGGGGTGTGAGAAAAGGTAAAGCTCGTCGTGGGTAGTATCCGTGAGCTGATCTCTTCCTTGAGCGGCGGGTCTGGGCTGATGTCGGCTGAGCTGGCGAAAAAGTTAGAGGTGGCCGGATTGACGGGGCTCGTAGTTACGGTATTCCGCATCTATTACCGGGTACGCCAATTCCTGACAGGTTTATGGCAGGCCCGCTCCAACGCATTCGGAAAGATCCGGGCGATTCTTGAACCGGCGGTTCTGGCGCTCATGCAGGTATGTGGCGCTCTCTACAAGGCGGTCTTTTCGGTTCTGGAGATCTTCGGCCTGGCGACATCTTCCGCCGACGCTTCATCCTATCGAAGTCTGGGAAAAACGCTCGGTACAGTTTTGGGTGTCATCGTCAAGGTGGGTGCGTATTTGCTCAAGTTCGTGATCTACAACCTGGTGACGGTTGTCAAGGTCGTCACCTGGGTGGTGCGCGCGGCCGTCTGGCTGGGCAAGACCATTGTTACGGCTTTCATCGAGGCCGGGAAGTTAATTTACAAGTTCTTTCCGCCGATCCGCCTCCTGGTTCAGGCGCTTTGTATGGTCGGCCGGGTGGTTTACACGGTCTGGCAAGTGTTCGCCGGCGACCTTTCAGTAGCCGATGGATTAAAGTCTATAGGCAGCACGGTTTTTGATTTCCTGGCTACACCGTTTCGGTGGGCCAGGGATGTGATCGTCGGTGTTTGGAATTTCATCAAGGGGCTGTTCTCATCTATCGGACGATTCTTCAGCGCCATCGCATCGTCGCTGGTCGCCGCATTCATGAACCTGTCGCTGGTGCGAACCTTAAGAGATATTTTCGGAGCGGTGCGGAGCTTCTTCTCGGGCGATACGACCTTTTTCGAAGCGGGCAAAAGACTATTAATCGCTCTGGGCAAAGATATCTGGTCGGCGGTGATCTATCCTTTCGAACTTCTTAAGAAGACGCTCGGTTGGCTCAGAAAACTGCTGCCGTTCTCAGACGCCGAAACAGGACCTTTATCCAGTCTGAGCAATTCAGGTGCGTCGATTCTCAGGACTCACGCCAAAGACATGATGGGAGTCCTTTCATTACCGGGCAAGATACTTGGTATGGCACTCAAGGGGATGCTCTTCGCTGTTCGCTGGGTATAAGTAAGGCATCAAGTCCTTGGGCTCCGGCATCCTCTCGACACGTCGGCCTTTGATGCCGTGGCCGCATCGCTGCGCTGGATCGGTGATGTAGCCGGAAGCGTCTGAGGCGGGATTCGTTCCACGGCGAGTGAATTGTGGAGCGGGCTCGGGCAACCCTGCACAGTCGGCGCGGTCCTTCGTGAGCGCACCCTTTACCTGGATCGCCGATGCGGCGTCAAGTGCGTGGAGTCACACTACCAACGCCGCATCCATGGTCCGGGACGGTCTCAGATTAATGTCGCAAAGCGCCTGGGAGTGGATCAAAGCGCCGTTCGAAGAACTGGCTTCAGTCGCATCTTCCGCTTGAGAAAAGGTAAAGAACACCGCCTTGGGAGTGTGGGATTCTGTGACGTCAACTGTATTCAACCTGGCAGGCGCCGCGTTTGAAAGTGGGAAAGCCCTTCTGACCACCGTGGGAGAAGGGATCAGATCGGCGGTTATTGCGCCTTATCGGGCGGCCAAGTCGGCACTGTCTTTTGTTCGCGACCTGTTGCCGTTTTCCGACGCCAAGGAAGGCCCTCTGGCTAATCTGACATGTAGCGGATCGGCGCTTCTGGAGGCGCTGGCCGGATGGATCGCCAAGGCCGCAACCGTTCCCGCTAAGACAATCGCGGGAGCTTTCGGTTTCATGAACGATATGTTGGGACAGGTAGCCGCATCGTCGATGCTGGCCGAGACACTGGCGCTTACGCCGGTTGTCGCTGGTGAAATCCCTTCGACGGAAACGTCTCTCTTCGGGACCGAACCGGCGATCATGGAAACGAGACCGGAGACTGCGTCTCCTGAACAATCGCGTCTTCTCGGTGAGACCAGAGGTGTCCTTGAAGCAGGAAATAACGGTCTTGCGTAGTCGTTCGCCGGCGACAACCTCCTGTCGGCATTGGAGGCCATCCTGAGCAAATTTGACGCGCTCACGAAACGGACCCATCGACATCTCGGTCACCACCTTGCTCGATGGGCGTCAGGTTGCCCAATCGGTCTATCGCGATCTGCGTGAGCGCAAAATCAAAAATTACGAAACACTGTGAGGACAGCATGAAGAAAATATTCATTTGCAGTCGATATGCGGGAGACGTCACCCGCAATGTAATTGTCGCCGAACGCTTGTGCCGCAAGGCTGTGGAACAAGGCTGCGCGTCGTTCGCGCCCCATCTTCTGTTCACCCACTTCCTTGACGATGAAAAGGCGTCGGAGCGGGAGATCGGCATCTCCTGTGGACTGATTTTCATGAAAACCTGTGACGAGGTCTGGGTCTATATCGGAGACGTGGTTTCCAGTGGCATGCGCAGAGAGATGGACCACGCCCTTATAATCTGGGCAAGGCCGTGATCGAGATTGAGGAGTTCTGACCGTGGCCTGGGACCAGAAAGAGATCACAGCATACACCGTGGATGTGGATACGGGTGACTACCTGGATTTCAAATACAATCCCAACGATATCGTGGACGACAAAAGCACCGCTTACGCCGCCATCAAAATTCCGGGGATGAGCCATCCCCTCTACCAATACGTGGCCGGCGAGCCCCGTAAGATCAGCTTCAAAATTCTATTCTTCAAGGGACCGGTCAAGGGATCGGTGGACTGGCTGCGCTCTCTCCTCTACCCGGAGCATGCAGGAACGATGCTCAAGAACGCGCCGCACCGTGTGTTGTTCATGTTCGGAGATCTCTATTCCGGTGTGCTCTGCCTGTTTGACCGGGACAATCTGTTTCCCCAGCATGTCGAAGTCGACATGGTGCTTGAGGAGTACATCGACGAGTCGGTGGATTGCTCGGAGGTGCGCGGATGATCGGACGTCGTTACCGCTATGCCACGGATATCCTTTATACGGATCATGGTGATGAGTTTCTGGGAGTTCTGCAGTGCGTCGATACAACCCCCCGTCTCGATGATCGCTTCCACGCGGTGGTTGAAGACGATAGGTTGGATCTGCCGGTCCATCGTTACCCGGACTGGGTCGGTCTGTGGTGGATCATCTGCGATTATAGCGACATCTTCTTCCCCCTGGAGATCGGGTCCGGCACCGTGCTTCGTATTCCATCTGTTGAACATGTTTTGATGCGTCTGCTGAGCTGACTCAAGCCTTTCATTCCATTTGCGCCGACAACTTTTTCCAGGCTCCGGTAAGTATCCGGTGAAGACCGCCATGCCGGCGGTACAACCGAAGTTAGACGCATGGATTTCGACACATTCAAACCGACGTTCCTGATTCAGATCGAGGGACAGACATTATCTGCGGATATCACGCAGGAGATCACCTCGTTCGTCTTTGAGGACAACGAGGAGGAGCTCGATGTCCTGGAGTTGTCGGTCACGAATCGCAATCTGCAGTTCGTGGATGATCCCTTGTTTCAAGAGGGCAACGAGATCGTTGCCCTCTTCGGATATGTCGACAACCTCTCCCCGCGCAAAAAGGCAGTCATCAAGGTCTATGACAAGGGTTTCAAACTGGCCGGCAAAGAGAACCAGAAGGTTTGGAAAAAGCCCGTCCCTGGCATCCTCTGCCCGGAGATCGCTGAGGAGATTAGCTCCGCCAACGGACTGACTCAGATGGTGAACTCCGCCAAGGGGCAACATCTGCGGGTCGCGCAAAGCAACATCTCCGACGCTCAGTTTCTCAAGGAACTTGCGGTTAAAGCTCGTGAACGGAATGGCGACGGAGTTACGGGCTATGCCTTTTACATTCAAGACGACGAACTGCACTTTCATTTCTGCGAACTGGAGAAAAAGCCCACCGCGGTCCTTGAACACTTCATCGACCGTAAGGGTGCGCTCCGTTTCTTTCGCCCGTCCACTCAATCGCAGGGGGCAAAAGGAGCCGGAACGAAGACGAAGACCACCGGCGTCGATCCACTCAGGAAAAAGTCCGTCGAACATGCCGCCAACAACGAGATCACACCGGAGCGCACTGTCTCTCGGTAAGCGGACCTACCTGGTCGACGGAAATACCGGTGATGGAGCCCTCAAGGGGCAGGAGTCGGGACAGATTGTTCCCAGCTTCGAACGGTTCGAAGGCTTCCACGAAGAGCCGTGTCAGGAACCCGCCCAGGACCTGGCCGAAGGCAAATTCAAAGAAGCCGAGCTCCGCCAGGTGGAGGCCGTGGCCGTCACCATCACGACTGGCCAGATGACGGTCGAAGTGGGCGCGCGCTAGGAGATTCGCAAAACTGAAACCTATTCCGGCACAGGCGAGCCGGGCCAGACGAACAATCTCAGCGGAACGGCGGTCGTTCAAGGGAGCATCCGCATTAGGATACAAGACCAGGAGTGGGTAGAGGTCCTTCACTTCCAGGAAAGCGATGCCGAATCCCTTCACTTTCAATCCGACACAGGCGCCATGGACAAGACTCGTATCGTCTTTGGTGACGGCATGCGCGGGTTTGTTCCAACCGCCGGAGTGGAAATCGAGATGGTCTATCTCGAAATCCTGGGCGCGTTTGGGAACATCGGAGCGAACCTGGTCAATGAGCTGCTGCTGACGCCTATTTATCTCGACGGTCAACAAGTCATCCTCACAGTCGACAATCCGGTGCCGGCTATCGGCGGAACCGATCGCGAGACTCTGGAACGTGTCAGCAATCAGGCTCAGGCCGAACTGTGCAGTCTCTGGAAGGCGGTAACGCTTCAGGACTACAAGGCGCTTGCCGAGGGTTATCCCGGTGTAGCCAAGGCCAAGGCGCTCGATACCAACGACTGCCAGAACATCCGTTATTACAACATCCATCTGACCATCGCGTCCAATGGCGGTGGCATGCCGTCCGGGTTGCTCAAGCTTGATCTGGCTGAATGTCTGGAACGTCGCAAGGTGATCACCGTGGAGATCAGTCTCTTTGGGCCGGTCTATCGACCTGTGGCTATCGACGTGGAAATATTTGCCTATGCGGGTGAAGACCTGGATCTGGTGCACAGCAGGGTCGAGCTGGTGCTGGAAGAGTTTTTCGCCCTCGACCACATGGATTTCAGCGTACCGGTGCACTTCTCCGGCCTGGTTTCCGCTATCGACGGCGTGTGCGGTGTGAGCCATGTAAACATGTTCACTCCGCAGCAGGATATCGAAATCCGAGCCGGTGAAATCGCTATTCTCGGCACGCTGAATCTCGATGTCAGGAGGGCCGCTTGATGGCATCCTACTTCGAGAAGAAACTCATCGACCTCCTGCCGCCGCTTTACCGTGAGCGTGACGGTTCGGGTGATCTGCAGACTCTTCTCAATGTCCCTGCGACCAGTCTCGACGAGCCCAAGGAACTGATCGATAAATTTCCCGACATTTTTGATATGGAGCGCTGTGACGAGCGATTTCTGCCATTGCTCGCGTATCTGGTCGGCCACCGCTATGACGGCACGGACATGTCGGAAAATCAGCGTCGTCTGATTCGTGAAGCGGTCGAAATCTACCGGCGCAGAGGGACCATTCCGGCCATCGATCGCAGCCTTGCCTCGATTGGCTGGGAGGGGCAGATCGAAGAAACCTTCCGCAGTGCCCTCCGGTTGAATTCCAGCTCCCGATTGAGTTCGGCAAAACTCCCCGGCAATGTGTTTAGCCTCGGAGTGTATCGGGTTCACAATCTCAACTTGACTGAAGGTGTACGGGATGCATTGTCTTTTCATCACCCGGCTGGCACCCGGGCATTTTTCCTGCAGTGGCTGGCCACTTTTCTGGAGATCGGGTCTGATCTGGATTTTCAGAATGCGACCCATGTCCGCAGTGTGGTTCTGGCTTTTCTCGACGAAACCTTCGTGCTGGGAAGAAGCCGTTTTGGCTTCTGTCGCCATCTGACCAACAAGCAGCGGATATATGATTACCTGCAGCTGACCAGCATCGTGGAGATGGTTCCGAAAATCGACCGGGCCGCTAACAAGGTATCCCGTTTTCATGGCCGTCAAAACAGGATGCGCCTCAATCACAGGTCGCTCAACGAAAGACGGCTGGTTAACACCTCCATCCGCGAGGACAGGATGTCTTTCTGTAACCCGATTTATACTGGCAAAGATTACCTCGCCGATATTGTAAAGTCAGGCTTTAATCTGTCAGCTGACTATCTCAATCGTCGTAAACTGTCCTTTGCCGATGCGGAAACCCTTTACTGCTTCAGGCAGAAAGACCTCTTTTCAATTCTGCAGGTAGACGCTTCGGAAGCCCTGCAGAACAGACAGATCTTTGGCTTCAACATCGAAGCGAGAAACCGGAAATGCTTCCAGTTGGGCCGTTCACCGCTCAATGGGGATGTGGTTATCAATGCGATTCAGGGTGGACACAGCAGTGCGCTGCTCGTTGCTGCTGCCGGATGTAAAGCCGGTGTCACCGAAGCATCAGACCTGATCAACCTCTGGCGTCGGAGAGGGCCTGTATTCAGGCTCAACGCGAATGCCCTGAACAACCGGACTTTGACCAATGCGAACCTCACCGGAGAACGGGCATCGCTTGAAGTCTATGTGGATACAGATTCTCTCCGACGCCCACGGATCGTGCCTTTGAGCCTCAACCAGCGCGCTCTCAACACAACCTCTTTACGCCTCTCCGTGGACCGGGTCCGACCGCTACGCATCGGCCGGATGAAACTCAATCAGGCTGGTTTCCGATTCACCGAACCTTCCTGTTGCGGGCTGTTCCGTCAGCAGGATTTCAGTGAGGCACAGAAGGCCGCGACAGAGGGTGCCGTGAACAAATATCAAGTAACCAAATGGCCTGTTTAAGGAGAGATTATGGCAATTCACTTATACCTCGATGAACAGTTGACCCAACAGATTTCGGAAGGCGATTTCAGCAATCCGGATACGGACAACTACAACGGCACGGGCGGAGAAATCAAAGACCGACAGATTTTCGTGGCCAATGAACAGGCCACGCTCGTTGCATCGATTGATGACATCCAGACTGAAATAGAGCTGACTCAACCGAGCTTTGTCGATGCGAAATACATCGTAATCGGTACCGAACAGACGCAGATCCTTTCCGGCGGCGGAACCACAAATCCGACTGTTAAGACGCGCCGTGGCCGCATCCCATGCGGCCGATGCGCCGGTCTATTCAGGATACGACTATACTGGGTAGGTTGTGGACCAGATCGACGAGTTCGAAACCGACGAATCGATCTGGTACAAGCTCGCGCTCACACAGGCCGAACTCGACACCGCCACCCAGAGCACCCTTCTCAACCTCAGAACCAAGGCCCACAATCAAACCATCTCTTTCTGACGTCGCTGCACGGTACTTTCGGGCACACCCGTCCAGAACAAGATCGATATCAAGCTGCGCCTCACCGGAACAGAGAACCCCGTTTTATAAGGAGTGAACCATGGCTTATCAAAGTATTCAGGGAACCACCAGCGGCCGATTGGACCTGCTGAACAAGATCAAAGATTTTCTGGTCACCACCGTTGGCCGGACACCACATGACGACCAGTCCGCCGATGCCCGGCCGTACTATGTATTCAAATCTGCCGGGGAATCCGGATCGGAAGATATCTATCTGCGTTTTCAGATCGGACAGAGCTCCGGTCGCATTGAAGTGGCTGCCTTCCAGTATTGGGACAACACCATCCAGACCGGTATCTACGAAGCATTCCACATCAGTTACAACTATCTCCGGGCGGGAGGATACCGCCGATTTCATTTATTGGCTGTATGCCGACCTCGACCATGTATTCGTCGTCAGCAAGATTGTCTCGACCTATTACGGCCATTACAGCGGTTCCATCAAACGGTTCTGGTCCTCGACGGTTGTCATCACCAAGACCGCAATTGTCAACGGTAGTGTCGTGGTGGCACAGGTCAACGATGCATCGATCTTCACGCCCGATCAGCATTACATCATCAAGGACGACGCCAGTATCGAGCGGATCAAAATTATCGCCATCGATACGGTTGCCACGCCTAATATCGTGATCATCGAAATATTCGCCAGCGATTATGCGACCGGAACTAAAATCGGCGAGGACCCGCAGCCGGTCATCACCGGCTACTACAGCATGCCGAACACCTTTTACGCCGTGAACAAGTTCGACGGCTGGTCCAGCATCACCGGTCAAGCCGGATCATCGGCGACGGCGTACGGCAATTTCCAAAATGCGTCAAACCAGGACAAGCGTTATGGCCTGCTTACCATGTTTAGCCCATACATCAAGCGCCTACAAAGAGATGCGCGGTGAGCTGATTGAAGTCTACGCCATCGGAAGCGGAGCCGCTGACTCAGAGGATGTGCTCGACATGAGAGGATCGACCTACCGGATTTTCAATATCTCCGGATCGGGTTGGTATGCGGTGAAGGAATAGAGAGATGGCTGTAAGACAAGGAAACAAGAAGGCAATAATCAAGAAAGCCGCATTAGTCGTACCACAATTTCGGACGTCCCGGATGATCGGCGTGGCGTATCGAATTCGCTGGAGATTGAGACGTGGCAACCCATAACGTCAATCGTTTTACACTACAACCACACGCCGGACGTGCGGTCCCGATGAATCGTGCCCAGGGGCCGGTTCTTCCGGCGGCTATTTTCGAGGCCATCGGGGCGACAAGTTCGATACGAACGGCGGGACGCGATACGAACACCGCCATGCGTATATGGACGCCATTTACCGTCGAAGCCGACTCGCAAACCAGGATCGTGCATTCATTGCTGCGGGAATTCGATGCTCGCGTGTGGGTTGTCCGCTTCTCTCAATACAAAACAGATGTCTCCGTGCTGATGATACGCCCATTTTCAACCAATGGCGATACACGGCCAGGCGGTTTCGGCTGCCATCGAATGCTACACGGACACCGAACAACGCATGGTTCATCAGCCGGAAAGCGACTCTGACATCGGACAAATAATCTTCGCTGCGCTGATAAACGAAAGCCACGCGATCCAGACCTGAAGGAGGAATACATATGTCACTGGAGCTTATTGTTAAAACCGGCTGCATCCTCACTGCGAGGCTGTTGATGGGAGAACCCATCGACGGGATCACTCACTGCGTTATCGGCGACGGTGATACCATATTTATCGACCCGCTCAACCCTCCCGCGCCGGATATCGATCAGGCGGCACTAAAAACCGAACGAGCGAGAAAGAAACATTACAAGCGCATCTTTCTCAAGGAAAATCCGGAAGGAACACTCGTCGTCAACGGTATCCATTACATCGAGACCGCCTAGGAGATACAGACCATCGGCGTGTTTTCCGCCTCGAGGAAAGCGAGGCCAACGGCATCACCACCCGTGAGTATGGATTCTTCGGTGGTGATGCGGCCTATATCGACGCTCTTCAATCGGATTATGTGGCGAAGTGCTCACGTCCGGGTGCCTGTACGAAGCGAAAAACATCCCCGACCTCAACAAAATCTTCGATACGCCGGCGAAACTGGTCGGGGTTATCAAAATTTAGGAGAAGCAACCATGTCCATCTCGCGTGATACATTCGACCCGATAAAAAACTATAAGCAGATCCGCTACCATCAGGATCGCGACCTGCTCGACTCGGAACTGAACGAGCAGCAGGAAATCATCAACCTCGAGCGCAAAAAGATCGCTGACATGCTCTTCAAGGAGGGGGCGGTCATCAGCGGGCCCGGGGTGTCGATCACCGACAACGTACTGACCGTGGCCGAAGGGATAGTCTGTTTCGACGGTTATCTAGAGCAGGTTCCTGGCGCGGTTCTGACCTACGATCCCGCCAAGACATCGGGCATGGACTATGTTTACGTCGAGCTGTTCAAATACAACTACGGTTACAACCAGGACGCGACGCTCATCAATCCGGCCACGGGCGAGTTCACCGTCGAGCGTGAAAAATGGGTTCTGACACTGAAAGACCATGACACGAGCGGTGAGACGCTGCCCAATAACGTTCTCGAACGCAAAGCCGTTCCCATTTACAAGTTCGACCGGGAAACCGATGACGTCGTCGCTACGGTCCAGGAAAAGTCCAACACGTATCCCCCGGGATCTCCTGGAGACGATTCCCGGCAGTCGCATCACGGTCTCTTCCATCACTGAGGATCAGCTCTCCTTCGTTGCGGCCGAGGGCTTGAATTCGCTGCTCCAGAACCCGACCGAACGAACCTTCGACCAGGCGGGCAGCTACCTGGTCAATGGGCTGAACAGCTTTATCGGTGACGGCGACGGGGACAACGTCGAAGTCATCACTAACGCCGAACGGGCCTATATCCAGAGTTATCGCCTGCAAAAAGACCTGCCGACAACCACGATGACTCCCAAATCCACTGCCACCAAATCGGTGCGCAGCGAGCAGAAGACATACAACGTCGGCACTCGGCGCTATGCCCTTAACAGCACACCATTGAAGGAGGGCGCCCAGGTCGAGGCCATCGTCGAGATCGTTTCCAATATCACCAGCGACTCGGTGGAAGGCGACGAGGATCTGCTGGCCCCGAATCCGGTGGCGGATATCCTCGAAGTAAGCCAGGGCGCGACCGTTTTTCAGGAAGGCGTGGACTGACAGCAGTCCGGCAATTATGTGGACTGGCTCGGGATAGACAGCGAACCGGCCATCGGCATCACCTACACCGTGCGCTGGACCCATACCAAGCAAATGATCAAAGGAACGGATTATGTGAACGCCGGATGGTTCAGCGAATCCTGCCATTCATCTGTCGGAGAACATTTCTATCATGTTACAGTTCTGGACACTTCCGGCGAGACCGAATACGACGCTGCCAAGGTTATCTCCCGCGATACCCTGGCCGGTGAAATCAATAAGTTGTCCTGGTTGCCGGTCAACGAAACCACCGGCTGTCGCGTCTATCGTGGTTCGCAAAACACCGATCGGGCCGATCTTGAGCTTCTCAAAGAGGTTGCTTCCGGGGTCACCACCTACGTCGATGACGGCGTGGACGAGATCATCGGTGGTAACTCGCTCGCATCCAATACCAGCGACCTGACCATGTCCCCGGCGCAGATCGCCTTGGGCAATCTGAGCTTGGTCAACTTCGGCCGGACCGGACTCGGCAACGACCCTGTGGACGGCTCCAACTGCAGTGTCGATTACGATTACTATTTGGGCCGCAAAGATATCATTTACGCTACGATCGGCGAGGAAGGTGCGCCGGCTAATTTTCCCAAACTACCGGTTGTATCCGAGGACACACTGGGACTCTGCAGCGTCGACTGTCCACTCAATTCGGTTGAAACGAGCATCATCAGCTTCGGATTGACCCGTATCATCATGGATCAGATTCACGAGATCATCGACGACGTGGAGGACCTTAAATACAGCGACGCCCAGTTCCAGATGAACAACGAGCTGTAAAACCGGGACGCGCAAACCAAGAAAGGCGTCTACTCGGACGATTTTTCCAATGACGCCCAGTCAAATATTTATCACAGCGAATGGAGCGCCAGGATTGATGGCGCAAGTCAATTTGTGGGGCCGGATCGCGCTTCCCCCGTACCCAACCTGCTCGAAGTCGACTAGGGCGCAAGTGACACGCTGATCAAGGAAAGTCTGGTGCTGCTTTCCGGCACGGAGGATGCCCTGATCGAACAGACCGACTGGTCCGAGAAGAAAAATATCAGCCCTTACGCAGTCTTTGAGAAACCAGATGTCGCAGTGAAGATCGCACCGAATATCGGCCGCCGGGGACAGACTGGTATCGCCGTAGTCGGTTCCAACTTCACGCTCAGCGCCACCGTGGTCACCGTGCGTTGTGACGGTCAGGTGGTCGCTTCCAACCTCACCGCTGATAATGCCGGACGGGTGAGCGCATCCTTTGTGATTCCGTCCAATGTCCGCAACGGCGATCGGATTGTCGAGGTCACCGACGGCACCTATTCGGCCCAGACCAACCTGCAGGCCAACGATCCGCTGGTCATCACCCGAATCCAGCGCATTGTTGTCAACCGCATCATCGTACGCCGGTAGACCATCGTACAGCGGATTCCGCCGCGTATCATTACGCATGCCGGTCGTTCCGTACCGTCTGGCGTTGACGGGCAAGACAGCGCGATCCACTGGCCCAGACCTTCAGCTTCACCCAAAATCGTGTCGTCTCGACAATCGGCGTTCATTTCACTCAAAAGGACGCGTCCATCCCGGTGACGGCTCAGATCCGCGGTGTGACCACCGGCCTGCCCAACGAAGTGGTTCTGACCGAGAAGGTGGTCTCTTCCGATGAGATCAGCCTGAGTGGAGAAACCAAGATCACCTTCGACGATCCCTTCTACGCCGAGGCGAACGCCAGCTATGCGTTGGTGCTGCTCACCAACAGCACCAACTACCGGGTGCGCATCGTAACGCTGTGACAAATGGGGAAAAACGGTGTCATCACCCCCGGTAGACTTATGCCCGTGGTGTGCCCCTGGAAAGCTCCAACGCCGAGATCTGGGCCCCGCTCAACGGTTCCGATCTCACGGTGAAGATATACGGATACAATCTCCAGCCGTCCGGCGAAATTCGATTCCAGCCCATCACCGGCACGCAGTTCAGCGAGCTCAATCTCGATGAATACTCCGCCATCCCGGAAGACGCCGACATCGTCTGGGAATATTCCACGGATGGTGGAAGCACCTGGGACGCCATCGTGCTCGCCGAGGAGGAAAACCTGCCGAACATCGCAAGCGATGTGCTGCTGCGGGAGCTGTTTGAAAGCACCGCGATCAATGACTCACCGACGTTGAACTACAAAGACGTGAACCTGATCGGGCATTTGAACAACACGACCGGGGCTTACATCTCTCACGAGAACGAACTGACCCAGGGAGTGGAATCAATCAAGGTCTATACGCAGATGAACATTCCCAGCGGCACCGGCTTCAACTGGTTCACTTCCAACGATGGCGGCGCGACCTGGGAGCCCATGTCCATCGAATCGACACGGGAGATCGATTAGGAATGGACCGAGCACACGCTCGCCCGGACCTTCTCCGATCCGAGCGGAACCGAGGTTCGCTACAAGGCGGAAATGACCGGCAACAACCTGGTCTGCCCCCGGATTCACACCCTTGGCGCGACGCTGGGTTGATGGAGGAACGGTGATGATCGTTCGACAACAAGGCGGATTGACAGAGTTCACTCCTTCCACGCATGAAAAATGCGAGGGCGTTATTCGTGACTATGCGCTGGAATTGATGGCGAACCTGAATACCCGGCTTCAGCGGATAGAGACGGAACTCGATCTCCCATGCAAAGAGGCCGCGGCCTCTTTGCCGAGATCACGAAGCGCATTCAGTAGGAAGAAACCGAAACCAGGCGGATTAACCGGAACCTTTTGGATTCCGGCGTCAGCCACTCTGAGAGGATATGACCATGACCATTACGATTCAAAGCAACACCGACACCATATTAGAGTTACCCGCTCTGCCAGGCACGCTCGGACCGGGAAAAACAACCACCCTTCCCGTCATTACCGAGGACCTTGTCCGAGCTATCGATCTCGGGCTCCTGCTTATTTCATCCGGAGCGGAAGCGTCTGAGGGCCTGCCACCGATCGTGTTCGACCATCACTGTCCCCATGCGCTCTTCATTTCGGCGAAGGCTTGTTACGTCCGCGCCCTTCGTTCTCCTGATGGATTTCACGACAGGACCGAGCTTCGGAATTTCGCCGCCTACTACGCTGACGGTGCTGGTATGAGTTGCGCCTTTTCCGATGACGGAATCAGCTGGGACAACGAAAAAGAGATTACTGATATCGCGGCTAATGGCTACCATGTCGTTTGCGCCCCGGAAACGCCTGATCGCTTACGGATTCTCTACTGGGGTCCGGACGTTCCGAACCAGCCCTATGTCATGACCGGTCTGCGCACCGCGGTCTGTAATCCACAGGCGGACTCCTTCCCCACGTTCATCGGGGATGTGACCTGCACAGGCAACCTGACTACCGAGGGGCCGAAGCGGGTTGGAACCGCAGTCACTACGGGCCCTCGTTCACCTGGTATAACCCGGAGCCGACTTCCATTCCCGGCAAGCCTTTCACCTGGCGCTACGCCATGTTTTTTATCGCTTCGACCGACGGCAACGACGGTCTCGGCCTGGGCTATTCGGACGACGGTTTGGACTGGCAGCTCTATGGTGATGCGTCCGTCATCTCCGGCCTGATCGATTCTCAGGATTGGGAAGGGGCGAATGGCTACGTCTCCTCCTGTCACGTGGAACGCCTGGCCGACGGACGTTGGTGGATGCTTTACTCCGGTGGCGCGGCGGGAAACGCCGGCATCGGTTACGCCTAGTCCTGGGATCGTGTCCACTGGACAAAGGCTGCTTTCAATCCCGTGTTTCAGGCGGGTGATGGGCCGTTCCTCGAACGTTGCTACACGTCCAGCCACGCCATTGATGCTGACGGTTACCTGTTTCTTTACCGCTCCGCGCGCGACGATACCAATTATCGAACCTTTGTTTCACGTCTCAGGGCACCTTCGCTTGTTTGGCAGGAACTGATCGGGTCCGATCATCTGGGTCAGGGGCTCACGACCGGCCGATCTGTTCGTCGTGGTCAAGGATCTGAGGCCGAGCGGGACACGGCCATCCCCAATTCTGCCCTGGGAGACGAGTGGTTCAGCATCGACCCCTCCGGCGGTGGTAAGTGGGAGAAATATGCAGGAACGGCATGGGAACGAACCTGATCGTTGTTCTTTTTTTTCCGATTTCCATTTCCAGGGAATAACGCGAAGCTGCGTATCACACCTGCCTAATTCTAGCGGATGGAATGCCGACCTCATCAACAAAGAGTCGTCAAAGGTCAATGAGGGTATACTTGAACCTGCTTGTGCGGCTTTATCCGGACGAAAACAATTGACAGCGAGCATTTGCCCACTATACTAGACGAAGGTTTAAATTGGGAGAGCTGCGCCCAGCTGCCCCGTTTTCGCCTCAGGCGAATGTGGCTATTAACCAAATCGTTCATGAGGAGTAAAAGAAATGGCCGAGATGGAAGACCGTTGGTTATCAGTAGATGAAATTGGCAAGTGCCTCGGGGTCAGCAGCGACACCGTGTGCCGCTGGATCGACAAGCATAACATGCCCCCGCTCATCGTTATGGATCTCGTCTTTGGAAGTTCAAGAAAGACGAGGTGGACGGAGTGGGTGAAGGCTGGCGATGCATCGGACAAAGCGAGACAGGATAAGTCTGAATGAGCAAAAAGAACGGAAACAACAAGCCAGTCGATCTGGAAATCGGGGCTCTCTCTGGCCACCTTTGGGAGATGGCCAATATTTTACGTGGACCTGTCGATGCGGCTGATTTCGAGACATACATTTTTCCGCCGCTTTTCTTCAAGCGTATCTCCGACGTCTACGATGAAGAGCTTGCTGTCGCCCCGGAAGAGTCTGACGGGGATATCGAGTTCACTCATTTTCCGGAGAACCACCGTTTTCAGATTCCCGACGGCTGTCACTGGACGGATGCCCGGGCCAGGAACACCAATATCGGCCATGCGCTGTATTGAGCAGGCCAACCCGGACGCACTGTACGGGATCTTCGGTGACGCTCAGTGGGCAAACAAAAACCGTCTTTCCGATGCCCTCCTCAAAGACCTGATCGAACACTTTTCATCGTCGAGTCTCGGTAACGACAACTGCAAGGCCGATATTCTCGGCCAGGCATACGAACATCTCATCAAGAAATTTGCCGACCTGATCAACAAGAAAGCCGAAGAGTTTTACACCCCGCACTCGGCCGTAGCCCTCATGGTATGCATTTTTGCCCCGAAAGCGGGCGGCACCCCATCTATGATCCGGCCTGCGGCACCGGAAGGCATGCTCCTGGAAGCCCTTCACCATGTGAAAGAACACGGCGGCGATGAGCACCTGATGCTCGGCAAACTCTATGACCAGGAAAAGAATCTGACCACATCCTTCATCGCCCGGATGAATTTATTCCTCCATGGCGCGTAAGATTCCCATGTTGAACGCGGCGATACTCTGCGCCAACCCGCTTTTACTCTGGCGACAGCCTTGCCGTATTCGACTGTATCATCACCAATCCGTCTTTTTCCCTGAAAAAATGGAGGGACGATGTATGGACCAATGGCCCATATGACCGCAACTTTGCCGGACTACCGCCGGCCAAGTCGGGAGACTTTGCCTGAGTCCAGCACATGATCAAGTCCATGGTCCGTAAAACCTGTCGCATGACCGTAGTGTTACCCCAAGGCGTGTACTGTTTTGTATGATCAAGGAAGACAAGATCCGACGGAAATTACTGGAGATGGATATTCTTGAAGCGGTGATCGACTTTGGCCAGAACCCTTTTACGGCACCGGCCTGGCCGCCAGCATTCTGATATTCCGGAAGACGAAGCCAAAGGAACACCGTAAGAATATCCTCTTCATCGATGGTTCCAAAGAATTCAAAACCGGCCGTGCCCAAAATGAGTTCTTGCCGGAGCACGCCATGAACATCCACGGCTGTTATGCGAACTACCAGGACGTGGAAGGTATTTGCCGTGTTGTCACTTTTGATGAAATCCGGGAAAACGACTTCAGCCTGAACATTCCCCTCTATGTGGAACCCGTAATCGAAGAGGATTACATGACTGTCGATCAGGCCATCGCCAATCTCAAAGAATCTCTGGAAGCGGCCTATGCGGCTGAAGACCGACTTAAAGGACTGCTGGTTCGGGAGGGGCTGCTATGACCAAAAAGAAAAAGCTCATCTCCCAATCCGAACTTGAATTCTACCTCTGGGGCGCGGCGACCCTGCTGCGCGGTTTCATTGACGCCGGAGACTACAAGCAGTTCATCTTTCCGCTGCTTTTCTATAAGCGTCTGTGCGGCGCGTATGAGGAAGAACTTACCTGTGCGTTGGAGGAGTTCGGCGGAGATCAGCAGTACGCCGAACTGCCTGAACAGCACCGCTTTCAGATCCCGGCGGGGCGCATTGGAAAGTTACGCACATCAAGGTAAAAAATGTCGGCAAGGCCATCCAAAACGCTCTGCGGGATATCGAAAAAGCCAGCTTGGATTACCCTTTACGGCGTGTTCGGTGATGCTCAGTGGACCAATAAGGGCCGTCTGCCCGACCAGATGCTCCGCGACCTTATCGAGCATTTTAGCTCCCAGACGCTTTCGCTTGCCAATTGCCCGGAGGATGAGCTGGGTGTCGGTTACGAGTTCCTGATCAAGAAATTCGCCAACGATTCCGGCCATACTGCTGCCGAGTTTTATACCAACCGCACCGTCGTTCACCTGATGACGGAGATGCTCAAACCCAAACCAGGTGAGTCAGTTTACGACCCCACTTTTGTGGGTCGGCGGGCATGCTGTTGTCGGTTGTCGCGCATCTGAAATGCCTTAATAAGGAATGGCGGAATTTCAAACTCTATGGCCAGGAGCACAACCTGCCTACTTCGGCCATCGGTCGCATGAACCTCTTCCTTCACGGCATCGAGGACTTCCGCGTCGTTCGTGGCGACACTTTGACACACCACGCATTTGTCAAGGGCGACCGGCTTATGCAGTTCGACGTGGTGCTGGCCAATCCGCCGTATTCCATCAAGCAGTGAGACCGTGACGCTTGATCCGCTGATCCATGGGGCCGCAATATCTACGGTACCACGTCGTAGAGCCGTGCCGACTATGCCTTCTGGTAACACCTCATCCAGAGCATGAAGGCCAAGTCGGGCCGCTGCGTCATCCTTTTTCCTCACGGCGTATTGTTCCGCAACGAAGAGACGGCCATGCGTGAAAAACTCATCGCTTACGACGTAGTGGAGTGCATGCTCGGCCTGGGACCCAACCTCTTTTACAACTCACCCATGGAAGCCTGCGTGATGATCTGTCGGATGAACAAACCCAAGACCCGACGAAACAAAGTCCTGCTTATCAATGCGGACAATGAAGTCATCCGCGAACTGGTCCAGAGCTTTCTGACCGACGAGCACATCGGACGCATCGTTGGAACCTATCAGGCCTTTGGTGACGAAGATGATTTCGCCCAGGTGGCAGGCAATGACGAGATCCGGGAGAAAGACAGTAATCTGAGCATTCCGCTTTATGTGCGAACGAACAACGATAACGGCAATGGCGGTGTGGCGGACGATGGTGTCAGCCTGAAACAGACCGTTGCTGACTGGCAGCAGAGTTCCACAACATTGCGAGAATCGATGAGCGATCTTTTTGAGATTCTGGAAGATGCCCGGGCGATGGGAGATGGCAAATGAGTGCGCAATCCATGAAACCCGGTTGAAAAATAGTGAAGTTCAGGAACATCGCCCAAAACATCGCTGTGCATATAGACCAGGCCGAGACGACTACGGATGTGTATGTTGGACTGGAACACTTTGATCTGAAAACCTTACTTCTCCGTCAACAGGGTCATCCCTCCGATGTTACCGGACAGAAGCTGGTTTTTAAAAAGAATGATGTGATTTTTGGCCGTAGACGCGCTTATCAACGTAAGCTGGCGGTGGCCGAGTTCGATGGAATTTGCTCAGCCCATGCGATGGTAGTGCGAGCGAAACCCGAGATGATCCTGCCGGAATTTCTGCCGTTCTTTTTACAGTCGGACATGTTCATGGAGCGGGCAATTGAAATATCGGTCGACTCGCTTTCTCCGACCATCAGCTGGAAGACCCTGTACATTCAGAAGTTTCCCTTTCCGCCCGTCAAGGAGCAGAAGCGCATTGCTGAAATCCTGTGGGCGGCGGATGAGGCGATGGAGAAATACCGCAAATCCCTTGTAGGCATGGAACAATACATAGAAGCTCTCACTGACAAAACTTTCGTGCTCCGTGAAGGCCGCGGTCATCTCAGTGATTACTGTGCTGAAGACGGTGTCAAAATAGGTCCGTTTGGCAGTCTTTTGCACGCAAGAGATTATCAAGCAGCAGGCATTTCTGTAGTAATGCCTGCTGACATGAACTGCGGAACTGTCCTTGAAGAAAACATTGCCAGAATTAGTGAGGAGAAAGCAAAAGCTCTTAACAACTATCGATTTTTGCCTAACGATGTTCTTTTTCCTCGTCGAGGTGATCTTATAAAGCGAGCCCTGGTTGCGGAGCATCAAAAAGACTGGCTATGTGGAACCGAAACTATTCGAGTTCGCTTGTCGAAGGAAGTGAATCCGAAGGCTGTCTTTCTCGCAGTCACAAGCTCATCGACTAATAGATGGCTCGAACGGTTTTTTGTTGGAACCACAATGCCGAACTTAAACGCTACAACAATTGGGAATATCCACATATCCCTGTCGGTAAAGAAGGAATGTGATGCTGTTGTTGGGGTGGTTGAAGCGACTCGAGGTCGGATGTCCGGTATGCAGAGACATATTGATTCATTGATTAAGAATAAGCAAGGCATTTGCTAACGACTCGATCTTTGGAGCTTATCATGTTTAACGAAGAAAACACTGTCAAACAGATGATCCTCGATACGCTTTGTGGCAGCGTGTCGGGAAATATAGTCGCCGAGGAGCAGGAACTCTACGGTGATGAAGTCAAGGGATGGCGCTTCATATCCGTTGATGAGTTTTCACGCCAACATTCCGATGCATTTGTTGAATCCATGGTGTGAGATACACTGATCCGCCTGAACCCGGAAATCAAGGCCCAGCCGGGCTGCGCCGACGAGGTGCTCTATCGCCTGCGGGCCCTTCCTTTATCGGCTCAAAGTGATGGTTTGGTGCGAGCCAACGAACTATTTGCCGAGGGGCTGCGGAACGAAAATCCATGTCCTTCGGCGAGCGCGGCGAGCATACTCAGGCGCGGCTGATCGACCTTGAAAACCTGAGTAATAACGATTATGTGGTGACCAACCAGTGGGTCTATCCGGCCAAAGAAGACAGACGCCGTTTTGACGTGGTGCTACTGGTGAACGGCTTCCCGCTGGTCGTCGGCGAGGCCAAAACCCAGGTGGCGCCAGGCGGTCACCTGGATGGATGGAGCCAGCGACATCCACAATGACTACGAACAGAACGTGCCGCAGATGTTCGCGCCCAATGTCTTTTTCTTTTGCCACCGAGGGCAAGTGCTACCGATATGGCTCGGTGCGCATGCCTATCGATATCTGGGATCCGTGGCATGAGGCGGGTAACAAGTCCGAAGGCACACTGACCGACGTGCAACGCTTCATCCGGGCGGTGTTGCAACCGCACATCGCGCTGGACATTATGCAAAGTTTCACCCTGCTCGCCACTGACAAGAAGCACCGGCGTATCAAGATCATCGGTCGCTACCAGCAGTGCGAAGCAGCGAATCTGTTGGTAATCCGTGCGGTCAACGGCTATCCGAAGAAAGAATTGATCTGGCATTTTCAGGGTTCGGGCAAGTCACTGCTAACGGTCTTTGCCTCGCAGAAGCTGCGGATGCACCGCAAACTCGACAATCCCGCGGTGATGATCGTGGTAGATCGGATCGACCTGGACACACAGATTACCGCGACCTTTAACGCCGCCGATATCTCGAACATGATTGGAGCAACCACCAGGCAGGAGCTGCAAGGCCTGCTAGAGGCGGACACACGCAAGATCATCATTACCACGATCCATAAGTTCGGTGAAGCCAATGGATGCCTGAATGACCGTTCGAACATCATCGTGATGGTTGACGAGGCGCACCGTGCCCAGGAGGGCGACCTTGGACGTCAGATGCGCGAGGCTTTGCCTCACGCGTTGACCGGTACGCCAATCAATAAGCGGGACCGCAACACTTTCTGGACCTTCGACGCAGACGAGGATGAGCGGGGCTACATGAGCCGCTACTCCTTTCAGGACTCCATCCTGGACAAAGGCGACGCTGCCGCTCCATTTCGAGGCGGTGAATGTCAAGCTGTACATCGATAAAGACGCTGTTGGCGAGGTCTACACTCAGATCACCGATGAGCTGAGCGAGCAGGACCTGGATGATCTGGCCAAACGAGCCGCCATCTTGGCGGTGTTGATTAAGGCACTAACCAGGGTACAGGCCATTTGCCAACACATTGTGTCGCACTTTCAGGAAAAGGTGGAACTGAACGGCTTCAAAGCCCAGGTAGTCATCTTTGACCGTAAGTGTTGTGTTCTTTATAAGCGGATCTTGGATGAACTGACAGGCCCCGAGGTGAGCGTCATCGTCATACACACCAAGGGAGGTAAAGCGGATGAGTATGCCGAGTGAAAACTTTCCAAGGATGAAGAAAAGAGGCTGCTCGACCGTTTTCGCGACCCGAAAGACCCGCTCAAATACCTGATTGTTACCTCAAAACTGTTGATCGGATTCGATGCGCCCATTCTGCAGGCGATGTATCTGGACAAGCCGATGAAGGACCATAACCTGCTGCAGGCCCATCTGCCGCACGAATCGTGTCTTTTCTGGCAAGACCCACGGCTTGATCGTGGATTACCTCGGCATATTTGATGATGTGGCCACGGCGCTCGATTTTGATGAAAAAGTGGTACAGAAGGTTATCACCAATCTCGATGAACTGAAGAATGAATTGCCTGGCCAGGTTACCAAATGTCTCGCATTCTTTCCGAACGTGGATCGCACCGTCGGCGGCTATGAAGGGTTGATAGCGACGCAGGACTGTCTTCCGGATAACGAGACCAGGGACAAGTTCGCAGCCGAGCATTCTGTGCTCTCCCGTCTGTGGGAAGCGCTATCGCCAGACCCCTGCCTTGGGCCCTACGAAACCGACTATAAATAGCTCGCCCAGGTATATGAATCGGTGAAGCCGCCGAGCGGAAACGGCAAGCTGCTCTGGCACGCCCTTGGAGCGAAAACTATTGAGTTGGTCCATGAAAACATTCATTTGGAAACCGTGCGTGACGACCTGGACATCCTGGTGATGGATGCCAAGGCCCTTGAAGGGCCGCTCGATACCAAGGGTCCGGACAAAAAATCCAAGGAGATCGAGATCAAACTCATCGCCAGACTGCGCAAACACAAGGACAACCCAAAATTCGTCGCCCTAGATGAGTGACTGGAGAAATTCAAAGAGAAACATGAATATGGCTGTTGCATAGCCTCGACTTCCTCAAAGAGCTCTTGACCCTGGCCAGGGAAGTTGTTCAGGCCGAGCAACAGGTGGACCAAGTGGATGAACAAGCCAAGAAGCCAAGGCCAAAGCCGCTCTGACCAAGCTGTTCGCCGAGGTCAAGAACGGCGATACGCCGATGATGGTCGAGCGGATCGTGGCCGACATCGACGAGATTGTCCGGTTGGTTAGTTTTCCCGGCTGGCAAAACATCAAAGCCGGGGAACGTGAGGTCCAGAAGGCCCTGCACAAAGTGATCTATGTGAAATACAAGATCAAGGACCAGGATTTATTCGACAAGGCGTTTGGATATATCGGGCAATATTATTGAGAAGGGATGGCGATTGGATTCAATGTCTAATGCTGGCCATGCAAAAAAGACTACCGAAAACCGCAGGCGATTTGCCTTCGGCGGCTGGTCTGCGCATACTCTGCTCGAATTCGGCGAAATTACTATTGTCCAGATTGCTGAACTGGCCTTGCGGGAAGGACATAGTTTCACTCCACTTTGTCGTATACATCGCTGGTTTGCTCGGCGTGTAGGCTCTCAGTTTCGCTCCATTCTTACTGCGTTGGACCAACAACATTTTTGGGTTCAGGTAAAGCGCTGTACGAATTGTCACTGCGATGTTGAACTTCATCCACATTACCAATTGGTGTACAGCAAGGAAAAGGGCCTGCAATGGATGTTCTGCAAGGAATGTCATGCTGTGCATGAGCTGCAGATTAACCGGAAGGTGCTTTACTGCGAATGCGGTAAACGTGCCACCATCGCCACCGGTACCCATAGCAATGGAAGAATGACGTGTCCGTATTGCAAGCACACACAGAAGATAGCTGCTGTTGATCTCGATAGTGCAACATCACCGTATTGGAAGATGTTTGCCCAGGAGTATTTGATCGGAACCGGCAGAAACTGTACATGGCATTTCAAGCGAGTCGAAAAATGCGACCTGAAGATATTTGCTCACGCCGAGAGGATGCTGCAGTTATTCGGCGAAGACCTTCTCGTTCCCACGAGGAAGATTCCAAGGGAAGACCGATCAGATGGACGTCCGCTCATTCATGGTATCCGAACCTATGCAGACTTTTTCAATGCCAGGCAGAAGCTGCACCTCCAGCTTCTGGGTGCTGTCATTCAACGAGTCGAGAACGGTGAAGCCCGGCGTTGTTTGGAACTTGCATTCAGTGAGCATCTCACAACTAACTGCATGTATACGGCGTATACTTTTGGCTATCACCGGATCAGTCCGATGTTTTCGATACACTCTTACCGTCACATTACTCGCACAGTAGAATTGAATCCTTGACCAAATGGCATTGGACGCAGGATATTTATCAACACGGTTAGGAAAATATCAAAGGCGATTGCTTTTGCCAAAGCCCCAGAGGAGCTTAACCACAAAGACGGCAAGATAGCCTACGATTCATCCTTTAATCGTGAACTGGCCTGTGTAGGAACCATCAGTGAAGTTTTGGATGGTGACGCTACGGCGACCATTGAAACACAATCATCAGAAGATATTTCGATACTACCGAACGAATCGGTGAACCGTATATTGACTGATCCTCCATATTTCGACAATCTGAGTTATTCAGAACTGTCGAATTTTTATCTCGCGTGGCATCAAGAATTGGGCATCGCACCGTCGCCCTACGATAACAGAACGACTTCGTCACCAATACTCCAGAACCTTGTCATTATCCGCCGATCAGCTGAGGACATCAGAGGATACCAGCAAAGGCTCCAGCAGATATTTCTTGAGTGCCATCGCGTTCTGAAAAAGGATGGCAGCTGCGTGTTCACCTATCACCATAAGCTCGCCTCAGCTTGGAATGCACTCGGGACAGCATTGGTTCGTTCCGGCTTGACGGTGACCAAAATACTACCTATGCGTGATGAAGGTCAGGGGGCCTCCATGCCTACGATGGAACCATTAAACGGGATGCGGTTTTGGTTTGTCGGAATGGTAAAGCGGATCAAGTCGGTGGGATTCCTGTAATTAACAACGAGAATGTTGAGCACGCGCTTAAAGAAGCACTTTCTCACTACAGCGTTTTATCTCGGAAAACACGAATCGGCCTCAAAGAACCGGATTTTACCAATTTGGCTTGAGCTTTGATCATCAGCAACAGCTCTCTGGGGGTACTAACCTTCGAATCAAGGCCCATGTCGGACGTATTGAAAATAATACCAACCACGGGAGAGTTGTGATGGTAAAACTCGATAAAGAAACGCTCGCCTTAACATTCAAATTCGATTGCGATCGTTTTCTCAGGTTCCGCTTGGCCAGCGATCAAGAGCGTGATGCGTTGGGGGTGACTGCTGAGGCCTACAAACGCCCCGGCATTGAGCTTATCAAGGCCGCTGGACGCCGCTGGGAAGCGGATAAGTATCAGGACCTGATTGATACTGCAGATGACGGAAAGATTGTGTTCCTTTTGGAGGATGAAGTCGATGATCTTTTGGGATGCACGCCGTTCAAAAAAATCCAGAACCTTTTTGATATCTTACGAGGACAGGAGCCCCTTCAGGCGATCATTGAGTCAAAATTCATTGCCCCGACGAACATCACTCCCGGGCTGCAGAAGGCATACGATGATTTTGGGCTGGACCAAGTAAAAGTCCGGCCGGACATTCTTTGGGTTCGTTCCGGAGGAACGGGAGCTCCTCTGATTGGCAATGGAGTCACGCCTGAACACGAAATTCACATCATTGATGTGAATATGGCAGCAGAGCCCTCCCTGAGGCATTTTACAGAAGTGACCTATTAAACGTTTTGGCACTGGCCACGGCCATCGAGCAGGCGGGATTGAGCGATAAGTACTCTATTTTGGCAGAAGGCACAATCTGGCCCGGTAGCCATGACATAAATGCGTTCCGTAATTTGGTGCAATTCTATCAGGCTAAGGGGTTGGCAGATTCTATTTCTGAGGCACTGAATAAAACGCTGATTCGGGCGCCGTATGAAGTCTATGAAGTGCATGTGAAACAGTTTTTCGAGGATCGCTTCCTGCGCGTCCTGCAGACCGATATGGCGGATGCCAGTTGGCACGTTGGTCCCAAATGTCAGCTTTGTGACTATGTCCGATTTTGTAAAGAGAAAGCATCAGAATACGATCATCTATCTCGCTTGGCTTGGCTCAATCAGGGGCAGGCTGAACTGCTTCGGTCAAACGATATTCATATTGCTGCCGATTTAACGAAAACCGTGACAACTAAAGACGACCGCTGGGAATCGGTCATCGAATCCAACCATTAGTTGCGTGCAGATAGCCCCGCTTTGGTTACTCGAGCCCGCTCCCTGACTGAAGGAGTTCCGTTACCTGTTGAAGGGCGTCGAAGCGCGATGATTCCGGCATGGACTGATCAGAGCATCTTTATCACTATTCATTTTGACCCGGGCTCCGGAATCTCTTTTGTGCTAGGCGCTGCCCGGCTTTTTTTCGCCCAACCGCAGTCAGGGCGACCCACCTATTACCGATGAGAAAGTTTTCATCGTTGACCGCGCGGATGCAATGAACCCTGAAACTGAACGAGAGCGGCTCAAGGAGTTTGTCGCTGCAGTCTCGGAATGGGTAGAGGAGGTATCGACAATCAACGAAAGCCTTCCTGCGCGTCAGCGCTTATCCTCGCATATCTTCTTTTGGGATCTGCTTGAGGTGCGCCAGCTCAAGCGTATGTTCGAACGCCACATACAAAACCCTGACGTTATAGGGATCATTGAGATGTTGACTCGCTTCTTCCCACCAAACAGCCTTCTACCTGACCCAGATGCATTCAAGTCGCGCCCCGGAACCATCCCCCCGTCAAGGAAGTGCTTTGAACGCTTGTATGGCTTCCGGTAGCGCACGACTGTTCTCTGTTTGATTCAGCAAATAATTTCTATCCCAATACGCGAGAAGACGGAACGTCTTACAAATTCAACCTTCCGTTCGGGTTTTCGACGCCGATGAGTGACCAGACTCCCTCTGAGCGGGCTTATGAGTTGTGGCAGGATAAGATATTCGTTCGCCATTTCAACAAGCTATATTCGAATGAGTCATCAAAATGGAAACGTTATTCCAGAGACGAGCTGTATGACGGCATAAAGCGTGCGACGAAGGTTCGTCTGCATGCGCTCCAGCATGTTGTGCGGCGTTTGCGTGAGCATTACCGAGATCTACTGATTCTAAAAAAAAGCTGGTTCTCTGCAGCTCGTTCGACTCAAGCGAGAGCACCAGAAGCGGGCAGAAGTCTCATCACTTTTGAGAAACTGAATGTCGCCTGCCAGGAAATTGAAAATCACAACATACGCTCTCTTCTTGTCGCCGAAAGGGAGGCAAAGTTCCTCTCAATTCGTGGTCTTACGCAAAAATCGCAATCCGAAGCTGATCGCATCATCGATGAGATCAAGTTTTCTAATCCTCAATATCAGAATGATACACTTTATGTTTTTAATTTTGCATCAACCAGCAGGGACTTTCGGATAAAGGAAGACGAGTTCACTGTCGCAATCTCAAACGAAGATCAGAGTATTGACTTGAATGAGGCTTGGCGAAACAGGCTTGGGCTGAAATTTCAGGATACCGAGGAGTTACTTGCTGAACAAGGACTTGGAGAAAGGCGGGTGATCAACAAGTCGGTTGGTGCCCTGCTGCAGGTAGAGGTCATTCGGCTGAAGGCAATGCAGGGCAATCCCTGTGTAGTCATAAAACTCGGACATCATGGCCTTTTCCAATTTGCAGTTGACCAAGGCCTGGTGACGCTCGATTCACCGCTCGTTCTTGATCCGCTGTATAGCAGTTTCAAAAGAGAGGAACGAATTGAGAAGATATTGAGAACAATAGGCGGCAAGGCGGCACCGATCAAGCGGAACCGGAGACGAAGGAATACCAATGACTAAGCGACAACCTAAGATGACAGAACCAGCGCATAGCCTGATGTATGTCCCTGGCACGTTGACAGAAGGCAAGGCTTTTGCTGATACCGATTCCCTGTATCAGTCGGTGAAGTTGTATTTTAAAGACGAGTTCAATGAAAAGCAGGTGGACCTCTTCCCCCTAACTTTTCATAACAGGACATCTTTGCTCGGGGATCCCCGAGCACAGGGAAAACCACTGTTCTATCAGGGGCAATTCTGGGCTGGATGGAACACTATGCCGAAACAGGAAAGCCCCTCAAAACTGGCATTGGTGCCAGCAACTACAA
>Ga0056107_100027_pt1 | contig 28679 bp, 22 predicted proteins | sample WorMetcrassitun2_FD_77006 | JGI IMG/M metagenome (GOLD analysis project Ga0056107, IMG submission 77006) | Marine gutless worms symbiont microbial communities from Max Planck institute for Marine Microbiology, Germany - Olavius crassitunicatus.2 ...
GCGCCGTGGCGCAGGTTAAAGCATTTTTCCATATTGATGATCCGTTCCCCGATCCGGATGAAATCCTGGGGCGATATCTGGATACCAGTGATGGATCTGACCAGCTCGGCTTCCATTTCAAGGTCAAAGTGGTTGGCAATGGAAAGTGCGGCCACCTTGCACAGGCCGATTGAATCGATGGCGGCACTGACAATCATGCAAAAGCGGACCATGGCGCCTTTTCCCTCGGTGGCGGTGAACTCGACTGCCTTGCGGCTGCCAAATTCCTTTTCGGCCCGCTCGGGGCTATAGCGAAATTCCGGGATCGGATAGACACTGGTAAAATCCCCTCCGCGCAGGGAGACGGCATAGGCAAGGGCCGTCGCCGAAAGGCCGCGGGGATCACAGCCGTATATTTCCACGCCTTTGACGTGGTAGGCGTATTTTTCTGCCCCCTTGCCAATGATTTCAGATGCCCGTTTAACCCCTTTTGCCAATACGCCGCCAAAGCCTTCTTTTTGTATCATGCGGTGCATCAGCGTTTCCATGGCCCGGGCATCGCCCCAGTTCAGGCTCAGCCCGTCGGTATCTTTGGTGGTGATAATCCCATGCTCAAAAAGGGACATCGCAAAAGCGATGATTGAACCCGTGGAGATGGTGTCCATGCCCAGAATGTTGCACAGGTTTGAAAGGTAGATGAGCTCATCGGGATCGGTAAGACCGCACAGGGAGCCCATGTTAATCGCTGTTTCGTATTCGGGACGGCCGCCGGAAAACCCCTGATGCCGCCCCTTGTCGATCCGGATTTCAGCTTTGCAGTGCACCGGGCATTTGTGGCAACTGGTCCGTTTCTTAACATAACGCTGCAGGTGGCGTCCGTCGATATCCGTTGCATTTTCGGACTGCATCTGCTGGTAGTTTCGGGTACCCAGCAGCCCCATTTCGTTTACTTCAGTAATGTCTCCGGAACTGCCCAATTGTGAAAAGTCCCGGTAACGATCGGGAATCGTGTTCCGGATACCCTGGACATATCGTTTGACCAACGCCTTAGTGCTGGTTGAAACCGGGTTTGACGCCTTAACCGATTCAATGGAGATCGCTTTGAGGCCTTTGGCACCCATGACGGCACCCAACCCGTTGCGGCCGGCGGCATGATCAAGACCGGCCATGATGCAGGCAAAGGGTAATGCGTTTTCCCCGGCCGGGCCGATGATCAACGTCTCCACCTTTTTTTCGTTTAGTTCACGGTGGAGTGCGTCGTGGGTCTCGCGGGTGTTAAGGCCCCAAAATTGATCGGCAGGGAGCAGTCGGGGGCTGTCGGCAGTTAAATGGAGCCAACGGGGGGTCGCTGCCTGGCCCCGCAAGATAATACCACGGATATCTATCGCATGCATCCGGGCGCCGAAAAAACCACCCACGCTGGAGCTGCCCATGAGGCCTGATTGTGGCGATAGCGCACAGATATGAAGACGTGAAGAAGAAGGAGCCGCCGTACCTGTCAGCAGACCGGGGCTCAGTACCAGCAGATTTTCCGGTCCCAGGGGATCCGTACCGGACCCGACTTCCCGAAACAGGGTTGCCACATTGAAACCGAATCCACCCAGATATTCCAGGACCATTTCGATTGTAAATGGCCGGTATCGGATCGTTCCACTGCTCAGATCGATATCGATGATTTTACCGGACAGGGTCATAAAAACTCCGTTGATTCAGGCGGTAGTTGCCGGACATGCAGCCGGACATCCAACCGGCAGAACATGAAAAAACGTTTGACAGATTCGTTATTGATATATTAGAAATATACCAGGTGTCAATGGTAAAAAATTATTCGATCAAGAACCCTTAATTAAAGGTGGATTCAATGACCGCTATTTATATTGACAAAGAAACGATTGAGATAAATGACTTGGTCCGCATTGCCCGGAAAAAAACACCGGTCGATTTTTCTTCCGCCGGTAAAAACCGGGTGGCGAGAGCCAGTGGACTGGTGGACAGGTGGGTCCAAGAGCGCCGGGTTATCTACGGAATCACGACGGGATTCGGCGCATTATGCAATGAAATTATCCCGGAAAAAGATATCAAGGCCCTGCAAAAAAATATCCTGATGAGCCACGCAGCCGGTATCGGCGACCCGTTGCCCGTGGATGTTGTGCGGGCCATCATGGCAATCCGGCTGCATGATCTTTTCCTGGGATACTCGGGTTGTCGCATGGAAACCCTGCGATACCTGATGGCCTTTTTAAACGAGGGGGTTTCGCCGGTGATTCCCGAAAAAGGATCCGTGGGTGCCAGTGGCGACCTGGCGCCGACTGCCCATATGGGATTGGTGCTCATCGGCCGGGGCGAAGCTTTTTATAAAGGTCAGCGGGTGCCCGGTGACCAGGCCCTGAAATCAATCGGGCTTTCGCCCAGGCAACTCGAAGCGGGAGAAGGCCTTGCGCTGATCAACGGTACCCAGGTGATGACCGCCATCGGTTGTCTGGTGGTCCATGATGCTATCGCCTTATCAAAATTATCCGATATCGCCTGTGCGATGACCCTGGAGGTGCTGATGGGGAGTCAGTCCGAGTTTGACCCCCTGATTCATCAGGTGCGCCCGCATCCCGGCCAGATCGTGACGGCGGAAAATATCCTGCGATTAACGGAACAATCGGATCTGATTGCCTCTCATTCCGGTTGCAGCCGGGTGCAGGACGCCTACACCCTCAGATGTTCTCCCCAGATCCATGGGGCCAGCAAGGATGCGGTATCCCATGCTAAAAAAGTACTCGATATCGAAATCAACGCGACGACGACCAACCCGCTGATATTTCCCGAAGTAGATGGTTTCCGCCTGGGGGGTAATTTCCACGGCCAGCCGGTTGCCATGGCGGCAGACTATCTTTCCATCGGCCTGGCGGAGCTGGGTAGCGTGTCCGAGCGACGGATCGAGCGCATGGTAAATCCCCAGCTAAGCGAATTACCGCCTTTCCTAGTCAAAGAAGGTGGCCTCAACTCCGGGTATATGATCGGTCAATATGCGGCCGCATCACTGGTGTCGGAAAATAAGGTCCTGGCCCATCCGGCTTGTGTCGACTCCATCCCGACCTCGGCGAACAAGGAAGACCATGTGAGTATGGGAACAACCGCCATGAGACAGGCCCGTGAAATCCTGGACAATGTGGAACACGTCGTTGCCATAGAGCTGCTTTGCGCATGCCAGGCGTATGATCTCGTTTGCCAAGAAGGAGAATTTAAGGCCGGGAAAGGAACACGGGCTGCATATGAAACCATCCGGGAGCAAATCCCGTACCTGGAAAAAGATCGCGAACTCTACACCGACATCGAAACCGTTGTCGGTTTGATTCGATCCGGCCGAATCGTCGAAAATGTCGAAGCCGCTATCGGTGAGGTTAAAGTGTATTAATTAAAAAACGGTGTTTGAGTGATAAGCCCCATCCCAAATATCCTAGGGTATAGGTCGTTGACGGTATGATACCGGTTGAAACGCTACTGACATTTATTTTTGCATCCATGCTGCTGGCTCTGGTTCCCGGACCTGACAACATATATGTACTGACACAGTCTGCTATCAGTGGGAAGCGTGCAGGATTTGCTGTTATACTCGGATTGTGTACGGGATTGATTGGTCATAGTCTTGCAGTTGCTTTGGGCGTGGCGGTGATTTTTCAGACCTCGGAATTTGCTTTTTCTGCCTTGAAATATGTGGGTGCCGCATACCTTGTTTATCTTGCGTGGGGTGCGTTTCGTGCGCCGGTTGAGAAGATTAAGGGAGATGCCCCGCCAAAACTTCAACTCGGGAGACTGTATCGCCGCGGGATTATAATGAGTAGCGCGAACCCAAAAGTCTCTATCTTTTTCCTTGCATTTTTGCCCCAATTCGCAGACCCGGCAAGGGGCCCGATATGGTTACAGATCATTTTACTTGGTGGAGTTTTTATCATTGCATCACTATTTATTTTTGGTGGTATCGCTATCTTAGCCGGTTCACTTGGGGCGTATCTGAATCGGTCGGATCGAGTTCAGAAAATTTTGAATTATATGGCAGGGTTCGTTTTTATAAGCCTGGCGATCATGATGGCGATGGCCAAACGGTAAGGAGCGCGCAAAATTACCCCACATTTTTCAACTTTGGGGCGTCAATACCAATGCCAATCGTTGACGTTGATGCGTCAGCGCGGGTGTCCACTTATCACTTTTATTGTCTTGGAGATTTTCTTCAAGCAGGTTAAAAAACTGCTGATCTTTAGGATCGATGAACCAGAAAGCCGATAAATCGGCGAGGTTTTTTAAGGCACCATAAGTGTAATAATCGATCCCGGGAGGCCCTCTCCGGTACCATGTTTCCTAAAAACCCCAGATTTTTTCAATATTTCCCATTGGAATCCACGCCGTATAAAGTGGATCGTTCAATGGTAGTAGGACTAGGTTCGTACGTATTTCCCTTGCGCCCCCTTTTTTTGAAAAGATTTTGTCGAATCCCGCGCCAAAAGGCGCTTTGTCGGTGACACCAAACAAATAAGTGATATCCGTGGGATTTCCAATGGTCCGTTCCAGGCGGTAGGGTCGGTTTTCATCCATCAAATACGGTTCGTTGGAATACTGGGAAAAAGATATCGATACGTGGTTATTATCGGGCCATTTGAAATCTTTAAAGGCCAGAAATACTCGATGGTGATTATGCTGTGCCAATAGCACACCCAGGGGCTGATGCGTCTTTCCCTGAAGAATGACATGGATGGCGCCATGGATATCGAGCTCATGCCAGGCAAGTGGGTCCCCGATGAGGCGGCTGCTCAGTCTTTTGAGATGTCCGATTTCAGCGGGTAGTCCACTATATGGAAAGACAACGGAGTATTTTAAAAAGATCAGCGGGATCTTTTGATGGCTTGCGGCCAATATATCCGTGTAAATACGGCCATAAATCTCGGGATGCACATCCCTGACAGTAAAACGGCGAACAGCCTGGGCCGATACGCGATAGTCAAGATACAGATTTTTATTGGACTGAATATCTCGCAAAGAAGTTTGGCTAACCCGCTGATGGCGAGCGATATGGTTTTTCTTTCGGGGTCGCACCTCGCATTCGGGAAGATAGTCTTTATAAAAACTGATAGGAATATAACTATCGGGCGCCACAAATATACGGGGCTTAAATTTTTCCAGAAGCCGCCGGGTATCGGGTGAATCCTGGGGGCTGTTTTTCATCTGGGAAGAAGACGAGACCACGTTATTGATAAATGCCGTCTCGGAATCGGTATCCTCTGTGCACCCCAACACCAACAAGGTCCCTATCCATATAATTGTGCATCCTATTGAGTATAATTTTCTTTTCATATGAAATAAATATGCCCACACAATTAAAACGTGTCAAATAAGAAATATATGAATATTTGCCTTGACGTTTTTATTGTATACGGTATACAATATTTAAATTCTGGAATCTATAGCGCGATGGAGGCGAAAATATGGCTGACGTTAAGGCACCTATGCCCGGTATCATCTGTGAAATAAAGGTGAAACCCGGAGACTCTGTTCTTAAAGACGAAGAAGTGCTCACTCTGGAAGCCATGAAAATGGAGATGCCGATTGCCGCCACATCCGCCGGGACGATTAAAACCATTCATTGTAATAAAGGCGATGCCGTGCAGGGCGGTGATGTCCTGGTTGTTATCGGATAAATAATCGAAAATTGTCGATTGAAAGTCTTCAGCCCCAAAGGTGGCCCCTATCTTTAAAAACCGAGGAAACTAAAAAATGTCGGAACTGACGACCCACCAGAGTGAATTAGAGCGGCTGAACGCTTTAAAGAAGAAAGCGGCGTTAGGGGGTGGCCAAAAAGCCATTGATAAACGTCACAATCTGGGCAAATTAACTGCCAGGGAACGGCTTGACCTTCTCTTTGACCCGGACAGCTTTGTGGAAATAAATGAATTGGCCGAAAGCCAGGCGGTGGATTTTGGCATGCAGGCTAAAAAGGTGCCGGGAGATGGGGTCGTTATCGGATTTGGGAATATTGACGGCCGTCTGACATTTGCATTTTCCCAGGATGCCACCGTACTGGGGGGGTCGGTGGGGACGGTCCATGGGCAGAAAATCTGCCGGATTATGGATGAAGCCCTTAAAGTAAAGGCACCGATTATCGGGCTGTTTGATTCCGGCGGGGGGCGGCTCCACGAGGGGTTTTTTGCCTCTAAGGGCGTGGCCGGTATGTTTTATCGGAACACGGCATCGTCGGGGGTCATCCCCCAGATTTCGGTTATGATGGGGCCTTGCGCAGGTGTGTCGGTCTATTCGCCGGCGCTAACCGATTTCATTGTCATGGTGGAAAAGACCAGTCAGATGGTCATTACCGGGCCGGGTGTGATTAAATCCGTTACCGGTGAAGATGTCACCCTCGAAGAACTTGGCGGGGCCGCAGTCCATAGCGAAATTACCGGTCAGGCCCATCTGGTGGTGGAAAATGATACCAAATGTCTGAAGACCATCCGAAAACTACTTAGCTATTTACCATCAAATAACAAACAAACATCACCGGTGGTCAATACGGGAGACGATGACCCCTTACGGACCGATGACACCCTTGAGACCATTGTCCCGGCCAATTTCCGGCAGGCCTACGACATGCGCCGGGTGATTCGCCGTGTGGTCGACAACGGTGACTTTTTCGAACTTCTCCCCAAGTTTGCCAAAAATATTATCATCGGCTTTGGCCGGATGGACGGGAACACGGTTGGCATCGTCGGCAATCAACCCAATGTGCTGGCTGGTTGCCTGGATGTCGATAGCGCTGATAAAGCCGCTCGGTTTATCCGGTTTTGCGATGCGTTTAATATCCCGTTGATTAATTTTGTGGATGTGCCGGGGTATTTTCCGGGGGTTAAGCAGGAACGGCTGGGTATTATTCGACACGGGGCAAAGATGCTGTATGCCTATTCGGAAGCAACGGTGCCGAAAATTACCCTGGCATTGCGAAAAGAATACGGCGGGGCCGTTATGGCCATGTGCTGTGTCGGCATGGAGGTTGACCTGATGCTGGCCTGGCCGATTGCCAAACTGGTGGTTTTAGATACTGCCACGGCGGTCAACATGATTTTCCGCAAAGAAATTCAGGCGGCGGAAGATCCGGAGGCTTTTCGGAAACAGATGATAGAAGAATATGATCATAAATATTCCAACCCGTTTCATGCGGCCTCAAATATGCTGGTCGATAAGGTGATCGCCCCCAGGGAGACCCGGCCGCAATTGATAAAGGCGTTGCGGATGCTGCGGCATAAATCGCGGCCTGAGCGGGAAAGACGGCATGGAAATATTCCATTGTAGCGCCGTCATGGGACAGGGCTGAAAAAATAAGTGGCGTGCTTGATAGGCAGTGCGGTGCTGTTTATCTGGTGGAATCGAAGATATTGAAAGGGATAAAAAATGGATTTTACGCTCTCGAAAGAACAATTATATATTCAAAAGGCGGCACGGGAGTTCGCAAAAGGTGAATTTGCCCATGTGGCGCGTGAATTTGACCTGAACGAAACCTTCCCGGGAAAAATTATCGACAAAGCCCGGAAGCTTGATCTGATCGGATTATTCATCCCCGAGGAATATGGCGGCCCCGGTCTGGGTTACCTTGAGCATGCCCTGGTATTAGAAGAATTCTGGAAAATTGATCCTGGAATCGGACAGCAGTTGTGCTCCATCTCATTTGGCGCTGAGGAGCTGTTGCTTTTTGGCACCGAAGAACAAAAGAAAGAATACCTGGAGCCGTTGTTTACAGGCAGCGGAATTATGGGATTTGCCATCACTGAGCCCGAAGCTGGCAGCGATACGGCAGCCGTGGCCACTACTGCCGTCAAAGATGGAGATGACTACGTTATCAACGGTAGTAAGGTGATGATTGGAAATGGTACCGTGGGAACGTTTATGTTGGTTTTTTGTCTGACAAATCCGGATGAAAAATCTAAAACCGCCCGGCACAGTATCATTATTGTTGAGACGGATCGAGAGGGCTATAAAGCCGATGAGATGGAAGGAAAGATGGGCTTGCGGTGCTCTGACACGGCGGCGATTTATTTTAACAACCTTCGGGTTCCCCAAAAGAATCTGGTGGGAAAGGAAGGAAACGGTTTTATTCAATTAATGCATTTTTTTGATCGGTCCCGTGCCTATGTCGCCGCCCATGGTGTCGGGTTGGCCCAGGGCGCCATGGACCAGGCCGTGAAGCATGTGAAAGGCCGCAAGCAATTCGGGCGTCCCATCGGGACTTTTCAAGCCACTCAGTTCAAGATTGCCGAGATGGCCACAAAAATTGAAATAGCCCGGAATATGGTATACAAATCGGCCTGGCTGCTGGATACCGGCAACGCAGATCCAAAATTGACCGCCATGGCCAAACTTTTTGCCTGTCATATGGCCGTGGAGGTCGTTGACGAAGCACTTCAAATGCATGGTGGGTATGGGTATTTTAATGATTACGATATCGAACGTTTCTACCGTGCCGCCAAAGTGCTTGAAATATACGAAGGCACAAAAGAAGTAGAAAAAATAGTAATCGCCCGGGAAATTCTTGGCAAATTATAATTGAGGACCCGGCACCTGAAACAGGTCGCCGGTCAAAGGGAGTGTTTAGATGGAGCTATTTAAAAAGATTCGCATTTTATCATTAGAACAGGCCACCGTTCTTCCTTATCTGACCTACCGTCTGGCCATGGACGGTATGGAGATCATTCGCCTGGAACATCCCAAATACGGAGATCCCAATCGGTTTATTGGCGATAACGTGCTGGGAGAAGCACGGATGAACACGTATTATCTGACCATTAATGCCGGTAAGAAAGCCCTGACCATCAACCTGGCCGAACCGGATGGACAAAAGATGTTTCGGTCTTTGATCGAAGTGTTGGACATTGATATTTTTGCGACCAACCAGCTCCCCCGAAATTACAAAAAACTTGGGATTGATTATGATACATTAAAGTTGATAAAACCGGACATTATCTGGCTCGGCGTCACCGGCTTCGGCCCGGACAGCAATGAGGGTGCCTATGACCCCATTTTGCAGGCCCGGTCCGGGTTGATGGAAGTGACCGGCGAGGCCGATGGGCCGCCCATGGTTATGGGGATTCCATTACCCGACATGGGGACCAGCGAGCACGCCTACGGTTTGTTGATGAAGGCGTTGTACCAGCGCGAAGTGACCGGAGAAGGGGCCCATATCGATCTGGCCATGTTTGAATCGTCGCTATCCTGGTTGACGGTTCCCATTTCCATGGCCGCAAGTTATGGAAAAACGGTCAGTCGCAGGGGAAATACCCACGAATTTTTCAGCCCGGTATCGGTTTATGAATCAAAAGATGGTTTTATCTATATCGCTGCAGGAAATGACCGTCAGTGGCAGTCCATCGTGTCGCAAGAAATGTTTCAATCGCTTGATCAACCTGCGTATGAAAAAAATGAGGGGCGCATCAAGGATGTCACGAATCTGAACAAGGCCATCAATGCGATTACGCGAAATTATTCAACCGAAGAATTGATTGACCTTTTCAGATCAATAACGGTGCCCATCAGCAAAATTAACTTGATCGAAGACGTGATCGAAGATCCATTGGTTAAAGAAAAATTGCTCCATTCGAAAGATCCAGTGTCGGGAACAAAAATCACCCTGGCCCCATCCCCATACCTGACCCCGTTGCTTGAAAAAAACAACCGGCAGCTTACTTTTCCGCCGCGCTTTGGAGAGCACAATTCAAAGATTTATGGCCAGATCGGCTATACGGATGAGATGCTAGCTGAGCTAAAAGAAAAAGGTATCGTTTAATTTAACGGATCATGCCAAAAGCGAAACTAAAAATTACAGAGATAGGCCCGCTAAAGACGATCGGGCGGAAAAAATCGCTGGGTCAGCACGTGTATCAAGATTTGAGAAAAACGATTGTCCGGGGGGATATTGCCTCGGGACATCGACTGGTTGAAAGTCAGATTGCCGAGGTCATGGGGATTAGCCGGACGCCGGTTCGGGAAGCACTCCATAAACTGGAGCGGGAAGGCTTGATTGGCCAGAGAGAAAAGGGCGGTTTTACGATTGTTGGTTTTACCCGGGACGATATTGAGGAGACATTTGGCATCCGGGGGGCTTTGGAAAGCTATGCTGCAGGACTTGCGGCAATTCGGCACCGGCCGGAAGAACTCATCGCTTTAGAAAAGAAAATTGACGACTTCCAGGATTGCCTCGATTCCGGCAGATTGAAACCATTGGTTAAGATCAATACAGAATTTCATCAAATGTTATACGCCCTGAGTGGCAATGCCCGGCTGATCGCCATGATCGGGACCTTGCGGGATCAATTTTCTCGGTATCGAGAAATGATCCTTAAAAATAAAATCCTGGCCCGGGAAAGCAATGAGGACCATCGCCAAACGCTGGAGTATATTCGAAAACGGGATGTGGCAGGGACCGAAGAACTTGTAAAACAGCACATATTAAAAGGCCAAGAAGCCGTGTTGGCGGATTTTGATAATATTGAAAATCATCACTAAAGGACAAATCGCATGATAGAAAAAAAGATCAGAGTACTTATCGCCAAACCGGACTTAGACGGTCACGACCGCGGTGCCAAGGTCGTGGCACTGGCCCTCCGGGATGCCGGTATGGAAGTGATTTATTCCGGACTGCACCAGAGTGTCAGCCAGATCCTGAACACCGCCATGCAGGAATCGGTAGATGTGATTGGCTTGAGCATCATGACCGGAGGTCACCTTCCGATTTGCAATAAGTTGTTTCATCACTTAAAAAATGCGGATATGGAAGATGTCCACGTTGTTGTCGGGGGGGTGATTCCCCAAAAAGATATTCCTGAGTTAAAAAAAATGGGTATAAAGGCCGTATTCCCCGGAGGAACGAATTTTGTGGAAATCGCGGAGACAATTGCGGCATTGTAATTGAAGACTTTCAATTGATGATCAGCGATTGAAGCAATTCTGCCAATTAAAGTAGTGGAACGCAACGACTTCCAGAAATCTTCATTCGAAAATCGTCAATTTCTTATTTTTCCAGGAGGGCTTTATGGGTGTAGCCAGATATATAAAAAGCGAAAAGGGTGCCATCGAAGATGTCATCTATCAGTCGGGAATTCATGTGAAGCCGGTTTACAATCAAAGCGACCTTGATGAGATCGGGTTTGATTACCAGGAAGACTTGGGAGATCCCGGAGAATTTCCGTTTACCCGAAGTCTTCATCCCCAGGGTTACCGCAGCCGGGCCTGGACGACCCGACAGTATACAGGCTTCGGAACGCCCGAAGAAACCAATGAGCGTTTCAAGTACATGACTTCCCATGGTCAGACGGGTTTAAATGTTGCCTTTGATCTGCCAACCCAGATGGGGCTGGATTCGGATGATGTAAAAGCGGAAGGAGAAGTCGGTCGGGTAGGGATGGCGGTGGATTCCCTGCGTGATTTCGAGATCGCTTTTAAGGATATCCCTTTTGATAAAATTGGTTCCGGGTTGACGATTAATGCCAATGCCAGCGTGATGCTGGCTATGTACCAGGCGGTGGCGGAAAAGTTTGGATATTCCAAGGATGTGATCAGCGCCACCCCCCAAAACGATATCCTAAAAGAGATGATCGGCCGCGGGGCCTGGATTTTTCCGGTAGAAGCCGCCGTTCGCCTTGTAGGAGACACCATTGAATATTCCATGAAAGAACTCAAGCGTTGTAATCCGGTTAGTGTATGTGGGTATCACATCCGTGAATCTGGTGCCACGCCGGTTCAAGAAATTGCCTGTGCGTTTGAGATTGCCCGGACCTATATTGATAATGTGGCAGCACGGGGGATTGATCCTGATGATTTCGTGGGTCGTTTTTCATTTAATTTTAATGTGTACGGAAATATGTGGGAGCAGATCGCTAAATTTCGTGCGGCGCGTAAAGTATGGGCCAAAATGCTACGGGAAGACTACGGCGTTACGGAAAAGAAAAAATTGTTTCTACGGGGGCTTTTCGGTGGCGGCGGTAGTGGCTTGACAAAGGATCAACCGGAGAATAATATTATCCGGGGTGCCTACTACGGCCTGGCAGCAGCCCTTGGGGGCGCGCAAACCACGGCCCTTTGTTCGTTTGATGAAGCCTATACTATTCCTACACCGCGCGCTGCCTTACTCTCGCTTCGAACCCTGGAACTATTGATGGATGAAGTTGGACTGCGAGATACGGTGGACCCCCTGGCTGGGTCGTATTTTATCGAGACATTGACCAAGCAGATGGAAGATAAAATTCGAACGGAAATGGGGCGGATTCAGAAAATGGGCGGGATGACTACCGCAGTAACCAGCGGCACAATCCAGCGGGAAGTTGCCCAGCAGGCATATGAATTCGAAAAATCGATCCAAAACAAGGAAGCGATTAAAGTGGGCGTGAATAAGTATGCCGAAGGTGAACAACCCGAAGTTGAACTCCACGGATACAATGAATCCTGGGCAGAAAAGCAAATTGATCGTTTAAAAAAATTGAGGGCCGAACGTGATAACCAGCAGGTGGAACAAAGCCTGAAAGCATTGAAAGAATCAGCGCAAACTGAAAAGAACGTCATGCCGGATCTGGTAAAATGCTGCCAGGCATATGCCACCGTTGGTGAAATGACGGGCGTTTTTAAAAACGTATTCGGTGAGTGGCAGGAACCACGCTTGTTTTGAGGCGGCCAGATAGCCAATGAACCTGGAAAACTATCTAACTTATATATTATATGGGTTTGGGCTAAAGGTTTAAGTAGGCGACTTGAAATTAACGTGCGCACGGGTCAACTTGCGGACTCTAAGAGAGGTAGAAAGTGGAAAAAGGAAGATACCGATTGGGATGCGATATCGGCGGTACCTTCACCGACTTTGTTTTGGTGAATACGGTAACCGGTGAGATCCATACCCACAAATGTTTGACCACTCCGGTGGATCCATCGGATGCGGTAGCAGATGGTATGGATGAACTGTCAAAGGCCGTTCCCAATATGGCCGCTGAGACAACCGAGTTTATCCATGGGACGACACTGGTTATCAATGCGATCATCGAAAGAAAAGGGGCACTTACCGGCCTGATTACTACCCGGGGGTTCAAAGATGTGCTCGAACTGGGCCGGGAAATCCGGTATGATGCATACGATATATTTTCTGAATACCCGGAGCCGCTGGTATCCAGGGAATACCGCCTTGAAGTGGACGAACGAATCGCCAGTGACGGCAGGGTGTTAAAACCTTTAAAAGACGAATCGGTCACCCGCGCCATATCCGAATTGCAGGACAAAGGAATCGAATCTTTGGCCGTCTGCCTGATTAACTCCTATGAAAATCCAGATCATGAAGATCGGATCAAGCAAATGGTTTCGGGCCAAGCCCCCGATATGTCTTTATCCACCTCCTTCGAAGTCCTTCCCCAGATACGGGAATACGAAAGAACCAGCACGACCGTTACCAATGCCTACGTAAAACCAATCACCGCTCGGTATCTGGATAAGCTGACCGATCGATTGGCCACGTTGGGGTTTTCCGGAACAATTTATATTATGTTGTCATCAGGGGGAATTACCACCATTGAAACCGCACGTGATTTTCCTGTCCGTATTATCGAATCCGGTCCAACGGCAGCGGTCATCGCTTCCCAGTACTACGGTCGTATGTTTGATGTAAAAGATATGTTCTGTTTTGACATGGGGGGAACCACGGCCAAGTCCTGTCTGATTCAAAAAGGAAACGCCGGGCTGGTATCGACTTTTGAAGTCGGGAGAGTACAGCGGTTTAAAAAGGGGAGCGGCCTGCCGATTCAGGTGCCGGTGGTCGATTTAATGGAGATTGGCGCCGGAGGGGGCAGTATTGCCAAAATCAGCAAAATGGGATTGTTGCAGGTGGGGCCGGAAAGTGCCGGTGCGGATCCAGGACCGGTGTGTTATGGCCTGGGGGGTGAAAACCCCACGGTTACCGATGCAGACCTGGTCTTGGGATATCTGGATCCTGACTATTTTCTAGGGGGCACCATGGCCCTTCACAAAACCGCTGCGGAAAATGCCATCAAAAATAAACTGGCAACGCCGTTGAACTCATCGATGGTTGCCGCAGCATTTGGGATTCATGATCTAATCAATGAGACCATGGCGGCGGCGGCAAAAACCCATATCGCCGAAAAGGGGGGCAATCCGAACCTTGTGACCGTATCAGCTTTTGGCGGTGCTGGGCCAGTCCACGCTTACGGGCTCGCCAAAAAGATCAGTGCGCCCAGAATTCTGGTGCCGCCACTGGCCGGTGTTGGATCGGCATTGGGCTTTTTTACAGCACCGGTCGCCTTCGATCTGTCCCGGAGTCATCGGGCCAACCTGAGTGATGCGGATTTTAGTGAGATCGAAGCATTGTTTAATACCCTTGAAAAAGAAGGGGTCGCAGCCCTAGGCAGTGCGATTGAATCAGAGCCGGTCATAATTGAAAGGACGTTGATGATGCGGTTTGTCGGCCAGGGCGCCGAAACTGATCTTCCCATTGGTCAAAAACCATTTGACCAATGGACGCGAACCGAAATTAGGGAACTATTTGATACGGCTTACAAAAAACTATACGGCCGCATATATCCGGATAGCCAGATAGAATTCGTCACCTTTAAAGTCCGGGTCGGTTTACCACCCCAACCGTTTCACCTGCCACAGCCGGAAAAGGTTGGCGGCACGCTCAATGAGAGTATAAAGGGAGATCGAAAGGCCTTTTCGCTAATTCAAAAAGACTATATCCCCTTTACCGTATACGATCGATCACTTCTACCCCCCGGAACTGAATTTTCAGGCCCTGCAATTATCGAAGAACGGGAATCGACTATCGTGATCGGTGAAGATGCAAAGGTCCGGGTGGATGAATATGGATTTGTCTGGGTCAACTTATGATTGACGATTGGAAGAGATGATATGACAAAAAAAACAAAGCAGCAGTTTGATCCAATAACCCTTGAAATCCTCTGGCGAAGGCTGGTTTCCATCGTGGACGAAGCCGATGCATCGGTTGCTCGCACTGCTTTTTCAAGCCTGCTCCGAGATGCCCACGATTATACCTGCATGTTTACGGACAGCCGCGGGCAGGAACTGGTTCAGGGGACTTTTTGCACGCCCGGACAAGCGGGGGCCATGGCCATTGGCGTCAAACAACTTATTAACTCCTACCCGACTAAAGACTACAATCCGGGAGATGCGTTTATCATTAACGATCCCTGGGCGTTGGCCGGGCACCTGAATGATGTTTGCGTGATGAGCCCTATCTTTTATAAAGAACGTCCAGTGGCCTTTACGGCGTGCGTATTTCATCATTCGGATATCGGTGGCCGGGTCGCATCTGACAATCGCGAGGTGTTTGAAGAAGGGCTTTTCCTACCGCTTATCAAGCTATACGATGCGGGTGAGTTAAACGAAGATGTAATGCGCATGATTCGTTGGAATGTTCGGACCCCGGAAGAAGTCATCGGCGATATCCACTCCCAGGTCGCCGCCAATCATGTCTGCGGTGAAAAAATTATCGAGATGATGGAAGAAGAGGGCCTTGACCAGATCGATGACCTGGCCGATGAGATTATTGGCCGCACTGAAAAGAGTATGCGATCAGCCATATCAAAGATCCCTGATGGTATCTATCCCTATGAAGGCATCATTGAAGGTGCCGGCGACAAGGAAGACATCACGATTCGCCTATCGGTTCAAGTGGATAATGACGATATCTTGGTAGACTTTAAGGGCACATCACCCCAGGTTGGGTGGGGGGTGAACGTGGTGTACAATTTTACGTATGCTTACGTCTTTATGGCCATTAAAAGCGCCTTTGATCCGGATCTGCCCATTAATGAAGGTGCTATCCGACCGGTGAAGATGATTGCCCCTGAAAAAAGCGTGGTTAACTGTCAATTCCCTGCCGCGGTGGCGGCCCGGATGCAGATCGGCCACTTTATGACCGAGATGGTTTTTAAGGCGCTGGCTGCGGCCACTCCGGATAATATCATTGCCTGCAGCGGTGGTACGCCGGCCCAGACCAATATCTTCTACGGTCGAAGACACGATGAGAAACCGTGGCACACGATGATTATTCGAGGCGGTGGGATGGGGGCGTCGAGTCGGACCGACGGTCATCATTGCGCTATCTTTCCGGCCAATGGGGCCAATACCCCAGTAGAAATTTTTGAAAGTGATACGCCGCTGATCGTAGAATCGAGAGGACTGGTAGTAGACTCCGGTGGGCCTGGCAAGATGCGGGGTGGTATTGGTCGAAAGATGGTGATCCGCGTACCGGACGATAAAAATGCCCCTTTATCTCCCACGACCATTGCTGTCCAGGCTGGACGTTATAGATATCCGCCGGAAGGAATGTTTGGCGGCAGTCCCGGCGGAAAAGCCAAATTTTTAAAAAATGGAGATCCCGCCGATCCCAGTGGCCTGACTTTCTGTGAGCCTGGAGATGAAATAGTTTTTTCAAGCGCTGGTGGTGGTGGTTACGGTGACCCCACTAAAAGGGATCCGGATGCTGTGGCAGAAGATGTCCGTAAGGGATATGTCAGTACCGAAGGGGCTAAAAAAGATTACGGTACAGTCATTGATCCGGACACTATTAAGCCCGACGCTTGCGCCACCGCGGCATTTCGCGCGGCTCAAGTGAAAAAATGATGAGGAAAAAATAATGTCGACTTCTTTTATGCCGTCTTTTGCCACCCGCGAGGATCTGGAAAACCACCAAGTGGATGGCCTTAAATGGACGGTTGGCCACGCATATGATGGCTCGCCTTTTTACCGGAAACAATTAGATGACGCCGGCATCCATCCTGGGGATATCCATTCACTTGCTGATATCGAGCGCCTGCCATTTACCAAAGCTGACGATTTGCGTAACGGATACCCATTCCCCCTTTTATCTGTTCGCTTGTCCGATGTTGTCCGAATCCATGCGTCATCTGGGACTACAGGCAAACAGAAGGTCCTATGCTACACCCAGAAAGATATCGATGACTGGGTTTACATGTTCGCCCGTTGTTACGAAATGGCCGGATTGACCCATGAAGATCGGGTGCAAATTGCCGTAGGATACGGTATCTGGACGGCTGGGGCCGGTTTTCAGCTGGGATGTGAACGGTTTGGCGCCATGGCGATTCCCGTCGGTCCGGGCAATATCGATTTGCAATGTCGGTTTCTCGTCGACCTACAATCCACGGTTATGTGCTGCACCGCTTCCATGGCCCTGTTGATGGCCGAAGAGATTCAGCGGCGCGGCCTGAGAGATAAAATTGCCCTGAAGAAAATCATCTTCGGTTCGGAAAGAAGCAGTACCGCCATGCGGGATCGGATTAAATCCCTGTTGGGTCTGGAAAGCATGTTTGACATTACGGGAATGACTGAATTATATGGTCCCGGTACCGGTCTCGATTGCCATCAACATGAAGGGATTCATTATTGGGCTGACCATTATATCCTGGAGATCCTTAATCCGGAAACCCTGGTACCGGTGAAAGCGGGCGAAACCGGTGAAATGGTGGTCACCACGCTTAAAAAAGAGGCCGCTCCCCTGATCCGCTATCGAACCCGGGACCTTACCAGGCTGATCACTACCCCTTGTTCATGTGGTAATATCCTGCCCACGCATGATCGGATCCTGGGGCGTACCGATGACATGATTATCTTTAGAGCGGTGAATATCTATCCCGGTCAGATCGACGAAATTCTTTCCAAGATTCCGGAGATCGGTAGTGAATACCAGGTCATCATCGATGCCGGTAGTGATGGGAAGGACTATATGACCATTCGGGTAGAGGAACAAAAACACCCGAATATGACCCAACGTTCCGACATTGCCGCCCGTATCGCCAGGGAGGTAAAGAGCCAGATAATGGTGAGCTGCGATGTGGATATTGTGGATTACGCCGGCTTGCCACGTTCGGAGAGAAAGTCCATACGCATTTTTGATAACCGGAATCGTTAAAATAACTTTAAAAAGGAAGAGACGACTACGATGAAGTCATTTACGTATCTCACCCCCAAAACCTTGGATGAGGCGGTATCACTATTTGAGTCCCATGAGGGTCGTTCTGCCTATATGGCCGGCGGAACGGATATGCTGCTCAAAATAAAAGAACGAAAACTTGAACCGGATTATCTGATTTCCCTGAAACATTTTGCAGGTCCGGATCGTCCCGAGCTAAACGATGATACCAAGGAATTATTTATTAGCGCATTCATCACGCATCGAATTCTGGAACAGTCCACTTTAATTCGGCGTTCTTATCCCATTTTACATGATGCCGTTCAAAATATTGGATCGATCCAGATCAGAAACACGGCTACCATCGGTGGCAATCTTGCCAATGCGGTACCATCGGCAGATGGGGCAATCCCGCTGATCGCTTTGGACGCCAGTGTTAATATCTACGGGACCAAAGGGATGCGGTCTGTTGATCTGATACACTTTTTCCTGGGCCCTGGCCAGACTGTTTTGGAAAAAGGAGAAATATTAACCGAGATTGTCGTGCCCAAGCTATCGCCGCGGACCGGTAGCGCCTACATTAAATTTGGCCGGCGTAAAGCCATGGAACTGCCGCTTTTGGGTGTGGGGATGTTGCTAAGTCTGGACGAGGACATGGAGACCTGCGCCAAAGCCCGGATCGGTCTGGGTGTGGCCGCGCCCACGCCTATCCGTGCATTTAACGCTGAACGATTTTTAAAGGAAAAACAAATCACTGAAAACACCCTGACCGAAGCCGGTCAAATTGCTTCAGAAGAAGCCAGGGTCCGAGACAGTATCCGTGGGGTGGCCTGGTATCGGCGGGATTTGGTCGGGACTTTGGTGAAAAGAATGGGGAAAAAGTGTATGGATCGAATTGCACTTGAAATCAACGGAAAGAACAATTGATCAAATCAATGAACATTGCCTGGTGGGTAAAGCGCTGGAGTGAACTGCGTCCTCACAAAACGGCTATTATTTTCGAAGATGAAAAAATTAGCTATCAAGCACTTCACCAACGGGTGAATCGCACATGTCAATGGCTGGTGTCGCGTAAAATAATTAAAGGCGACCGGGTTGCTGTTCTTTTGGATAATTGTCTTGAATTTATTGAACTTTACCTGGCCTGTTCGCGACTTGGTGCTATTTTTGTGCCGATCAATTATCGACTTTCCGCTGCTGAATTGGCCTATACCCTGCCGGATGCCGACCCCCGAATCTTTATTTTTGGCAACGCATATGCACCGGTCGTCATGGGTATGGGTATCGATATTCATGAAATATTGATGTGTCGAGTTGGAAATTCAACGCATCCACTCCCTTCTAACGTGATTGATTATCACGGCGAGATTAAAAGCTGTAGAACAAACGCCCCTTTCCCGGTTCAATCCATGGTACCGACGCTTCCCGAAGAGCCCCATGTCATCATGTATACATCCGGTACCACGGGGCGCCCCAAAGGGGCCGTGTTATCGCACCGAAAAACTTTTTTTAACTGTCTGAATACCGATATATTTTTTTCGCTCACTGGCGACGACATTATGCTTATCGTTTTACCACTTTTTCATTCTGGAGGGCTTTTTATCCAAGCGTCGCCGATATTTTATAAAGGGGCAACCCTTATCCTCCATCGGAAATTTGATCCGCAAAAGGTTTGTGATGATATTCCCCGGTATCAGGTTACTAAATTTTTAGGTGTTCCCACCATCTACAAATCGTTTCTCGATATGTTGCTGAAAAAAAGTGAAGTATTTTCATCGCTGAAGGTCGGGGCAATTGGTGGAGAGCAGTTGACAACGGGGTTGATGTGTCGGTTTTCTGCTGCGGGATTATCCTTGCGTCAAGTAATGGGACAAACCGAGACATCGATATTGCTGTGGGCTTCGGAAAAAGACGCGGTTGATAAACCCGGATCAGTGGGGAGACCTGTTTTTCATGCCGAGGTACGGATTGTCGACAACCAGGGACATGCCTGCGCTCCCGGTCAAATCGGAGAGATTGTCGTCCAAGGGTCCATCATGATGACCCAGTACTGGCGGGACACCCGGAAGACAAATCAATCGATTCGTGATGGATGGCTACATACCGGGGACCTGGCCTATATGGATAAAGATGGATATTTCTTCCTGGTTGACCGGGCCAGGGATATGTACATATCAGGGGGCGAAAATATTTATCCAGCAGAGATAGAACGGGTCTTGCGAAAGCATCCATCGATAGACGACGTGGCCGTTATTGGTGTTGCGGACAAGAGATGGAATGAAGTCGGGGTTGCATTCGTCAAACGATCGAACAAAAAAGAGCTCACCGGTGCCGATGTAATCAGTTCTTGTAAGGGACAGCTGGCGCGGTTCAAAATACCAAAGCATGTTTTTTTTATCGATCACTTTCCCCGTACCGCGCTGGGGAAAATTCGAAAATCAATTTTAAGACAACAATGTGAAGAGAATAACCAATTCAAATGTGGTCTTCATTCTAATACAATGTTGACTATAATAGAAAATCGGGAGAATGTTTCTCATGGATAAAGACATGACTTTTGTTCTAAATGGAAATGTGACTACGATAGAAGTGGAGGACCACTGGACCCTGCTCTACCTACTCAGGGAAAAGTTTGGGCTCCTGGGAACCAAGGAGGGTTGTGGAAGTGGTGAGTGCGGGGCATGCACGGTTATCGTGGCGAGTGTTGCCATTAATGCATGCTTGTATCTCGCTGTGGAAGTGGCCGGAAAATCGGTGCAGACCATTGAAGGCCTGGCATTAAAAAACGGAGATCTTCACCCACTACAGAAGTCTTTTATCGAAAATGGCGGGATTCAATGCGGATTTTGTTCTCCGGGAATGATCTTGTCGGCTGCAGCCCTGTTGGAAGAAAACTCTGACCCGGACGATGATGAGATCAAACATGCCATTGCCGGCAACATTTGCCGGTGCACCGGGTATGTTCAAATTATCGATTCCATTAAAAAGGCTGCCCAGCCGGAAACAGAAGAAGCCAGTATTGTTGCCTGGCAAAATGACTCTGACACCATTAAATAAATGAGAGAAACCCATGACTAATTTATCGATAGTAGGTCAACGAATCCCTAAACTTGATGCTGCTGAAAAAGCCACCGGACGATCCAGGTACATCCAGGATGTTACCCTTGCCGGAATGCTTTACGGAAAAATATTGTATAGCAAGTATCCCCATGCGCGTATCGTAAAAATTGATACCGCCAAGGCGAAAAAGCTTCCGGGTGTACGTGCGGTTTTAACCGGCGAGGATATTCCGACGATCCGGATGGGGGTATACAAGGATAATCCCCCATTGAAGGCGGGAACCGTGCGCTCTTACCGGGATGAAGTGGCAGCGGTGGCTGCCGTTAGTCCGGAAGTTGCAGAAGAAGCACTGAATCTCATTGAAGTGACATATAAGTCTCTTCCTGCGGTGTTTGACCCTGAAGCTGCGATGAAGAAAGATGCGCCGCTCGTGCGTGAAGCGCATAAAACCAATATCTTAAAAATGCCGTGGAAGCTTCATTATGGTGACGTTGATGCTGCGAAAAAAGAAGCTGCCCACACCGTTAAAGACCGGTTTTCCGCCACCTGGGTGACTCACTGCTGTCTGGGAACCAGTGGATGCATCGCTGATTTTGACCATGACGACCATCTGACAGTCCACAGCAATACCCAGATCCCGTCCTTAGCGCAAAAAGATTTTCTGGGAACTTTAAAAGCACTGGGATTGAAAGGTCGACGTGTTCGGGTGATAAAGCCGTGTATTGGCGGCGGCTTTGGCAGCAAGCTGGATACGTATGCGTATGAGCACATTGCCATTTTGCTGGCCTATCATACACGAAAACCGGTAAAGATCCTGTTTGACCGGAAAGAAGAGTTTATAGCTACTTCTACCCGCCAGCCTGCCATCATGGACATTTCCATGGGGTGTGATGAAAATGGAAAACTATTGTTTCGGGATATCTCGATGATCCTTGACAACGGGGCCTATACGTCATGGGGCGCGACCACGCCGTCGGTGATGATGCTGCCGATTTCCTCGCTTTACCGGGTCCCCAATGTCCGGTATCTGGCATTGTGCGTCTATACCAATAATACGTATGCCCAGGCCATGCGGGGATATGGAAACCCTCAGGCAACCTTTGCCATTGAAAGCGCCATGGATATGCTTGCCAAAAGCGCCGGTATCGATCCTGTGGAATTTCGACGAATGAATGCCAACCATCCCAATGAAGTCACCCCCCAGGGCTTTCGGATCACTACCTGCGGGCTGACGGAATGTATCGATAAGGCGGCTGAAGTACTGGGCGCTGATGGGGAGAAAAAGAAAAGCGAAGGGATCGGCTATGCGTCCTTAGTCCACGTAGGCGGCGGAGCAAGGGTATATAAATCGGACGGCTGCGGCACGCTGATCAAAGTCAATGATTATGGCAAGGTGGATGTATTTACCGGGGCCACCGATATGGGGCAGGGCGCGGATACCGTGATTGCCCAAATTGTGGCGGAGACGCTGGGGCTTGCCATAGAGGATATCCACGTCATTCACACCGATACCGATGTTTGTCCCTGGGATGTGGGTGCACATGCCAGTCGGACCACTTTTGTGGCCGGTAACTCTGCACTGGGTGCCGCCAGAAAATTAAAAGGGCAGATCGTGAAGATTGCTTCGAAAATGCTCGATGTTGAGCCGGAAGAGATAGAACTCAATGCCCGAATTGCCGTATCTCGGGTAGACAAAGAAAAAAATATTGAATTGGAAAAATTACTTCGCAAGACCCATTTCAGCCCCGGCGGCAATATGTTCATGGCTGAGTATTTTTATGATCCGGACAATGAGAACCTGGGCCGTGATTTTAAGGGCAATCTGTCAATGACTTATACTTTCGGGACACATGGTGCTCGCGTGCGGGTTGATGAAGAAACGGGTAAGGTTGAAATTTTAAATTATGTGGCCGTTCATGATGTTGGGTGCGCCATAAACCCGATGCTTTTAGATGGACAGGTTTACGGCGGGGTCATGATGGGGATCGGCTACGCGCTCACGGAGCAGGTGCAATTAGAAAAAGGCGAAATTATGAATCCCAACTTCAGGGATTATAAAATCCTTACCGCAAAGGATACGGTAAATATACAAGCACCTTTTTTAGAAACCACCGACCCGGATGGGCCTTTCGGCGCAAAGGGGATTGGTGAACCGGGTTGTGTGCCGACCGCCCCGGCCATTGCCAACGCTATCTATGACGCGGTGGGGGTTCGATTAAAAGATTTACCCATGACACCGGAGCGGGTGCTGGCAGCACTTAAGAGAAAAGAAGGCGCGGATTCCTGCGGGATCGATCCATTGACCGAGAAGGCGTATGATTGTTCATAGTGAAAGTGACAAATTAGTTATAAGCATTTGTCCTTCACCCCATTCAAAGGAGGTATTGTCATGAGGAAAATAAACTTGCTGTCTATGGTGGTCGTTTTTCTATTGGTAACAATTGGCGTTACGTTTCTGGTACCCGTGGCTATTGCCGGGCCAATCAAATTAAGCTATGCCAACTTTCCCCCGGCACCGACATTTCCATGCGTTCAGATGGAACGTTGGAAGACGGAGATAGAAAAACGAACCCAGGGTAAAGTGGCGATTAACACCTACCCGGGTGGGACCTTGCTTGGCGCCAAAGGGATGATGGACGGAGTGATTGCCGGACAGGCCGATATCGGCTGTATCTGCATGGCGTATCAGCCGGGGCGGTTTGTGGTTACCAATGCAACCAGCCTACCGTTGGGGATTCCAAATGCCAAGGTGGGAAGTATGGCGTTGCTCGAGCTTTACCAGAAGTATAACCCCCAGGCCTTTTCCAAAGTAAAAGTGTTAACCATGTTTACTACGGCACCCACCAATATTATGTCCAAGGTACCGGTCAGGACCCTGAAGGATATCAAGGGCGTTGATCTGAGAGCTTCCGGCGGTGCGGCTCAGATATTGAGTGCCTGGGGTGCCAACCCGGTGGGAATGCCTATGCCGGCCACCGTGGAAGCCTTACAAAAAGGTGTGGTTAAGGGATTGTTCTCATCTTTGGAGAGCATGAAAGACTTCAAGTTTGCCGAGATGTGTTCCTTTGTCACCATGACGGATACCGTCATCTATCCTTTTGCGGTCATCATGAACCTTGATAAATGGAACGCCCTGCCCGAGGATGTAAAAAAAGTCATGGATGGGATGATTACCGAGCAGGCCGAGTGGACCGGTGATTATATGGATGGTCATGTAAACGATGCCATTGAGTGGTCTAAAAAATCCCACAATGTTGAATTTATCCAGTTGTCCGATTCTGAAAAATCAGATTGGGATGCCAAATTGCAGTTTTTAACTGACAAATGGGTGGCAGGAGCAAAAGAAAAAGGGCTGCCGGGCGAGGCCATTGTTAGCGATATGAAGGGACTTATTAAGAAGTACTCGAAGTAAAAATATTAAAAAGACTGGAAAGCTTTTAGGCCAGAAGGCTTTAAAGCTTTCCAGCTTCCATTTACCCACGGGGCTATTACCTCAAAATGTATTTGCTTGATAAAATAAATCAGACGTTAAATCGGTTGTTGGTCTTCATCGGCGGCTTTTTTCTGGTAGCCATGATCGTCCTGGCTTGCGCCAATATCCTTTCCCGTTTGGTATGGGTGCCCATTCGCGGCACCTTTGAACTGATGGGGTATTTTGGCGCGGTGGTGACGGCGTTTGCCTTGGGCTATACCCAACTGCAAAAAGGCCATATCGCCGTGGATGTGTTGGTCAATACATTTTCCAAGAAAACCCAACGGATTATCCGCATCATCAATCACCTGACCGGCACCGTTTTTTTTGCACTTGCCGCCTGGCAGGTCAGTATCAAAGCCACCACACTTTTAAGAACCGGCGAGGTCACGGAAACGTTGCGGATTATCTACTATCCGTTTACCTATGCCGTAGCACTTGGCTGCATCGTGCTGGCCCTGGTCCTCTTTACCGACCTGCTCAAATTATTCACCACCGAAAAGGAGACAATCCGTTGAGCCTCACGGTAATAGGGATTATCGGTATTATTCTCCTACTGGCCATTTTATTTTTTCTGGGGATTCCCGTGGGGTTTGCCATGGGAATCGTCGGATTTGGCGGATTCTGCTATGTGGTATCTGTCCCTGCTGGTCTCAATATGATCAGCTCTGTATTGTGGGAAACGTATTCAAAATATGGTCTAACCGTTATCCCTCTTTTTATTTTCATGGGACAGGTGGCGTTCTATTCGGGCGTAAATGAAAAGCTCTACAATGCGGCGTATAAGTGGGTTGGGCATATCCGTGGAGGGGTTGCCATGGCCACTATTATGGCGTGTGCCGCTTTTGCAGCCATCTGCGGATCCAATGCCGCAACCGCCGCCACAATGACCACCGTGGCTCTTCCCCAGATGAATAAATTCAAATACAACCCCAAATTAAGTACCGGCGCCATTGCCTGTGGATCGACACTTGGGGTGGTTATTCCGCCCAGCGTCGTGCTGATTATCATCGGGCTGTCTACCGGGCAATCGATTGCTGAGTTGTTTTACGGTGGTATCACCGTCGGGATTTTACTGGCGGTCTTATTGGTTCTGACGGCGTATATCGTCTGCTCCATCCATCCGGAATGGGGCCCGGTGGGCCCCAAAACCGGTATGATGGAAAAAATCAAAGCAGTTGCCGGTGCCATCGAGATGATCATACTCTTTTTACTGGTCATGCTTGGACTCTATTTTGGAATTTTTACCCCAACCGAAGCCGGGGCCGCCGGATCCTTTTTTGCCGTTGTTATCAGTGTGGTTCAAAGGCGCCTTTCCTGGAAAGGGTTTATCGGATCGATCACCGACACCCTTCGGATCTCCTGCATGGTAATCACCATCGTGGCCGGTGCCATGATATTTGGCCGGTTTCTGGCCGTGACGCGGATCCCATTTGATATTGCCGCATGGGTCGTTAATCTCCCCGTGTCCGGGACCGTCATTATGGCCATTATATTTTTTATCTATGTTATTGGCGGCGCGGTAATGGATGCGTTGGCCCTGTTATTAATCACCATCCCGATTTTTTTTCCTGTGGCCAGCCAGCTCGGGTATGATCCCATCTGGTTCGGTGTGACCATTACAGTGGTCACCACCCTCGGTGCCGTGACACCGCCGGTGGGCGCCACGACATATGTAGTGGGGGGAATGGCCAAAGATGTCCCCTTAGAGGATGTGTTTAAAGGCGTTGCTTACTTTATACCGGCATACCTGATTTGTGTGGCAATCCTGATGCTGTTTCCAGGCTTAGTTGTTTTTTTACCGAGTCTGCTGAAGTAATGATATTTTGTCCATCTGGAAGCAGGGCAGACATTTTTGTTCATCACTTCCTCCTTATGTGTTTAACTGATGAAGTTGAAAGCTTGAAAGCAGCTTTTATTTAGAGTCGTTTGGTACTTATAATTCCTTACAATTTATGACTGGTGGAAATTATTTGTTATCAAGACCTGCGAGTTCCAACAGGAAGTGTATTATTCACGAATTGCTTCTATGCCCACTGTAATTTTAACCGTGTTCCCTACGGCATTATGCATTTTCCTCATTTTGAAATCCTTGCGCTTAATTGAGAAAGATGTATCAAATCCAATACGATATCCGCCCCAGGGATCCTTTCCAGCACCTGTTAGCTCAAGTTTCACTGTCAAAGGGCGTGTGATGCCATGTAACGTCAAATCTCCAGAAACCTCGAACAAATCAGTATCGATTTGTTTCCAAGACTTGCTGTGAACGGAAACCTTTGGAAATGACTCCGCGTTGAGAAAAACTGGACTACGGAGATGGTCGTCTCGTTTGGGTGTGTCTGTATCAATGCTTTGGGTAGACACATATGCGTCTATCGAATTATTTGTAGGGTTTTCAGGATCGATTTTTAATGTCCCTTGGAAATCAGTGAATTTCCCATATACGTTGGAAATGGATAGATGTTTTATACGAAATATTACCGAAGAGTGCACCGGGTCAATTTGATACACCTCAGCGGCGAGAAGCGTTGTTGGTAGAAACAGTATCAAGGTAAGTAAAAAAAGGGGTCGAACTCTTGAGTTAATGATTTTATTGTTCATCGTTGTTACCTTTCTATTTAGAATAATGGTTGTTTTATAGCGTTTTGCATGCGCTTATTCATTAATAGACGGATAAGTATAGATTGATAAGTTGTCAATCTTTGAAGTATCCAGCCGGTGCCAAAGAATTGGCTGAGCCATGTGGAATCAGGAACAAATTTAGTTCAGTTGCAACTATCGGCAAAGCTAATGCATACCTAACCGACGGGTTCGACGCTGACTGCTACCATAAAAATGACGGCGTTGATAATGGCGCCGATTTTGATGGGTACTGAGTCGACTGCCCTGCTTATGGATGCGACTATGATGCGGACGTCTGTGATTGTACTTCCCGTGTTGGCGATTTTTGTAAAAGCGATCTCGAACATTGTGGTTCCCATAGCGATACATATAATAGCTCTTATATCGTCTATCATATCCAGCATAGGGGTATTTCCTGTAACCGTAACTGCCAGAATGTCTCCGATATTTGTCTTGACGCCGATGAAGCCGGTAGTATCCGGATGTATTTGTCATATCAGTGCGATGGATATTATCGTCTGGATCGTCGTAGTCATCCTCTGATGATGTATTCTCAGATGGCGTGTCCTCCGGTGTCAAATATGAACGATTGTTTAATGATTTTCCATATCCAGATCCATATTCAACAGTTTCGGCCGTCTGTTTTTGGTTATAATCTGTAGATCGTATATCATGTTTAAGCACATCGCCCTGTTTAGTTGTCTCTAATGGATTATCTTGCGTGTCATTAATATTGCTTTCTATGCTCTTGCTTGCCGCGGGCGGATTAGAATTCTCAACTTTAGAATCTTCTATAGGAGTGGATATGGGGGCTCGACCAGATTCTTCTATAAAAATATCTGCGCCTGAAGGAGGCGACTGATTAGAAAAGTGTCGTAACCCCTTTTCGTCTGTCCAGGTATAGATGTTCGCCATTGCAACGGACGAATAAGTGAGACTTACCAAGATTATTGCTATTATAATTATGCGTTTCATGGTGCCTCCAAACCGTATCAATCGATACGAAAGGATTTTTGGTTTTGATCGCTCGGATTAATTAAATAATTTGGGCAGCACCTACTGCCCCTAACTGGAACAGCATCTTTAAAAATACGTCTTAATCCGAAGACATTCCTTACGCGTTTTCTTTCCGGAATGCTCATAATTATCAGCTTCGACTTTACACATTTAAGGATAGTGGTCATCTTTACAAAATAAGCTACGGTCTCTGGCCGTTAGATAATTACAATTGATATTTGTAATTATGCAGGGCGTTATACGACACATAAATAAATCATCCGGTAAACAATTCGAAGAAAATGCGGGAAAAATGGGAAAAATACTTTATTTATTGGGAACAATATTTTTGTCTGGGTGTGGTTTCGTGTTTTCCTCTGCAACGGTAGATCTATCTGATAATTTATCAAGCGCGATCCTTAACAATAGTGACCTGGAAACGGTTTATGTGGGCGGCCCTGCATATCTGTTGATGATTGACGCCATGGTGGAGGGGGATCCGGGAAATAAATCTTTGTTACGTACAGCGACGAATTTGTATAGCGCTTATACAGGGGTGTTCGTCCAGGATCGCATGAGGGGGAA
>Ga0056107_100030_pt1 | contig 27114 bp, 29 predicted proteins | sample WorMetcrassitun2_FD_77006 | JGI IMG/M metagenome (GOLD analysis project Ga0056107, IMG submission 77006) | Marine gutless worms symbiont microbial communities from Max Planck institute for Marine Microbiology, Germany - Olavius crassitunicatus.2 ...
TCAATCTGGATCGTCATCTGGTGCGTACCGAGACTTATCAATTTCTAAGAATGCGTTTCTTTGCTTGTTGGGAAAATGCAGCAATGACCTAGGTTGATATCAAGCAGGTTTTAGTAGTTCAAGAAAGTTAACTTGGCAATGCCTGTTTTTACCCCTCCGAAGTTTCTGTGAACTCTATATAAGTGGATTTTTTTAAACTTACCTCTCCTCTATAACAACTATAACAACGCTAAAGATCTAACTAATCGAATAATATCAGTGCCGTTACTTTCTTGTTACATCAATGTAACTTAAATCTATTCCTGAATTTCAATCGAATATTTCTGCAAGTCTGCTATAAAGTGTAGTGCGGTTTATACCTAATAAACGAGCTGCCTTGCTTAAATTACCTCCATTCATCTTGAGGGCCGTCTTAATAAACGCTCTTCCTAATTTTTAAGTTTGTCATCCAGTCTAAACAGTTCGTGCTCAAGGGATTTCACATCACTATAATTATTATCCTCTGCAACAGGTGCAATCAGTATTTCAAGCTTATTTTTTAATTCTTCTGCACCAGTGCATTTTCCTGAATATTTCGCACTCAAGCGAATAACAATATTTCGTAACTCTCTAACATTACCTGGAAAAGAATAAGTTGACAGGCAATCTTCAGCTGCTTTATCAAAGGTAAATAACTTATTTTCCATCGCGTACATCTCCTTGAAATGCTCTAGTAATATTAAATAATCGCTTCGCGTTCTCGCAAAGGTGGAACATTGATGGTAAGAACACTGAGTCGATGATAGAGATCTTCCTTGAGCTTTCCTGAACGAACCTCTTCGTGCAGTTCTTTGTTCGCCGTAATGATGATCCTGGTGATAGAAGTTCTTGGTTTAGTCTCACCAAGCCTGTAATACCAACCATTTTCCAACACTCCTAATAATTTTGATTACAAACCTATTGACAGATCATCAATCTCATCCAGAAACAGACCGCCCTCCACCCACCTCCTCAAAAAAATCGTTACGACCGGTGGTAGAACCGGTAGAGGCTCCCTTTTCATGACCAAATAGTTGAGTCTCGAGTAACTCAGCAGAAAAGACGACGCAACTCAGCGTCAAGAAATGGGCTTTTGTACACGGGTTTTGTTCATGTAGGTATTGGGCGACTAATCTTTTACCGCTGCCGGCTCACCTTGTATTAATACGGGAAATACTGTGTCAGTAAACTGCTCGATCAAGGTATGCAGGGTTTTTATCTCCATACTTTCCCAAATCAGATTCTCCCCGTTCAATTCTCCCCCTCCTTTAACCTCATCTGCTTCAAGAATCATTATCTGGTGTTGAAGACGGGTCTTTAGCAACGGAATATCACATGGTTTGGGAATAAAATCGACCGTCACAAGGGTAGAAGCATGCTGTACGTTTGCTTTCTCGCCCTGCTCCGATAGTACGAGGATCTTGATATTGGGATTCAATACGAGCAATTCGTTTGTTAATTCAAATCCTTCGTCAGGATTATGTGGCATGGTGGCAAACCAAGATCTATCAATGCCAAGGATGGTATATCCTGAAGTTTCAGGGCGAGTTCCGTTGCCTATCTCCTGCTTTCCACGGTATAAACCAGGTATTCACCATGCAATACTAACGATAACGGTTTCGTTATTAGTGGACCATCATCTACCAGTAGTAATTCTAGACTAACAGATATTGCATCATCCGCATTGTTCATTTAAAATATGTTTTTCAGAAAATAAACCGACTATTGTGTCCGTCTTAGCTCAACCGCCAAGTCCTAAATTATCCCAAATAGCTAACGATGCCTCGGACTGATTCATGGTATAGATATGAAGGCCTGGAGCCCCATTGCTGAGCAAGTTTGCACAAAGTTCAGTCACTACATCAATACCAAAAGCCCTTATTGATTCCCTGTCATCACCAAATTCCTGTAGGCGTTTTAATATCCAGGCCGGGATTTCAGCTCCACAGGATTCGGAGAAACGAATCAATTTGGTGTTGTTGGTAATAGTCATAATGCCAGGCACGATCGGAATATTTATCCCAAGTTTTTCACAGCTATCAATAAAACGAAAATAGGCGTCCGGATTGTAAAAGTATTGCGTTATTGCGCTGTCGGCACCGGTATCAACCTTTTGCTTGAAGTTTTCCAGATCTCTGGAAGGGTTTTTCGTCTCCGGATGGAACTCCGGATAACAAGCAACTTCTATTTGAAAATGATCACCAGTTTCGTTACGGATAAGTTCAATCAGTTGATAGGCAAAGCAAAGCGGTCCTGTCACAATGGCGCCTGAAGACAGAAGATCGCCTCGCAATGCAACGAGATGACTAAATCCTTCCTGCTTATACTGATTTAACACATGCTTAATCTCTTCCAGCTGAGAGCTAATGCAAGAAAGATGGGGGACACCAACAATACCTGTATCTTTTTGAATATTGATTACTGTTTCGAGTGTTTTATCCTGAGTACTTTCACCAATCCCATAAGTAACCGAGAAAAAATCTGGCTTTAATACAGCCAGTCTTCGCTGTGTTTCCACAAGCTTTTTCTCCGACCCCGGTGTTCTTGGTGGAAAAAATTCAAAGCTAAAAGATTTTTTGTACCTTGATTCCATACTTTAATATGTTTATCTGTACCGGTATATTTACTAAAGTATCCCACTAAGATTGTTCGTGATGAAATATTACAGCTGCTCAGTTTGCCGATTGTTGTCGGAATTACTTAGTATTATAACTGTTTCTCTGTATTCAAGTCATTTAAACTATTAAAATTGCCCGCCATGTAAACAAAAGCTGAGCTTGATATTATGATTAAAACCGAAACACCAGTATGCGAATTTGACATAATAGCGCCAGAGTTCGTTCTTCCTGGAACGGATAGCAAACGCTGGTCACAGGAAGATTGCCGAGGCAAAAATGGTACCCTCGTCATGTTCATCTGTAATCACTGTCCTTTTGTCAAGGCGATTCTGGACAGGCTGGTCAGAGATACTAAAGAGTTGTTAGAACACGGGATAAAGAGTGTTGCAATTATGTCTAATGATCCAACAGACTATCCGGAAGACTCTTTCGACAATATGAAACAAATTGCCAGCCAATTTAATTTCCCCTTTCCCTACTTGTTTGATGAAACTCAGGAAGTAGCACATTCTTATGGTGCGGTCTGTACACCGGATTTCTTTGGCTATAACAAGGATCTTGAACTTCAATACCGTGGTCGATTGGACGCCAGCCGAATTGAACCAGCAGTAAAAGATGTAGAAAGAGAACTGTTTGACGCCATGTGCCAAATCGCTCAAACCGGCAAAGGACCTGAAGATCAAATTGCTAGTGTCGGCTGCTCCATTAAATGGAAGACTTAATGTTTTTAATTGAAACTCATAAGTAAGTTCTTAAGTGTTTTTGGTTCATATACTCGATGTTGATTAAGAATTTGTCACGAAGAACAATAAAAGCACTTAAAGAGTGCGCTTTTATTGTAAAACCTCCGTGTTCTTAGTGTTCTTAGTGTTCTTAGTGTTCTTAGTGTTCTTAGTGTTCTTAGTGGTTAATCATCGAGAATGACGGATGTTGCTGTACTTAAATAGTTAACTTAGATTCAAGTTCTGAGTAAGTGTTAGAGGTACTCTTGTGATATTTATCATATGCTTGAAACGAACCTTATATAAACTATAAATTGCCGTATAATCTCGCCCTGGTTAGCCCGGTCATCAAAGTAAAACAAACTAGATATAGGAGAAACACATGCTCCCAAGGCGTGAATTAGCTAACGCTATCCGTGCACTCAGTATGGATGCCGTCCAAAAAGCAAATATAGGTCATCCAGGCGCGCCAATGGGAATGGCCGACATTGCCGAAGTCCTTTGGAATGATTTTCTACGCCATAACCCAGCCAATCCGGAATGGGTCAATAGAGATCGCTTCGTCATGTCCAACGGCCATGGTTCCATGCTCATGTATTCGATTTTGCATCTGAGTGGTTATGATCTGTCAATGGAAGAGATCAAAAACTTCCGCCAATTGCACTCTAAAACTCCTGGTCATCCGGAATATGGGGCTACCCCAGGCATTGAAACAACTACTGGTCCTCTAGGCCAGGGTCTTGCCAACGCAGTAGGTATGGCCATTGCCGAACGTACGTTGGCGGCCCAATTCAACCGAGCTGAATTTGATATTATGAATCATCATACCTTTGTTTCGGTTGGTGATGGCTGTTTGATGGAGGGTATTTCCCACGAGGCTTGTTCATTGACTGGAACATTGGGACTTGGAAAGCTCATCGCCATTTTCGATAGCAATCATATTTCCATTGATGGTGATGTGTCCGGTTGGTTTACGGAAGATGTGCCTGCTAGATTTGAAGCTTATAACTGGCATGTCATCAGAAACATAGATGGTCACGACGCAGATCAGATCAAACAAGCTATTGCAGATGCTAAGTTTGTAATAGACAAACCTAGCCTTATCTGCTGTAAAACAGTCATCGGCTGTGGTTCTCCCAATAAACAGGGTAAGGCATCCAGTCATGGCGCACCGCTTGGAACGGATGAAGTGGCCTTAGTCAGGGAAACTATAGGCTGGCAGCACGATCCCTTTGTTATCCCGGAGGAGATTTATGCAGGCTGGGACGCTAAACAACGTGGTGCAAAACTTGAAGAAGAATGGCACAGCAAATTTGAAAAGTACAAAGAGAGGTATCCTGAACTTGCTTTAGAGTTTGAGCGAAGAATGGAGGGTGATTTACCAGATGGATGGCAAGAACAGTCTGATAAGTGCATTAAAGACAGCGCTGCTAAAACTGAGAATATCGCCTCCCGCAAGGCCTCACAAAATGCTTTGAATGCATTTGGAACTCTGTTGCCTGAGTTAATCGGTGGTTCAGCAGATCTGACTGGCCCCAACCTAACTATGTGGTCAGGCTCAGAAGACATTAAGGACAATCCATCAGGCGGCAATTACATATACTATGGTATTAGAGAGTTTGCCATGGCGGCAATTAACAATGGTCTGGCGCTGCACGGTGGCTTCATTCCCTACGGCGGCACCTTTCTAATCTTCTCTGATTACGCCAGAAATGCACTGCGTATGGCAGCTCTGATGAAACAAAGAAATATTTTTGTGCTAACCCATGACTCAATCGGACTTGGGGAAGACGGTCCTACCCACCAACCAGTTGAACAGGCTGCAAGCCTTCGTCTGATCCCGAATATGTCAGTGTGGAGACCATGTGACGCAACGGAGACATTCGTGGCCTGGAAGGCAGCAATTGAAAGTCACTCCGGACCAACTAGTCTGCTATTGTCACGTCAGGGACTGGAACATGTAGAACGTACAGATGAACAACTAAACAATATACAACGAGGCGCCTACATTCTCATTCAAGGCAGTGTTGATCCGGATGTTATAATTATTGCAACCGGATCGGAAGTTTCACTTGCGCTAGTAGCAGTAAAGCAACTAAACAATAATGGACGCAAGATTCGAGTCGTATCCATGCCTTCAACTGATGTTTTTGATTCGCAGAACAAGGTCTACAAAGACGCGGTATTACCGCCTGATTGTCGCCAAAGGATCGCTATCGAAGCTGGCAGCCCGGATAGCTGGCGGAAATACGTTGGCTTGGACGGGAAGGTGCTTGGTATACTAGCATTTGGTAAATCCGCTCCTGCAAGTGATGTATTTAAGTATTTTGACATCACAGCTGAAAAGCTAAGCGAAGAAGTAGAAGGATCTCTTGAAGAAATAGAAGAATCTCTTAAGTAAATTTAACAAATAATCAACATAGCAAAATATAAACGGAGTAATACAAATGACAATTCTAGTTGGAATAAATGGTTACGGACGTATTGGAAGAAACATCCTTAGGGCCGTATATGAGTCAGGACGTACTGATGAAATCGAAATCGTTGCTGTGAATGATCTTGGTGACGCAAACACCAATGCTCATTTGACTCAATATGATAGTGTCCATGGTAAGTTCCCAGGCGCTATTTCCGTTGATGGTGACAATCTGATTGTCAACGACGATAAGATAAGAGTTCTATCAGAAAGAGATCCATCCAAGTTACCGTGGGGAGAACTTGGTGTCGATGTTGTACATGAATCAACCGGCTTCTTTGACAGCAAGGAAAAGTCTAACGCCCACATTCAGAGTGGCGCAAAAAAAGTTATTATTTCTGCTCCAGGCGAAAAAGATGTCGATGCAACCATTGTTTATGGCGTTAATCATGATGTACTAAAGACTACGGACACAGTGATCTCCAATGCATCTTGCACAACCAATTGTCTGGCTCCAATAGTTAAAGTTCTGCATCAACACACCGGTCTGGTAAACGGGCTTATAACCACTATTCATGCCTATACTAATGATCAAGTGCTGACTGATGCCTACCACACCGATCTACGTCGTGCCAGATCGGCGACCATGTCCATGATCCCGACTAAGACAGGTGCAGCCGCGGCTGTCGGATTAGTGCTACCGGAACTTGACGGAAAACTCGATGGCTTTGCCATGCGCGTTCCAACTATCAACGTATCGGTAGTAGATTTAACTTTTGTGGCTGCGAGGGAAACAAGTGTCGAAGAAATTAATATCTTAGTTAAGCAAGCATCTGAAGGAGACCTGAAGGGTATCCTGGACTACAACGATGCACCCTTGGTTTCCATTGACTTTAACCATAATGCCGCTTCATCCACATACGATGCTTCATTAACCAAGGTGATGGAGGGAAATACCGTAAAAGTCATCACTTGGTACGATAATGAATGGGGTTTCTCTAACCGGATGCTGGATACCACTATTGCGCTAATGAACGCAAAGTAGTTGAATAAAGTTTTACGACAACAGTGACAATCTCAGGCTTTACCACGGTAGAAGAACTAGACCTCTCGGGTAAACGTGTGCTTGTTCGTGTTGATTTCAATGTGCCGGTCAAGAATGGACAGGTCGAAGATGGTACACGGATAAGAGTATCTTTACCCACTATACATAAGCTTCTTGATAAGCAGGCGAAGGTCTTACTCATGTCCCATCTCGGCCGCCCAACCGAGGGGCAAATAGAAGAAAATTTTTCCCTCTCCCCAGTGGCTAATTTTCTTTCTATAATATTGGATAAAGAGGTCCCGCTTATTAAGGATTGGCGCGATGGTGTTGATATGAACAGCAGAGAACTTGTCATGTTGGAAAATATCCGCTTTGAAAAGGGTGAAAAGGCAAATGATGATGAACTGGCAAAACGCCTGGCATCCCTGTGCGATGTATATGTCAACGATGCCTTTGCTACCGCTCACAGGACACAGGCATCAACTCATGGGGTGGCGAAGTTTGCGGAAACGTCCTGCGCTGGCCCCTTGTTATTACAGGAGATTGAAGCGCTGACAAAATTTTTAGACAAGCCAGCAACGCCAGTGGCTGCTATCGTTGGCGGCTCCAAAGTGTCTACTAAACTTACCGTGCTAGAGTCCTTGCTTGGCATCGTCGATCAATTGATAGTCGGAGGCGGAATCGCCAATACATTTTTAGCTGCAGCAGGTCATAATATTGGTAATTCCATCTATGAGCAGGATCTGGTTCACATAGCAGACAAACTCATGAAGCATGCAAAAAGAAGTAGTAAGCAGATCTATCTTCCAGTTGATGTCGTCTGTGGTAAGGAATTCAACGAAGATACGCCAGCCGTCACCAAGAAAGTAAATGAAGTGGAAGATAGTGACATGATCATGGATGTCGGCCATGAGACAGCAAAACAATACGCCGAGTTACTCAACGAAGCAAATACCATTGTCTGGAATGGACCACTCGGTGTATTCGAGTTTGAACAGTTCAGTGATGGCTCCAGGGTTCTTACTGAGGCCATTGCCTCCAGTAAAGCTTTTTCAATCGCAGGCGGTGGAGACACTCTGGCGGCAATATCCAAATTCAATGTGTCAAAAAACATATCATACGTTTCCACAGGCGGCGGTGCCTTTCTCGAGTTTCTTGGAGGCAAAGAACCACTTGCGGTTTCGATACTTAAAGACTCCAATATTAGTACAAACTGAGCTAAATGCGTAGAACAAAAATTATTGCCATTGCCATAGTCGGTCCGGCAACGGATAGACCTAGTGTGATGGAAAAATTATTGAAAGCTGGTGTAGATCTATTTCGTATCAACTATTCCCACTAATACCATGAAGATCATGAAGATCATGAACGTCGAACCAAGCAGACAAGAGAACTATCCAAGCTAACCAAGAGTGGAGAAGCAGGTATCATTATTGACCTGCAAGGGCCAAAGATCAGGTTATAACGATTTAAATCTGGTCCTATTCACCTTAGAGAAGAGAGAGTACTTTACCCTTAATAAGTTCACTGAACGAAGATGCAGGGGATGAAAAACAGGCTGGAACGAGCTATAAGAGTCTGACAAACGATGTTAATCCTGGAGGCAGGCTGCTCATTGATGATGGACACATTGCCATGGATGTTACAAAGGTGTCTGCTACCGAAGTCAAATGTAAAGTCGTGGTTGGCGGCGAACTGTCTGACAGCAAAGAAATCAATTTGCTCAGTGGTGGTTTATCCGTCCAAATACCCACCGATAAGGATCGTAAAGACTTGAAGCATGGAATGGAGGTTGGTACCGATTATTTCGCAACATCATTTGTTCGTAGCCAGGAAGGTGCTAAGGAAACAAGAGAGTTGATCAATTCATCCAATAGCGGGGCAGTAATTATCGTAAAACTTGAACGTATTGAGGTAATTGAAAACACCGAAGCCATAATCAAAGTATCCGGTGCGATTATGATCGTCAGAGGTGATTTAGGTGTGTAAATTGATGATACAGGTTTGCCTCCGGTACAAAAACATTTGATAAAAACAGTGTGTAAAATGGATAAAGTCATTATTACCGCTACACAAATAATGGAATCCATGCTAGACAATCAAATCCCGCTAAGGACAGAAGTATTTGATGTTACTAACACTGTTCTCGATGGTATGGACGCAGTAATGCTTTCCGAAGAGATCAGTGTTGGTTCTTATCCGGTCAAGGCAGTTGAAGCTATGGCGCACATTTATAAGGAAACAGAAAAACAGCATGTTACCAGAGTGTCCCATCACCGTGTTGAACAGCGCTTTGAAAAAATCGATGAAGCCATTGCTATGTCAACTATGTATGCTGCTAATCATATCGGCACAGATGCCATTGCTGCCTTAACTGAGACTGGATCAATTTGTCTGTGAATGTCACGTATTACTTCCGGTATTCCAATATTTGCTTTTACCAGTAACCTGACTATACGCAAAGCTCGTTTATATCGCGTGGTATATCCGGTAAAGTACGATATAATTAATACTAGTCCGCACGAGGCAAACAAGGAAATTGTTGAGCATTTGCTTGGCAGAAATTACGTTCGAAATAATAATGTTGTCATCATTACAAAAGAAGGTTTGAGTGGCCGCCGCGATGAAACAAATAATCTAAAGATAGTTAAGGTTAGATAACTTTCGGAGCACTCCATTTAGCTAACTATTCACTAAAATTATTCAATAAATTAACTACTATTACTTGTATCAAAAATGGAGTAAGAAAATGAGCGAATATGCAGGTGAACTAGAACAAACAGCCGCTGCAATGGTGGCAAAAGGTAAGGGTATACTGGCTATAGATGAGAGTATGCCTTCCATTAAGAAAAAATTTGATAAGATCGAATTGGAATCAACTGAAGCAAATAGGCGTGCATATCGCGACCTATTGATCACCGCCACAGGTGCTTCAGATTTCATTAGCGGCATGATCCTGTTCGACGAAACTATCCGTCAGTCCGCCAGCGATGGCACACCATTCCACAAGGTCCTGCTTGACCAGGGTATTATGCCTGGTATTAAGGTAGATACGGGAGCTAAAGATATGGCAGGGCACCCGGGAGAAAAAATCACTGAAGGCTTGGATGGACTTCGTGACAGGTTGGCTGAATATAAGCAGATTGGCGCCAAATTTGCTAAGTGGCGTGCAGTAATCACTATTGGCGATGGCTTTCCCACAACAGCGAATATCGAGGCCAATACTCATGCCCTGGCACGTTATGCAGCATTGTGCCAGGAAGTTAGTATCGTCCCAATGGTAGAGCCGGAAACTATGATGGATGCGGATAACACCATCGAGAGGTGTTATGATGTCACAAAAACAACACTTAAATCCCTGTTTAACCAAATGCAACGGCAGGACGTTGCTGCTGAACACATTATCCTTAAGGTTAACATGGTAGTGTCTGGCAAGTTATGTTTTACCAAGGCAGGAATACCGGAAGTTGCAGAACAGACCATCCGTTGCCTGAAAGAGTGTGTGCCAGCTGAACTGCCTGGCATTGTATTTCTTTCTGGTGGACAAAGCTCCGAAGCAGCCACTGCTCATCTTAATGCCATGCACGCTACATATAAAGATCTGCCCTGGCCCTTGAGCTTTTCCTATGGAAGAGCCTTACAAGACGATGCTCTTATGACCTGGGCTGGTAAAGCAGAAAACGTGAAGGCAGCAACCAAGATACTGTTACACAGGGAAAAAATGAATAGTCTAGCCTGTCTTGGGGAGTACTCTGAGGATCTGGAACACGCTGCCTAGAAAAAGTTTTATTATTGTTTCGGTGGTTATAGACCGGAAGAGATCCTCAGTTTAATAACCACCGCTCCCTTTATTGAAGATAATCAAGAACACCCTGCTCCTCTATTCCCATCATACAATTCACACTTGCTATCTTATTACGCTCTCTGTATCTTGCATGAGGCAGAGCCAAGTCTGCTTTATTAACCAACTCACCAAATTCCGTCATACCAGCATCTAGTGAGGCAACCACGATACTGACACGCACTTCGAGCATCTTGTCTCCATAAACAAAATCCATTTTTTTGAGAACTTACTGAATCCTACTTGCAGTTTCCAGCGCTGCGCTAACTAAGGTCTTCGGCAAAATTGTCAGGAACTCATCTCCTTCATATCTTCCGAACAGGTCCTCTGAACACAGTTCGTTTCGCAAGACATTAACTAAAAAATATTAACGCCTGATCACCAACGGTATGTTCAAACTGATCATTCACTTGTTTAAAGTGGTCAACATCAATCATCAATATGCATAAGGCTGTGCGGCGGTGCCGTATGCTTCTGTCAAACTCCTTGCCACCAAACTCGCTTATGTGTCTCCTGTTATATGAGCCTGTTAATTTATCCAACATAGCCATTTCCTTAAGTTCCCTGTTTCTAAGAAACGAACCTGGCAACCATTTCAAACTTTAAACGAGAAAAAAGCATACGATATTCAATACGACTAATAATATTACTTCTGGTAGAATTTAAATTGTTTGACTGTTAAGAGACAGAGAAATGATGTAGGTAAAAGAAATTAATAGAGAACAAAAAAGCACCTTAAAATAATTTATTTTTAGTTGACTATTCATGCCTATAATTACTATCAGCGGGGCAAAAAAAGAATTATTAAATGCAAGAAACAGACATGGATAAAAACAAAATGTAAGTATTGTATACAGCTACCCAAACATTAATCCGCTTCTCATATAAATATTCCAACTCTTCCATCCCTAAAGCGATACTTTTCCATTGAAGCACGAAACATATCAACATCAGTATGATCAAGAATATCATTCTTAATCATGACTATTTTGCATGACCGAAAATATCTTGTCGGAGGTCATGACGGCTTACTCTACCAGAGGCCATCAACTCTGTAGTTTCAATAGCGCTTAGCTGATAGAGATGCTTTCGTGTGCCATTCACCCAGGCAGCGTCGTTACTTCAGATACACCATGTAGCTCAGTCAAAGGTATCATAGGTCACCACCTGTCCTAACGCAGGCGAACCACCCGCCATCTTTCACAAATAGAGGTTGTATATAACCAAAGTCTTACGTGTATACAACCTTGCTGGTTGCTGCTTGGACTGCAACCCTCAGAGATCCGTGGTCATTCTCCTGAACATTCCCAAGCGCATCAGTTAGACAATAAAATCCAAACCCTTGGTAAATTAGCTACTAGTCATGAAGAAACTTCGTATTCGTATATTAACTTTCCATCGTCATCTTTCAATATATACGCGTTAGGGGTAGACATGGGTAACTACGCACCTCGCATGCTGTATGGAGAGACTTTGATATTGGATCCTAATCTGGATTCAATGTCGGGTGACGAAGTGTTTATCAGTCAAAAGATTTTAAGAAGGTTTGCTCGTTGGTAGATAAACTTGCAAACAAATTAAAGGTTTGTGATTTGTCTGAGACGGAAAACACTACACTAATTGAAAATGACAAGATTGTATATATATATATTGTGGTAGCAAAAATTAGCAGAAGACTTTTTAATCTCTCTAACTTGGATTGAATAATTACCACCGGTTAATTCTACGAGAAATCCTTCTTGAACCGCACACTTTCTAAAAAGATTTCACTAGTTTTTACTTCATAAAGGGTGCCAATAACAACCCGGCAACAAAACCACCTATATTGGCAAACCAGACGACAGCGTCACCCTCTGAATTATAGAGAACAGAGCTAGCCAACTGTATTACAAACCATATATCGAGTACCAATACGGCTGGTATTCTGATTAATTATGTAAAAAAAGCCAAGCGGTATGAGTACTAACGTCATGACATGCGGATATAAAAGTAAGTAAGCACCAAATGCGCATGAGATAGCACCACTTATCTCAACCATAGGGGTTTCCGAATTCGGATCTTCCATCGTCTGACCAAGAGTAACAACAATATCGCAAATGAAATAGAAGAATATAAAACGGGTCTTCTCCATCACATCTTCAATATTATTGCCAAGGATCCATAGAAACAGCATATTCCCAGCCAGATGAAAAACCTTCATGCAAAAACATAGATGTAAATATTATCACTTCCGCCGGCACTACATACAGTTCAGATGGAAGCTGCAGTTTATTCAAAAGTACTACTGAGATTACTCCAATACTGCATATTAATTCCTGAGCGCCTCACGAACCAAGCGTCATCTGAAAAAAATAAACTAATACACACATTATAATTAATGTAATAGTCAGGTAGAGAAATGATCTAGTTGGGTTGTCGTCATGGAAAGGGATCGTTTATAAGTGTTTTTATGTATTACAGGACATATTACACATGGAAGTATGTATATGCAGCGAGGGATTCTAATCTACCTCTTGCAACGCAACTAGTAAGAATTAAAATTCTACTTAGATTATTCCTCGACTGTCTTTTTTGTAACTTTACAGATTACAAGATCTTTACCTCAGCTTCTTTCGTCTTGCTTATCGTATCAGTCCGCTTTTTCCAAACATGATTGCTACTTGACTCATTGGTCAGTGGAACAAGTAAGTAATAAGCTAAATAAAAATAACAAGGTAATTTTTATAAACTACTTCATCATAGAACTCCTTAACAGTTTATAAGCCACTGTAACGAGAATAGCACTAATTCAGGACGTGGATATAGGTTTAGTTTATGTCTTATTATTACAGTTACTTAACAATAGAGTTGAGGGAAAGGTATCAGTCACAAATGGAGTAGTTTTTCTTAATGCACTAAGACCGGAAATATTACGTTGAGAACCAGGAAATACAGCAGTCTCAACATTATGTATGAAGCAATTGTTTCCAGTATCGATGCTCATAAGCTTATAAACCAATACAACGTCTTCCTTTCCATTTGTTATTATCACCCTCATTTCTTTTACAAACACTATTTCACCCGCCTTTTTTAATGTCTTTTAAAGTACTGTAGTTCATAGTAACGTATCTTAAACCAGTATCAACTACGAACTCTGTTGTGATTTCGTTGTTAATCTTAGTAGAGACATAAAAAATTGAAGAGCTGTTTTGGTAAATTGTAGTATGAGTGCTGAAATTTACCGTTTCTGCAGTCAACACTGACGATAAGTTTAAAAATGGTAAAGATGCATGACTTTAAATATTAAAAATACTTTTTTTCTTATCAAGTTTACTATCAGTCCTTCATAGGAAACATGCCATCACATAACTGTTAGAAATACTTGCATATTATTTACGCCATTCAACAAATACAGCACTAAAAGTGTATAACTATCAGTATATAACCATTCCTCTTTAGTAGAGAAATCAAACTACAAAGTATTGGTGGAGAAAGAAATGAGTAACTTAAATCAACTGAGAGGGCTCTTATCCATCGTGTTTATATTAATGCTTGACTGGATAGGAACTGCTACAGTAAGCCCGTTTAATTCAGATGCAAATTCAGTAGAGCAATCAGGTGGCTTCGTTGTAGCTGAAGTGGATTATCGAGGCAGATCGCCATACAAACGGCATTTTCAAAGACAAAATAAATAGAAATATTAATTTGTTTGATGAAGCCACTGATGAAAGGAGTGAAAGTAAAGATAGTTATGTATATTCGCAAGCGATCAAAAGTTAAGTTCTGTGCAGATTATTCCAGGCCTTCCTGTTTATACAGTATGGCCTATCGTTTAATAGACCTTCTATACAAAACAATTTCATAGACTTAGCCGCGCACTTTGTTTACTCGTCTGTCAAATTACATTCTCTCAGGGCTTTTTAAGCTCGATACTGGAGGTGCCTCGACCATGAGGCTATATAGAAGTAAGAAAGGCGATACTAAAATCAAAATTGAACTAATCCATGATCATATTTTAGGATTGGATGATGGGTTAAAATAAACGTTGAGTAGTAGATTTATAATTAATCCAAGTAGAATATATATATGTGTGATGCGTGATAGATCATGTGTGACGTATCTTTTAAACCACTAAGATTTAACACTCTGGCCGTATATTAGCCTGTCAATAGAAAGATAATTGCCCCGAAAAATCCTATCCAAAATTGAATTTTCTAAGCATATCCATTTATATATTACTTATGAGTAGTTTAACCATCTAATCAATGTTGCGCTCTATATATCCGTAGAATTTTTACACCTCGTATTGTTTTCATAAAATGTAATCAATTTCTTGAACATCACAGTCAACCTTGTTAGCTAATTCACAAATACTCCTGAAATACCTAATACAATCATTCAATGAAAATATTTTTTTATCTTTATAGAATAGAATTTTCCATATTTTAAAATCTATAATACCGTAACAATAGTGTTTATGGAGAACCATTATCGCTGATGATATTTCAATACCAATTCATGTGGCGCCGTAAATAACATTTAACTTAATTTTGGTTTCTATTTCATTATTAGGATGTTCCACTTTACTGTAGCAATGCGTCAGAGTTTACATTAAAGCATCCTGATTAAAACCCTTAACTTTCTCTATTCGTGCTTTATGCTAATGTAGCTTCAAATCCAGTGTTTTATCATGAGTTGGTATTGATAGCGACTCTTTATTATTAAAATCCCTTTGCACCTCAAATCTTAAATTCAGTATGTACTTCTACCCTGGCTTGGGGCTTGAGATCAGTTTTTTTCTTTGTTCTTTGGTTTCTTTAGTATTCACTTGTTTAAAGTCTCAATTATTCCCTGGCTTGTTCGGTAGGACGTATTGAATTAGTAGAACTTAAGCTAACACGAAAGATGGTATAACCAACAACACCTGAAACCAAATAACCTAATATAATACCCAATCTTTCATCGAGCAATAAATTGACGCCTATCTCTTCAAAAGCCAACGAATCAATAAATAAACTCATAATGAAGCCTACTCCACAGAGTGTTGAGATTCCATATAAAGCTGACTAATTTATACTAATAGGCAAATCTGTGATTTTTAGTTTTATAAACAGCCAACAAACAATCTAACCGTTATCCATATAGGTACACCATGTAGCGCCTGCTCTAAACTTGCATTTTCAAAACTTATTCCTGTATTTGAAAATGCAAAAACAAGCTACTACAGAGTGTAACTTATATCACAAAGTTTTAAGTGGAGAATGATCAGGGTTCGATTTCGAACGAAGGGGAATAAATATCGCTAACACAACTCCAGCAAGTGTTACATGAGCACCTGATTTTAGTGCGACAACCCACATAATAATGATACCAATTAAAATATAGTGGCTGCTAGAGACTACATTGCGTTTATTAAGAATAAATAGTACAGGAAGACAAAGCGCCACGATGACTAAAACTGTTAAAGATGTTTTTTGAATTATAAAAAATTGCAATAATTATTATCGCCCCAACGTCATTAAATTTTATTAAAGAAGTAAGGAATATTTTTATTGCAGTAGGTGTTAGGGAACCAAATAAGATTAAAACGCCAAGAGCGAAAGCTATATCAGTTGCTGTTAGCATAGTCAAACCTTTTACCGTAATTGAATCATTTTTATTAAAGTTAAAGATATATAAGCGCAGGAACTACCGTCACACCAATAACATCAACACTAGGCAATATGATATTCCGTTTATCTGAAAGCTCTCTATTGATTAATTCAAGCTTTAATTCAAGACCAACAAGAAAAAAGAATACAACTATAAACCCACTATTGACCCAAAGTAACAATGGTTCGGTATTTCTAAAGCTTCAATGCGTATTTCAATCGACGTAGAAAGCAACAGTCTATAATATAGTTCTAAAAATGAATTAGTAAGCAATATTGCCAAAATAACCGAGAAAATAAACAGGATTCACCTAACAGACTACGACCTTAAGAATTCAGCTATAAGTATATTCTTCTGATCAAATATGATTTCCCAAGTATTCTGATTTTTAAATCAGAATACTATTTTTTGGTGTTATCCAGACTTTTTTATTAGTTGAGAACTGCTGCCGAAGAATCATGAATAAATAAGTTATTTATATCTTTTTTAAATATATCGATACATAAATAGTTTCCATATGAATATTTTCATATTCTTCAAATTCGTATTCATAATAGTAGAGCTTAACATTGTATTTTCTACGAATTACTTCAAAAAAATGAATTAATGTTCTCAGCTGCAGCATCTCTAGCTAAGACTAAAACACAATCTCCTATTGTCTTTACAATTATCCAGTTATAAATAGAGATAGTTCTAGCTATCAACTCGTAATACTCTTTTAAATAATATGCTGTTTCCGTAGAAGTCTATAATTAGGCTATTCTATTAAATCCATTAATATCAATTTTAATTAATTGTAGATTTCTCTGTTATAATATCGTAACTCAGTGTGGATAACTTTATAGAACTGCGGTTTATCTATTGCTGCGTCTTGCTATATTCATTAGATATACACTCATAAAAATGTCTGAATACAGCGCCACCAACTGTTTTAGACGCTACTAATACATCCGTTACTTTCTCCCTAGTATCATCTTCCAACCATATCCGTGTATAATTATTACCTAGAATTTTACCCTTGGCTATATATTACCTTTCTCCAACCAGACCTAAATTGAATATTGCGTTTATAATCAGCTGACCATAGTAATTTGTAATTTGAATTATATGTTCTCCTGGGCTTATTATGGCTAGAGTATCAAATTTTTTTCATTCCATTCTTTATTGAATTGCCATCTACTGCTAGAACATACATTATCTCATCAACCATAAATCAATTACTTGGATCTATTTTTGATCCGACTATAGTTGCTGTTTCAGCTACGTCATATTCAGCTGGCATCTCATAATACTTCACTGACGTAGTTGTGGTACGCAGCAAGAAATAGTATCACTATACTTAGAATTATTCTTTTCATTTTGTTCCCCAAAATAGAATTAAACTGTTTGTAACGCTTAACATAACCAGAGAGGTCGCCTTTTGGTCGATTCTGATTTATGTGATTATTATGTGTGTTATTCGTAATAGTACTTAATTTGATACTCATAGTGATTTACTTCATTGAACCAGCTGTTCTCATAAAAAGGGACGGTGTTACCATTTCCTTTATTTGTTCTCAGAAATAACTCCAAAGCTTCTAGCTCATTGCAATATTTTCTAGTCTCCTCTACCAACATCAATCCAACTCCGTTTCTTCAAAAATCTTCCTCCATATATATTTCGGTTAACTCAACAGTTGGTCGAACGTAGCAGAAAGAGTTGGTTATCTGTGCTGTTACAAATCCTATTAACTCACCATCCACCTCAGTAACATAAACAGTTTTCGCGGTATCGTTTGATAAAGACTTTTGTACGTGTTCTACATCATCTACTACGTGACTCGCTTTATTAGAAAGCTTATTTAACTCTATCAGTTGTGAAGCATCACTAACGTTTACTTTCCTAATTAGTTTTCGCATTTACGTTTACTGTGAACACACAACAGTTTATTTTACGGCTACCTTCGTAAAATTCTGCATCATATCACTTTTTCTTATCCTTCAATTAATTATCTATAAAGCTATCGAAACCAATAAGTTACAGATGGTGTCAAAATTTACTCAGAATTCACCTGTGATGGTATGTTTTTGTTGATTTATAAATAGGATGTATACACTGCGATATGGGTGTTGGTCTTATATACAAGTAAACTTTTACAGTGATACTTGGATATTAGTTGCCGCTCATTTACTGCCTGAACCATTAAGATGAGTACCTGATGCGTTAATAACCATATCTGGAAACTATGTAAAGTTACAATGCTACTTATCTACTGACATCGCTATTGAGTATACCAATAATTGATTATCACCAAAGCTTATTTCTTCACCAGCTTTTTTATTTGGTGTCGGAAACAAATGTACAGAAATGGTTTTTTGATATTTGTTTGTAGGTGACGCTACATTTTGAATAACTCTTGCTAAGGATTCAACTGAAACATCGCTCGGTAAGGGAGTAATATCAAGCTATGTTCTATAGACGCTTAAGTAAAGTAATAACTCTTAAATACTGTAGCGACCTTCTGTTACCCTTTATATCCAGAACTAGATCTTCTAAAGCTGGTAATATTGATCAGGAGTACCAGCATTTTTCCACATTCAATCATTTTAATACCATCGTTATCATGACACATGCAGCTAGTGTTGAGGAATTCCCAAACTGAACACCAATTAATGCTTCAATCGCCTCGCCGATACTCGTGTTCACTTTCGGCGCCGGAGAAACATCCATTTCTTTATATTGTTAGTCATTACTTTAAACAAGCTCTTGTGCGAATTTTTGTACAAGCCATAATACTTCTTCCGTATTTATCTTCAGCTTATTCTCTGCTATATAGATATCTTTTGACGCTTTAAATGTTTCTAGCAATATTTCCTTGCTCTCCAAACCAATTACAAAAGTTCTGATTGAGTCAAAATGCGCTGCAGGAAAAAATAGTATCGCCGATGGCACGAATGCGGTAGCTACAAAGTGAAAGTTTCCTTCTCCTTTTGGTGTGCTCCGAGCTATTGATATAATCATTTCAGCAGCAGATTGTATAGTTTTATGGTGGACACTTTGCTTTTGGTGTACGACTCTTACTGAGAAGTTGGTATTACTGGCTTGCGTTATTATTTCTTCTGTTAATGATGTCGGTTCATTATTATATTAATCATTGTTAATGACAGGACGATATAGCACGTTATATTGTTCTCTACGCACAGCTCATCCAGCAATTTGATTTTTTCTATTACAGTATGACTGGGCCAATCAGACAAGTACTCAGTAAGTGGCTGAATACCAACACGTATAGTCTGTGCCTAGTAGTCTTGTTCTTCATATGTTATTCGTGCTATTTATAGGAGGTATATAACCGTTTTTACAATTGTTAGATCGGTTGAATCGGTTATTGACACTTCTGCTGTGGTAATGTGTATACAAAAGTTCTTTTTTGTGCTGTTCATTGTAGTTCCTAGTGAAAGCTATAGTGACTACACGTGTGTGTAGTCACTACTTAGTCAATCTATCTTGAGCTTCTCTGTATTTGGTAGCTGTATTATTGATAATTTCTTCCGACAGAGTCGGTCCTGGCTGTGTCTTGTCCCAACCTATTGTTTCTAGATAATCACGTACATACTGTTTATCAAAGCTTGGTGGACTAATTCCAACTTGATAGGAGTCAGTAGGCCAAAAACGAGAGGAATCAGGTGTTATGGCTTCATCAATCAAAGTCAGTTCACCATCCTTGTCTGTACCAAATTCAAATTTTGTATCAGCAATGATAATACCTCTCTCTTTGGCGTAATCAGCGGCCTTTGTATAAAGCTGAACGCTTATATTTCGAACTTTTTCAGCCATGTCTTTGCCGAGTAAATTAATTGTCTCTTCAAAACTGATGTTCTCATCATGATCATCGGCTTTCGCTTTTGAAGATGGTGTATATATTGCCTCAGGTAGTTTATCCGCCTGACGTAGATCTTTAGGTAATTCGATACCACAGATCTTGCCTGACTGTTGGTAGTCTTTCCAACTAGAACCAATAATATAACCGCGGACAATCGCTTCCACTGGTAATGGCTCAAGACGTCGAACGACAGTACCACACCCTTTTATTAGTGCACGCTCTACCAGATCTGGCAATACTTCTTGTAAACTTAGATCGCTTAAATGGTTTGGGATCAGATTCTTGGTACGTTCAAACCAGAAATTTGAAACGTTTGTCAACACTACACCCTTTCCTGGAATTAGATCGGGTAGAATAACATCGAAAGCTGATAATCGATCACTGGTAACTATTAATATGTGTTCGTTGTCAATATGATAAATATCACGCACCTTACCTCGGGAGATTAGAGGTAAACTTGTAATTTCTGATTGGCATAGAGAACTTGTTATCATTATTTTTCTACCGATTGCTTAGTTACTAAAAATTAGCGATTTTTTTTTGCCCAGGTATCGCGTAGGGTAACAATGCGATTGAATACCGGCTTACTTAAACTATGATCGTGACGATCTGCACAGAAATATCCTAAACGTTCAAACTGGAAACGATCTTCAGGCCTCGCATGCTGCAAACCTGGCTCTACAATACAATCAGTTAATACCTGCTCTGACTCCTGGTTAATATATTCCAGCCAATCTCTTTCAGCCTTATCCGGATTTGCTACTGTAAACAAACGATCGTAGGTGCGTATCTCTGCCTTAACACCTTGCATTGCCGATACCCAATGTATGGTTCCTTTTACCTTACGCCCATCCGGGGCATCACCACCTTTAGTCTCCGGATCATAACTACAACGTAGTTCAATCACTTCGCCGTTATTCCGATCCTTAATTACTTTGTTGCAGGTAATGAAGTAAGCGTAACGCAAACGTACCTCTCTACCAATAGTTAAGCGGAAGAATTTTTTTGGTGCATCCTCTATAAAATCATCCTGCTCAATATATATCACCTTACCAAAGGGAATTTTGCGTTTACCCATTGATGGATTCTGCGGGTGGTTTGCCGCTTCCAGTTCTTCTTCCTTATCTTCAGGATAGTTCTCAATAACTACTTGCAATGGTTTCAAAACAGCCATAGCCCTTTGTGCACGTTTATCGAGATCCTTTCTTTGTGAATTTTCCAGTACTGCTATGTCAATCCGAGTTTCGTTCTTGGTAACACCAAGTCGTTCACAAAAATCTCGTATTGCTTCCGGAGTAAATCCACGACGACGGGCACCATGAATAGTCGGTATACGCGGATCATCCCAGCCTCGCACATAACCTCCATCAACAAGTTTAATTAACTTCCGCTTGCTCATTATTGTGTAGTCCAGAAACAACTTGGCAAACTCGTACTGGTGGGGTCTGGAAGGTGGATTAGTATTGTCTATGACCCAGTCATACAGTGCCCTATTGTCCTGGAATTCCATTGAACATATTGAATGGCTAATATGTTCAATGGCATCCGACAGGCAATGAGTAAAATCATACATAGGATAGATGTACCAGTCAGCTCCTGTACGGTGATGTACGGTATACTTAATGCGGTAGATCACCGGATCGCGTATACTCATATTGGGAGATGACATATCGATCTTCGCACGTAAAGTATACGTGCTCTCTTTGAATTTACCAGCGCGCATACTCTCAAACAAAGTAAGATTTTCTTCTACACTTCGATCCCTATTGTGGCTTTCCTTTCCGGGCTCTTTCAGAGTACCACGGTATTCACGTATTTCCTCCAAACTTAAATCATCTACAAAGGCTTTACCTTGCTTAATAAGGCTTACAGCAAAATCATATAATTGCTCAAAATAGTCAGATGAATAGTACTCTCTGTCTTGCCAATTAAATCCCAACCAGCGGATATCTTCTTTAATCGCATCGACGTATTCCTCTTCCTCCTTATCCGGATTAGTATCATCAAAACGCAGATTACACTTGCCATGGTATTTCTCCGCCAAACCAAAATTCAGACAAATAGATTTTGCATGCCCTATGTGTAAATAACCATTTGGTTCAGGCGGAAAACGGGTATGTACACGCCCTTCATTTTTTCCTTGCTGCAGATCTTCATCAATAATCTTACGAATAAAATTAGTTGGCGTATTACTGTCGCTGTTAGTCATTCATGGAACCTATTTTGTTATGCTCTGGTAAAGGTGGGTAATTCACCTTCCAACCAAATTACTCTATCTTATAAAGAAATACTTGATTAACTTATTTTAGCTTACAATATCCAAGCCTGTATTTCTTAAATATGGTAGTGGCTTTATTTTGCTTTCAAAAAGATTTTTTAGTCCTTCAAACACCATCATCATTATTATATAGTTTTCGCTTTTACGCCAACATTTATATCGCCTAAGCACATGTTTACTACTAATATCTCTCTGATTATCTCTAGCCTCAAGAAGCATCTTGGTTAAACAGACCGCATCTAATATTCCTAAGTTTACCAACATATCTAGCTAATGGATGTACATAATACGCAGCATCACCTATTAAAACGATCCTTTCCTTACAATATTGACCCGCCTGCGCTCAGTGTAGTGGAAAACTAAGTCTTAAACCGCACTCCTGAATCTCTCCCAATATATTATCGGATTTGGATTGCAGGTTCTGTCTAAATTTCAGTTCATCCATCGCAAGCAGTTGCATCACATCCTCTGGCTTTGTCGACCGAACAATACCATATTATTATGGATCATATATTGATAAAAACACCGGCTGACAATCTGTTAAAAATCGCTGGCTAGCCACATCTTAATGAATTAGTTACGTCCTTATAATATATGTAATGGCATTTTGCTAATAATCATGAAGAATATATTCGATCCTCAACAGATCATATGTTTTAAAATGGATCCCATCTACCGTAATAACCAGCTTCGCACTCAACTCTCTTTTACCTAACTCAATAATCACTTTATCAGCATGCTTATGTAAACCTATTAGTTTTCCACTACACTCGATATTGACTACTGGTAAGTGTTCTAAATATCTGTAATACTATGGATTGATGTACATTGTAACTGTTTATTTCATCTGCTTCCGCACAGTCAAAACACAGTCAAAATGGATTTCTTTATTTTCATCCTATACATGCATTTTTTTAAATTGGTCAATACGATCTTCTTGTAATTACCGCCACAAATTAAAGTTTTGGAATATCCGTTTACTTACATAAGTTAAGGTTAGTACTCTGAAATCAGATTCTACACCATTTATCTCAACATTAGTCTGCCTGTGGTCAATAATAATACAATCGATCTACCTAACGATCAGGTTAGACTTACACCCTCTAGACCGCAACCGATAATAATTATTTCTACATCTAAATTAGTCATATATTCTTTAATATAAGTTACCGGCCAAATATCGCTGTTCAAAGCGGTTAAAGTGGTAGGAGATAATAAATCTGCTACATGTATTGTCAACCAGATAGTACTAACAAATGATTCTCAACTAGCTAATGACCTGAAACCATAATAGCTTCTATTTCATCAGCTGTTTTAGGGAGGTCCTTACTTAATATATCGTGGCCATTCTCAGTTACCAGCACATCATCCTCAATTCGCACACCGATCTTCCACCACTTCTTCGCCAAACCTCTTGTGGGTGAAAAATATAAACCAGGTTCCACCGTTAAGACCATGCCGGGTTCCAGTAATCGCCAATCTATATCAACCTTGTAGTCTCCTACATCATGAACATCCATCCCTAACCAGTGGCTGGTATGATGTATATAAAACTTCGAGTAAGCACCGTCTTTAATTACTTTTTCCTTTTGTCCTTTTAATATACCAAGCTCTAGTAAGCCTTCCGCTATTACCTCAACCGCTGCATCATGCGGGTCATTCCAGTGGTTACCAGGTTTCACTTGTTCTATTGCTGCAAGTTGTCCGGTTAATACAACATCATAAATAGTCCTTTGTTCAATAGTAAATTTTCCATTTATTGGAACCGTGCGGGTAATATCGCTAGTATATTTATCGTACTCGGCACCTGCATCAATCAATAAAATATCTCCTTCTTTTAATTCATCTGAGTTTTTTGTGTAATGTAAGATGCAGCTATTTTCACCTCCACCTACGATTGATGTATATGCGGGACTTCTGACGCCATGACGCATAAATTCATAGGTTAATTCTGCTTCAATCTCATACTCCATCATTCCTGGACGGCAGGCCTTCATAGCGCGCTTATGCGCGTTAACTGATATTTTTACTGCCTCTCTTATAGCCTTTATTTCCTGACGACTTTTATAAAGGCGCATATTATGAAGAATATGCTTCAGTGAAACAAGCTCGTCCGGCGCATGGATTCCTGTTCTTTCTTTTGCCCGAACCTGCTTTACCCAACCGACAACCCGTTGATCAAAAACCGCATTATCCCTTATGGTATAAAATATCCTCTCCTTGTCCTCTAATAAGCCTGGCAATATATCGTTCAGATCTTCAGTCGGAAAGGCATCATCGGCTGCATATAATTTGATGGCGTCTTCCAGTCCTGCGCGCCTGCCATACCATGTCTCCATTTTTTTATCCCTTTCACGACAAAAAAGCACATACTCACCATTAGCACGACCAGGTATTAATATAGCAACAGCTTCCGGTTCAGGAAAACCAGTTAGATAATAAAAATCACTATCTTGCTTGAAGGAAAATTCCACACCAATGTTTCCGATCTGTATTAATGTAGTAGGTAAGATTGCAATACTGTCATCACCCATCATGTCCATGAGTTTTTTCCTACGGCGTGGAAATTCCTTCATGTCCATTAGTGTATTATCTCCAGTTTATCTCCCTTTTTTGCTTGAGAAGATATTTCTTCAAATACGATAATAACGGCTATCCGTACATATTCAACTAACTCTATATAGGCCACTTCATCCTCATTATCAAACTTTTCATCGATCCATAAATGGCATATTTTGGTGAAATCATCTAGTACCTCATGACAGCTATCAGCTGTAATCTTACTATCATACTCTTTTTCAGTGCCAAATCCATTCAGGAAACCATTACACCATTCAGACAGTGCCTGTACTCTTACTGCAAGCTCAATATTATTGTTAGGTAACATTAATTGAAAACTAAAATCATCTAATCGTAATTCTTCACTTACCTCTTCAGTTATAAATCTTATGTCATTATAAATATCGTACACCAGATCATCATCCTCCGATCTTATATCCATGAATTCCTGCCATAACTCCTCTTCTGGTACAGCAGAAACGCACAACAGCCCACACAAAAAACCGTGCAATTCTGCTGCACTTACCTCGGCCGCTATATCTTGCATAAGCTCTGATAGCTCAAAATGACTTAACATCTATCCTAACTCCAGATACGATTTATTTTTATCATTACAGAAACTTAGTTTTAAATATTCCCCCCTAGTACATCATCTATCAATTTAATTATCAGGCATTGTTTTGAGGTATTTTCTACACCATTATATACTCAAGACAGAACTATGGTTATATTAAAATATGGTTATTGTCTTCATCAACCACTTACAAGTGGATTTACACTGATATAGTTACGAAAAATAAGTTAAATAGATAACTAGAATAGTTGACCGCCCTTTATCCCCACACTATATTGATGTCTTAATAATACTAAAGCTTTCTTACATTACATAACTTTGATTGGTAATGATTGATATGACAGACAGTAAAATAGAAAATATGGATTTATCCACACTCGAGGCGATGGTGGGCGAACTCATTAATACAGTCGACCAATTGCAGCACGAGAACTTCACTCTTAAAAATCAACAAGATAGCTTGGTAAGTGAACGTACAACTTTGATCAAAAAAACAGAACTAGCTAGAACTAGAATAGAGTCAATAATAGCTCGATTGCGTGCTGTGGAAACTAGTTCATGACGAATACATCTAACCCGGTCAGTTTTACCATTCTAGATAAGGAATATTTAATTTCCTGCGATGAGGAAGAACGCGAACAGTTGCATCTTGCTGTAGAGTATTTAAATAAACAACTGTATGAACTAAAAATTACTAGTAAAGCTGTTGGTGTTGAGCGAATTACGATCATGGCCGCGCTAAATATCGCCAACGAATATATAAAATACAAGAAAGAAAATAATGTCTATACTGAGAGTGTAGGTGCGACTATTAAGCGCCTCCAGGAAAAAATTAATGCGGTGCTAGTTAAGGGTAAGCACCCCGAGGTTTAGTGGATTTTAAGGCCATGAATATAGAAAACTCAGATGGTCACTGTATGGTGCCTGTTTACTAAAGGTTCTGGTATCTTCTGTGGTGATCGGGTTCAGACTAGCATAACTTGAGCCTAATTTTATGCGACAGGGGACAAACCGCGATGTTGTTGTGCAGACCCACTAGCTGGGGAGCCTGATACGTCGTCAGCCGTTCCCACTTGAACTCTCGGTTCAAGTTTAATTGTCTGTAACGACGCCACGGTTGATACCGTCTAAACGACATTGCCAAGTTAACTTCCTTGAACTACTAAAACCTGCTTGATATCAACCTAGATCGTTGCTGCATTTTCCCAACAAGTAAAGGAACGCATTCTTAGAAATCGATAGGTCTCAGTACGCACTAGATTGAGCCGACAAGAATCGCTGTGCCTGTTTCGCTGACTTAAACCCTCGCCATCCACCGCTCTCTTGTCCTAGTCGGCTGATGAGATAGCTCAGCTTTATTGTTGGCATACTGAGCGTTATCATGCATCGATTGTGGGATAATTTCTCGGTGCGCCACGTCATGACCTCTCAACTTATCTGTGACAATTTTGCGTAGCTCACCTATGTGTTTCTTCACCAATCTTTATAAAGAATCACTTTGCGGCGTTAGCACTACGTCGCTTTTGCATATACACCTCATCGATGAAAA
>Ga0056107_100031_pt1 | contig 27103 bp, 41 predicted proteins | sample WorMetcrassitun2_FD_77006 | JGI IMG/M metagenome (GOLD analysis project Ga0056107, IMG submission 77006) | Marine gutless worms symbiont microbial communities from Max Planck institute for Marine Microbiology, Germany - Olavius crassitunicatus.2 ...
AGATGATGAGTTTAAAACAGAAATTGAGGAACATGAGTTTAGCCATGCGGCCATGGAGCTACCCACACACAATGCCGCTATTGGAATACGCTTTTATACCGGAAACATGTTTCCGGTATAAAAACCAGATTTTCATCGCCTCACATGGCTCATGAAATAGAAGCAAGCCGGATGGTTACCTTATATTCCTTGCTAAATTAGAGAATAACAAGGCAGTAGATTATGAAATTTTTGCTTCTGGTTAGTTAACAAACAAAAATTTTTGGGGAAGACCAGTTGACCTTGAAATCATGCGAGACGGTTCAATGCTAGTTTCAGATGATCATGCTGGAGTGATCTATCGGATCAGCTATGATGGAGAGTAATAAACAAACGTTAATTATTCAGATCTATTTGAACCGGTGAATATGAGACTGTGCCATAGGAACAAAGCACAAAGCAGTTCCCCTCTTTTTTGGTTTTAACATACACTCACATGGCTCACATTCATAGAAATACATATATGAGTTACTGGACAACTCTTCAATTTTTTAAAAATTGGCAATGTGGGCAGGTAATTTCCGATAGCGACTGATATTCTCGAGCTTTCATGTTTATTTGTAATTACGTCCATCTATTCCAACTTTTACTCCCTTACCGTCCTATATTGATCGAAGAGAAAATATAAATCAGTAAATATTTTACTGAGAACAGGTATTACCGGCTCATGTGTAATTTTTATTCAAGAACATTCACCCATTTCTATTAGCAATTAGGCTATCTAGTTAACAATTTGAATAGAGAAAATATATGTTAAAACCGAGATGGATTTTGCCAAAAATACTTAGTTGGTAGATGATCCTTGCTCACTGGTAGATTCAAAGATCTTTTTATTCTTTCAATAAGAATAATAGGCAAGTCAGATAGATTATTTAGGAGACAAAAATGTGAATATTTTGGATTTTGTTAGCGTCAGCAGTATTTTGTACTCCCGCTTATGCAGAAGATATTTTTGGTTTTAATTCTAATCAAGTTGATGAGCAGTTAGAACTCGAAGCTGCTTATGATAAGGATATTAAGGCAGCAGATCTGAATAACTAGATGCTGCGACTGACAGCCAGATCACATTATTTGGGAAATCCCTATGATAAGGAAAACGCTGAATATATAGCCTCCTTATTTAGCAATTGTGATTATGAAACTGAAATTGCTACGTATGAGGTTCTCTTTCCGACGCCTAAGATGCGTCAGTTGGAACTACTCGAGCCAGTTAAATATACAGCCAGATTAATTGAGCGACCTTTGGCTGAAGATGCGACTTCGCAACAGGTGGATGAACACCTGCCTGTATACAATGCCTTTTCAACAGATGGAGATGTGACTGCTGAAGTTGTCTACGTAAATTATGGTATTCCAGCTGACTATGAAGAACTGGAACGCGTGGAATTGATGTAAAAGGCAAAATCGTACTAGTGAGATATATCGATTCCTGGCGTGGTATTAAGCCCAAAATAGCTGCCGAAAGAGGTGCCATTGGCACGATTATCTATTCTGATCCGCGTGATGATGGTTATGTACGTGGTGATGTCTATCCCAAAGGACCATTTAGAAACAAAATTGGTGCACAACGTGGATCAGTCATGGATATGCCATTGTATCCTGGCGACGTGTTGACACCTGGAGTTGAAGCAACACCCAAAACAAAACATTTGAAGTGAAAAGATGCTAAAACAATCAATCGTATACCTGTTTTACCCATTTCGTATAGCGATGCTTTACCTATATTAAAAGCGCTAGGTGGTCCGGTTGCCACGGATAACTGGAAAGACGGTTTGCCAGTTACCTACCATCTTGATCCTGGTCCGGCAAAAGCTCGCCTAAAGCTTGAATTCAATTGTGACATGGTCAATGTGTATAACGTGATAGCCAGAATTGAGGGGATTAAATATCCTGATCAATGGATTATCAGAGGCAGCCATCATGACGCCTGGGTGAGTGGCGCTACAGATCCTACCTCAGGCATGGTGGTCATGTTGGCAGAAGCGAAAGCCATTAGCACCCTGGTTAAAATGGTTATGAATCCAAAAGAACCATTATGTTTACAGCCTGGGACGCAGAAGAGGAAGGTTTGATCGGTTCAACCGAATAGATTGAACATCACCGAAAAGAATTACAGGAAAAAGCCGTAGTCTACATAAACTCAGACAGTACCAGTCGTGGTTTTCTGAGTGCCGGTAGTTCTCATACCCTGAAGGAGATAGTTAATGAGGTTGTTCATACGGTTATTGATCCACAGGTTGGTAGTACAGTTTTTGAGAGACGTCGGGCGCTGGAATTTATCAAATGTGGCGAAAAACGTAAGACAGCTTAAAATCGTAAAAATATGCGACTGAGTCACTTGGGATCCGGCTCAGATTACACATCATTTTTACAACACTTATCTATTGCCTCGCTCAATATCGGGTACAGGGACGAAGGTTCAGGTGATAGTTATCATTCCGTCTATGACTCCTATGATCATTTTACGCGTTTTGTCGATCCAGAGTTTACCTATGGGTGTTGTGCAGGCAAAGGCAACCGGCAGACTCACCATGCACTTTGCAAACGTCGATTATCTACCATTTGATTTTTCGAGTTTTACCGACAACCTTTCTCTTTATCTTGATCAAATCACAAAGATGACAGACCAGTTAAGACTCACTACCCAGACTGAAAATGAACTTATTGATAAGGGTAGCTACAAACTGGCGCTGGATCCTACCAAGGCCTTAGCGCCGTCAAAAAAAACAAGATCCTGTACCTCATATTGCCTTTGCGAAATTACAAAATGCAATTGAGTTTTTGAAAGCTAATACTCAGAAAATTACTCAAGCCATAGAAAATCTCAATGTGGAAAGCATGAATGATAAAAAACGGCAAAAACTGGATAGATTACTATTTCAATCAGAAAGAATGCTGGCCCATCCTGCCGGTTTGCCCAGACGTCCATGGCATAAACATACCGTTTACGCCCCGGGTTTTTATGCCGGCTATGGCGTAAAGACTATTCCCGGTGTAAGAGAAGCAATTGAACAACAAGACTGGACTGAAGTAGACAGTGAAATTGAGACTACTAGTCAGATTATTTCAGATTTCTCTGATTATATTGTTAGCATAGCAAATTTTATTGCACCTTATAGCCAATAGTGATCGTTTGGATAGTAATTTTGTTTTTTTATGACTAGGGGTAAATATTTTTCTTGGCTATTGGTGACACTGTAAAAAAGTGTCGATATCTTCCAGTTCGCTGGTCTGAGGCAGGTCGGGCAAGCTATTTAGAAATATCCTGCCATAGGATTTAGTTTTCAACCTTGGGTCGCAAAGCATGAGTACCCCATAATCATCACTATCGCGTATTAAACGGCCAATTCCCTGCTTTAAAGAAATGACGGCTTCCGGTAATTGATAATCAATAAAAGGTCTCTTTCCCTGCTCTTTCATCTTTTTCATTCTTGCCTGTAATACCGGATCGCTTGGTGAAGCAAAGGGCAACTTATCAATAATGACGCATGAAAGTGCCTGCCCTTTTACATCTACTCCCTCCCAAAAACTGCCGATTCCCAATAATACAGAGTGCTGTATTTCACGAAATCGATTTAGTAGTTCTGTTCTGGGAGAATCTCCTTGTACCAGTACTGGATAATCAAGTTCACCAATAAGTAGTTCAGCTGCTATCTGTAAGGCACGGTGACTGGTAAATAGCATGAATGCGCACCCCTGCGTTATTTTTAGAACTGGAATTGATTTCTCCACGACTAATTTTGTATAGCCGGGATCACGTGGATCTGGCAGGTCTTTAGGTAGATACAATAACGCTTGCTGTCGATAGTCAAACGTACTTTCCCATGCACTTGTTTTAAGCTCCTGCAAACCAAGTTGTCCAGAAAAATAAGCGAAATTTTTATTTACAGAAAGAGTTGCGGATGTATAAATATTTTTACTTTGATAGTCGCGAATTTGATTTTGAAAGATTTTAGCAATATCCAAAGGAGTTTGATGTAATAGAAATCCTGAGCCCTTGGTCTCTACCCACTGGATAAAACCCTCTGTCCCTGATTCTGCAAATGCTGCCAGAGCATCAAGAAAAAGACCCAGCCTCCTATAACAGTTATTCAGCTGTTTGCCGCGTTCTGCAAAGTCATTTAATACATCGTGTAAGTCATGCCCGCAATTGAGCAAGTCCTGCAGCACTGTGCGCACTTCCATCCTGTCTTTCTCATCATGCCAAGCAGAACGCGCATCATTTCCACCGAAGGATAGTCTTAAGTCTCTAACTGATTTCTCCAGGATATCCAGCAGATCCATGAACTCTGGCAAATCAGCGGCTTCAATAAAATATGCACTTTTACAATCCCTTATAAACTCCATAAGTTGGCGACTACTTGTTGTCTGGCTAAAGAATTGTGAGGCAAGTTCGTGGATCTTGTGTGCTTCATCAAAAATTACTGTATCAAAAACTGGCAATAATTCGCCGTAACCAGAATCACGTAAAGCCAGATCAGCCAAAAAGAGATGATGATTGACGACGACAATATCAGCTTCGCTAGCATGACTTCTTGCTTTAAAAACAAAACAGTCATCATAGCTTTCACATTCCGCACCCAAACAATTTTCAGTTGTAGAGGTCACCATTAATCGAATGCTTGCAGACTCCGGAAAATCGGTAAGTTCAGCTAAATCGCCCTTCCTGGTTCGCGCTAACCATTTTTTGACCATGGTTAGTTGGGCACTTCCCTGTTTTGCTAGATAGCTGTTATCTATTTCTGCATTGGTCAATCGCTCCAGACATAAGTAGTTTACTCGACCTTTTAACAGAGATGCATTCACCGGAATGTTGAGTGCCTTCTGTATTAACGGTAGGTCCCGTTTGAATAATTGATCCTGTAAATGCTTTGTAGCTGTGGAGATAAGCACCTTTTCACCAGATAGAATGGCAGAGATCAGGTAGGCAAAGGTCTTTCCAGTCCCCGTCCCGGCTTCACAAATAATTGATTCATCATCAGCTAATGCATCGCTTATGGCTTCCGCCATGGCCTGCTGTTGAGGACGTACCTTGAATCCCTCAATTAGATCTGCGAGAGGCCCCTGTTCGGAAAGAAATTCTGAAGGGGAAAGCACAATTCTGTCAGTAATCTGCTGATACTAACCAGATTTTTACTATAATTGACATCCAAAGTTGATAAGCCTAACCAACATTGGTCCAGTAGCCATCATCCTCCAGCTCATTTGCCTGAGTCCATATCAATTCACCAATAGCCATGAATCTGGCAACAGTAATCGAATTTTTTTTATTTTTACTTTTTACCACAGCCTCCACAATGTCCCCACGAAAGGCATAGTAAATCTCTTCCGGTTCAAATTCAGCATTCATAAAAACCAGGATGACAGCATCCCTGGGTTGGTCAACTTTTAGTTAGCCAAGCAGATGCCCGAAACGCTTTTCGTCAAAAATAACCCGGCCCTTTATTTGTACCATAAGCTTCTCTTCACCACGAGTCATGCTCGCATCAAAACCAGTTTCATCTTTTGTCGACGGAATAGATGCCCATAGAATTTGAATTCATGAGTTTAGCTATTAAGTTGATTGTGGAAAGGCTATCACATCCTGTATGTGTTTACTGCCCGTTATCACCATCAATAAGCGATCAAGCCCCACTGCGATGCCGACACAATCAGGCAATCCATCCGTCGAAGCTGCTAGTATCTTGATATCAATATTGATGCCCCCTTTAGAATCACGGATCCGGTTCTCTTCTTCAAACCTAGATTTTTATTCAATATTATCTGTTAATTCATTGTAACCATTAGCTATTTCCATACTGTTAATAAATGGTTAAAAGCATTCAGTGAGATCCACCTTGGCATGTCTTGTCCTGGCAAACCGGGTAATCGTATATAAAAATAGGTTTTTTTACCCAATTCAGGGGCAATATGTTTGCTAAAAATGAAATCCAGTAATACTGAGCGCCTTTCACTATTTGATTCAAAACCCAGATCTCTGGCAACACCCTCTAACCTGTTTACATTCACCTGCTGCGGAGTAAAATCACAATAAACCACCAATACCTTTCCGTAAGCCGAGCATTCACATTCAGTATCTAGCAAGTCTTCCAATAAACTTGCTAGTTCGTCCATTAAGCTGTGATGGTCAAATCTTTGGCGATATACCATTCCAACATGCTGAATTCAGCTTAGTGTAGTTGATCTATTTCGCCATCACGAAATACCTTTGTTATCTGATAGATTGCTCTTGAATCAGATGCCAATAGTTTTTTCATAACAAATTCTGGTGAGGTATGCAGATATTTGGTAGATTTCTGTCTGCCCCCTGGGAAAGATAGCTCGGTCTCCAGACTATTAATATTGGGATCGATATTACCGGATATATCAATTATTGGGGTTTCAACTTCCAGGATTGAACGATCCGTCATAAACCCACGGATCCGTGAGAGTAGCCAGACACGTTTTTCCAATATTTGTCTGGAACAACTAGGTCTACAATCGTCACTCATTTTTTTGGCACACCCTGGAATCAACTGATCACTGAGACTCTCGCTTCACTAAACAAACAATGGCAAATGACCGGCGATAGAGAATAACTCTACTTCTTTGCCCGGTCAACATAGGCAGCCGTTCGGATATCGGCCTTAATTAACTCACCCTGTTCAACAAATAAAGGTGCTTTAATATAAATCAAAGGTACTTTTATTACTACCACGGTTCCAAGTACGGCAGGTTTTGTTCTACCGGGAACCGTATTCCTCCTCACGTCAGGGTCCGTTTCAGTGATTTCTAGTATGGTAAAATTTAGTGCTGTTACAGAAAGTGGCCTGTCACTCCATAGTGTTACTTTACACATTTCCTTCCCTTTTAACCACTGGTGAGGCTGCATCACCCATAGCTATTTTATCGACTGTATACTGTTCATAGCTCTTAGTATCTATGAAATACCACATCTTCCCATCGTTATAAAGATATTGAAGCCACACATCCATGACGTCGGCGCCCTTAACGCTTTCACCGGATTTGTAAGTCCCCTCAATTACTCTGCCAGTCTTTAAATTACGTAACTTCACCATGGTAAAGGCCTGCCCTTCCCTGAGCCTAACAAATTAATATTCGATGATCGAGCGCGGATCAGAATCGATCATTAACTTCAAACCGTTTTTAAATTCATTAGTACCGTAATTTGCCATCTATAACATCTAGGTGAATTTCTAAACAGCGAATGATACCTTGAAATGTACGCAATTATCGAGCTGACAAGAAGAACTGAGAAATACAGTAAATGACTCTTCAAGCTTGTTGTCTCAGCTCGATTTTTCTGCTGATAGTATTTCGCTGGCCAGTAAAAGCCTGAATATAATGCCATTAAAAGCCCCTCAAGGATTTATTAAGCATATAGTAAAAGGTACTATAAAAGACCCACTGTTGTTTCAAATATTGCCCTTAGCTATTGAAGATAAGTCACAGAATAGGTTCGCCTGCGATCCACTGAGCGAGATAGAAAGCCAGGTAGTTCCGGAAGTATTACAAAAGTATCAGGGCCGTATGCTATCGGTTACAATGGGCGCATGTGCCATCCATTGTCGTTATTGTTTTCGTCGACATTTTTCATATAGCGAAGTAAGCCTGAGTGACGAAGATCCATTAGTATTAAGTGATCAAAAATTAGCTTAACTTGCTTGTAGGGCTACTTGAAATTATACCACACTTAAAAAGATTAAGGATCCATTGCCGAACACCAGTAATATTGTCATCGAGAATTACAAAGAACAAATATAACTTTGTTAAATCAATCGATCCTTTATAAGACAAATCAATGATTCAGCCGAGACATTGGTAGAATTAAGTGAGCACCTATTTGATTACGGAGTATTACCCTACTATTTACACATGTTAGATCCTGTGCAAGTGGCAAGTCATTTTGATGTTAACGTGAAAGCCGCAGGAAACATTATGAACGAATTAAGAAAACATTTGCCCGCTTATCTTGTGCCAAAGCTGGTAAGGGAGGAAGCAGGCGCTTCATATAAAACTCCAATTATCTAATATGCGGAAAGCGAAATACTATGTTAGATTGTTTTTAACAAAACCTCATTTCTACTTGTCGTAAAGGATAATGGTTATGCAATAGCAAGAACTATAAACCACATTAGCAAGATAAATGATTAATAACGAAACTGGTTGAGCAACCGATCAGAACCTTAATGTAAGTAATCGGCCCAGGCATATTGTATGCCGCTGCTGCGATCGGTGTATCACATCTGGTACAGGCAGCCAGAACAGACGCTCTATATAGTTTACCACTTGTCAGCGTAATTGTATTTGCCTGCCTGATTAAATATCCAGCTCTTCATTTTGGTAGTGATTGTGCGACTGCGGCAGGCTCTAACCTCATTAATAACTACGTACGACAGGGTCGTGGCTCAACTACTATTTTCCTGATAAAAACCTGGTCGCAGCCTTATTTTTTATTCCTGCATCAGTTACCATGGTGACTGGTGTCATGGTTAAAACAATATTTAGCTTTCAATTTAATGATGTTTTAATGGCGGCCTGTTTATCAGCCAGTGCTGCCATTATTTTGATTATGGTAGCTACACATGGTTGGAACGTATGACCAAAATGTTGGCAGTAGTTTTCACTTTGTTAATTGCGCTCGCGGTGATCGCAATCGTTGGGGAAATTAATTGGTCAATAAGTAATTTTGCACTACCGCCACTTAATCAGACCGCTCTGATCTTTATCGTTATCATCACTGATTCATGCCCGCACCGCTCACCCATGGCAACCATGAATTCTGTCTGGATTTGTGTCAAAGCCAAGACTTCAGGACAACTTTCAACCCAGTCAGAAGCAGTACTAGATTTTAATGTCGGTTTTGTAACTATTTTGTTATTTGCAGTTTGCTTTATTTTACTCGGAGCAGGTATTACGCACGGTGGTAGCGTAACGTTTTCTACCAGCTCTGTTGGTTTTGCTAAGCAGATGATTGAGCTTTTTACTAAAACAATCGAGGGCTGGTCTTATTGGCCGGTCAGTGCTGCGGTACTTAGTATCATGTATTCCACAGTACTGACAGTACTCGATTGTTATACCAGATTTACCTATCATACCCTGGTTCTACTGGCTACGGAATTTCACAAAACGACTAGCCTGAATCAGACTCAAATGTATAGGCTGATTGTAGTATTGGTTAGTACTAGTGCAGTCACCATGTTGTTTTTATTTTTGTAGTCCTTTACAACCTTTATCGATTTGGTTTTCGTGATAATATCGATCACCGCACTTTTTTTAACGCTAATTAATCACCGTTCTATGTATGGCAAAGAGGTTCTCACAGCAGCTCGTCCTAAACATTTTTTTGAAATATGGGGCGTGCTAGGAATAATTTGCATGGCCACCGTTGCACTGAGCTTTCTCTACTTCGAATTTCTTGTTTAGTAGACGTTGATTAAAGCCTGACGATAGAGATAGTCAAAAAGGAACCTTCTATTCAACCACACATAATTTTGCCAAGGTTCACAGATGATCTTGGCAAAATTATGTAATTGCCACTGGAGTACAGGACTGGCTGATAGTCTTGTACAAAGAATAATAAATAAGGGGATAGACAATTGGATTTAATCACTCAATTTTTAACTTTTCTGGATAGTTTTTTAGGTTCAGCGGCTTATTTTCCTTATCTCCTATTAGGCACAGGGCTATTTTTCACTTTCTATCTTAAGTTTCCACAAGTCCGTTATTTTGGTCATGTATGGGAAGTAGTTCGTGGTAAATATGACAAATCAACAGATGAAGGCGATGCAACACATTTTCAGGCATTAACTACTACACTTTCTGGTACCGTCGATACTGACAACATTGGTGGTGTAGGACTAGCACTTTATCTGGGTGGACCGGCGGCTTTATTCTGGATGTTGGCTACTGCCTTCCTTGGTATGACGACAAAATTCGTCGAAGTCTCCATGTCACATAAATACAGGGTCAAAGATGAAGAGGGTTTTATTGCCGGCGGCCCTATGTATTACATGGAACGTAGTCTGAACATGAAGTGGTTGGCAATATTTTTCGCTGGAGTCACGGTAATCAGTTCATTTGGCTCTGACAACATGCCACAGAGCAACAGTATCGCCCAGGGCATGTTAGCAACCTTTGGTATACCTACCATGATTACTGGTGCGGTACTGGTCATAGCAATGGCGCTGGTTATCATTGGTGGCATTACCCGAATTGTTAAGGTCACTGAAAAAATCGTACCTGTAATGGCAGTGATATACATAGTTGGTGCATTTGCTGTCATCTTTACCCATCTTGATCAAATTGAACCTTCATTCTTAAGCATATTTACCAATGCTTTCTCGGGTTCAGCACCTATAGCGCACGCAGCAGCCAAAGCTCATAAACCAATCTCTGAGGGCATGATTTCAATTCTTGAACCGTTTATTGATACCTTGGTCATTTGTACTATTACAGGGCTGGTGATACTTTCTTCCGGTGTATGGACACAAAAATTTGAGAACACTTTCCAAACTGCAGATATGGAGTATATCGCCGGTGTGTACAGCGATGAAAATGAACAACATAGGCAGGAATTGTTTAAACATCTGGATATAGGTAACAGAGAAGACAATATTTCTTCTTACAACGGTAATTTGACTATTGTAGATGGCCAGACGGCTGAAGGTAATTTCACATTGTTAAATAGTCGATCGGTAGCTGAATAAATTAGATACAGTCTGGACGATGCGCCTTATTCCGGCACCTTATCAGTGGTCGATGGTAAGTTGGAGGACACTGATATTGTGGTAAGTGGGTACTCCCCTGGTGCACACAGTTGCTTTGACGACCAGGGCCTTTGCCACTGGTTTCTTTGGGGAATACGGCACCTATATTGTCGCAATAGGCTTGTTATTATTTGCATTTTCGACAGCGATTATCTGGTCTTATTATGGTGACAGGGGTATCACCTATCTGTTTGGAGTGAAATACGTGCTGCCCTACCGCTGTGCTTATGTTGTTGGCTTCTTCGTTGCTGCTGTCGCTGACACCTCATTGATTTGGCTTATCTCGTTGATTACTGTCGCCGCCATGACGCTCCCCAATTTATTTGGCATCTTTATGCTCCGTAAGGAAATGAAGGAAACAGTTGCTGAATATTGAGGAAGCTTTGATAAGGAACAAACAGAAGTATTAGTGGAACAGGTGGACGAGGTGTAGAAACAACTATTTGTGCGATAGCAAAAGATTGTGCATTGATGGAGGCAAGAAATCCAACCCGTTTTACACCTCAAAAAAATAACTCCATGTTACTGGCCGATCAAATGAAATTCAGTTTGTCTTCCGCCGATATAAGTGTGTTTCTTACCATCAAAATATCCATTCTCTTCCAATACAATACGAATTTCCTTATTGTCCCATTCAGGTGCGGAAACTCGCATATTTAGTTCTACAGAATAAGCCGTATTGGCGTGCATGGCGACGTCTCCCATTCCTGGTACCCCTTTCCTGATGTAATCCCATAGTACAATATTTGTTCCGACAACATGACCGTGATAGTCAATAGGATGTGTGTACACACTGGGTTTCAAACCAGCAGCGACTGCCCATTCCCGTGTAGCTTTAAGGATTTCGTTTCCTGTTCTGTCAACGGCAAAATTTAAAGTCAGGATATCCTGCAACTGATTGTTTTTTTTAGTGCTGCTTTCAGATCAGCAGGAGCATCTGTTTCTCCAAGTTTTAGTACATAGGCATGTTGTTGCGTGTCAGTATTAAGTCGTAAGTATTTAATCCCAAAGTCCACATGCAAGAGATCGCCATGCTAGATAATCTTGTTAGCTTCGCGATTGGTAGCCAATGAACCAGGGTCAACCTTCTCAGCCATTCGCTGAATCGAAACACTGGGATGGAACCAATGTTACAAGACCAAGATCCCTTATTCGCTGACGATATCACCACATCAAATCCTGTGAACTTGTTTTGTCTGGCTTAACCATCACTCCGCAATTATTCCGTGGACTATCTCCATAATACCGAGATAAATTTCCATCTCAGCCGGTATACTGGTTTCTAACCAGGCAATGGCCAGATCACTACCAGGTACAATTCGATTTTTCAGTTTTTTTGGAAGTGCAGACCGTAAAGCATGGTATTCTGAAAAAGTAATTTCATCGGCAATGCCAAAGACCTCGGAGTAGTTTAGAACAATCTTTTTAGCATCGAATTCAGTAAGAATCTCCGCAATCCGTTTCATTTGATCGGGCTGTTTTTTCTGATCCCAACTTGCTTTAAACAAATGTGCTGCCTGATAACGAGCAACAGCTAATCTTTCAACGCCATGGTCCAGAAAATCAATACTGTTCGACGACGCGCCGAAAACCATGTTCCCGGCAATATGGCTTTAACAACCGGATTTTCATTATATTCCCTGACTATTAACACCCATGTATCAATATTATTGGAACGCATCAAATCAAGAATAAGATCATTCAAGCGTTTTTCCAGAATCTTCTCCTCCGGTGCTGCCTGATCTCGCATACTGAGTATCTTGTCTCTGAGCGTATCGGCTTTCGCTGTCAACGAAAATAATAGAGAAAGAAGTAAGGTCGCAACTATAAGCCGCACAATGTTATCACATTGCAAATCTGAACATACTGCTTGGAGTACTAATTGTTTGTTCACTTCTTTGTTCATTCGCCTCTTTAATTATTGTTATCAATTACTTTGCTTTCAAGCATAAAGTTAGCAGGGGAAAGACTCTCATAAGTTAATAGCTAGTTCAATGTCACGCACAATTTTCTGATTAAGCATGAGTGGTGAGGTAATCAGTATAATATTAATTATAAAAAACTGGGTAAGTTTAATTTGTTCAAAAAATCCCTTTCGTTTATACTGCGTTCGACTTAGCTCTTATCCAGGTTAGTTCTAGGCAAAACTCAACACACAAAAAAAGAGCAACAAATTCATGACGCGAGAAAGACGTATTCAACACATTCGATTGAATATAATCTCCTGTTATTTGTAAATTATGAATATGATTATTATCCCAGTCACGTCGTTTCAACAAAATTGCACCCTGCTGTGCTGTGAGCAAAGCGGAAAGGCTGCAGTGACTGATCCAGGTGGAGAGGTAGACAGGATAGTACAGACAGCAAATGCCAATAATACTGAAATTGAAAAAATATTGATTACCCATGCGCATGTTGACCATACCGGAGCTGTAGCTGAGTTGGCAAGACGATTAACCATTCCTATTGAAGGCCCGCATAAGGATGATCAATTCTGGATTGACTTGATCGCACAGGAGGGAGCGAACTTTGGATTTTCAGAGGTAGAATCCTTTAAACCGGACCGATGGCTGGAACAAGGAGATACGGTAGAATTTGGTGAAGTAGAGTTGGAAGTATATCACTGCCCAGGACATACGCCGGGACATGTTGTTTTCTTCTACCTCGAACTCCGCCTGGCAATTGTCGGTGATGTGCTTTTCCAGGGGTCTATTGGGCGTACTGATTTACCAAGGGGTGATCGTGCTGCACTGATCGACTCCATTAAAAAGCGCTTATGGCCGTTGGGTGACGATGTGCAATTTCTTCCAGGTCATGGACCAACATCTACCTTTGGGCAGGAGAGAAAAACTAACCCCTTCGTTGGAGATCATATCTCTAGTTAAGTACTAGAACAGAGACTACGTTTCCAGTTCTCTAATTCCTTGCTCCCTCACATAATATTTGTCATGTTCCATGATTTCCAACGAAAAACACAAAGGACACTGAGAAATGCTCTTTTCATCTGGTTTTAGATATAAAACATCTTTTTTGTGTTCCACATACTTAAAACACTTCATCGAGCATAGGCAATATCCCGAATAGGCATAAAACTAAACTATGCTATATTACTAGAATCTACGATCCACACGATTGATGTACTTTTCAAACTGACCATCTTCATATAACTGCTGCAGAAAAAATCCACATCACAACTTGAATGTACAACTGCATCGTCTATGTTGGTACGGCGTTTCCAATGAGAATGTTTCATCGGGGGTTCTTTATAATTCTCGGGATCGTACAGTACGTGAATAACGGATATCGTATCATCTTCATTCACCCAGTAGTGTTCTACTGTTCGCGCGTTTTCAGAAATAAGTTAGGCCTTCCCCGCCACGAACGTTAGCTAGCAGCAGGGTTGTTTCTACTACCAGGGTATCGTCTTCCCAGTGGCCAATTAAGTATCCTTTGGCAGTGTGAGTGTGGAACTCAGGTGAGGCCTTGCGGTTCAAAAAATCGACGTACATTGGAGCCACTCACAATAGTTACTTTATCTTCTGTTTGGTAGATCTCACTATCCCTGCCAAATGCTGAGAATATACTGGAAGCAGCACAGCGTTGCGAAGACAGATCCAGTTCTACATCGAATTCATCCTTCCATGCCTGTGCTTTAGACGTCAGATCCATGGTCCATTTACCCAGATTACCACCGCCTGACCATTCTCCGGAAAAATCAGCCTGACTAGGCGGCAATTTGAATTTATCAACTTTAGTTTTACGCTGAGCCTACCACATGTCTTTAGGTTGTGTACAGCTGAGTGGAGAACGGGTACGCACTTTTGCACCTACCTCACTAGCTCCTTTTAGTAGACCAAAAGTTCCGGTAATTTTTTTATCTTTCAATTCGCCTTTAAAATAAGGAATAATTACATCCCCACCTCCGGTGAGATCATCAGAATGGATTTCAATCTTATTCCCTTTAATTTCAAGATCGATGGGGCCACCCTGAATGTGACCAATATATTTACCATTTGCTAGCTTAATTTTTAATAATCCGCTTAACTCTCTCCCGTCTTGCTTTTAGCTTCATCGCTCATTCACCAACAAAGCTATCATCCTTTGTCTGGATTTGGGTAAGAGATATGCAAAGCAAACTAAAAAGTGTCGATACAATAAGTAGCTTTTTCATGTTAAAGCCTCTTGTTACTCAAGGGGGAGTATCGAGAAGAGGAGCGTCCACATTGGTTGAGCCGTTCGTTATGAATTTATCATTGGCCAAAAAACCACTATTCTAATAAACATTTTAGGTTGACCGTCTCGAGTAGCATCTCCTGATATGGTGATTTTATCGCCAACTTGAATAGTGCTTCTTGTTCACCCCGCTTGGGTTAAGGCGCTGATGTTATGGTCATGGGTATTCCAGAGAACCCCTTCTCCGCTTGTATCAACTAATATGTGATAACTAACATGGAGGTTTTTATACTAGACTTTAATCACTACGCCAGTAATCGTACTGGTCTTAGCCGTATCAAAGGCTACTACCACGGAGTGATGGGCATTAACAAACATGGGTAATAAACAAAGTGGAACAACTACAACAAAGGTGATTAATCTTTTTAACAACATATTCTCTCTCCTTTGTATTTATTATAGTAATACGAAAATCGATTTAAGGGTTCTATACCTCAAAATTCTCAACTCCACTTTTCGAAGAACAACGAACCTTTAGGCAAAGATTTATAGCATGCACATCCCTAGCGAGAATTTGAGTTCTCCGGTTCACACAGGTATTCAAGCAAAACCAGATCGAGTTTAAAAGAGTAATATGCGCGTTTAAATAAAAACGGCTCGGTGTAGTACTCCGGATCATCTATGATAATATTTGTCTTAAGTATTTTCTCGTGTTTCGTTTTCCCAACCCTCCTTAGTATGTGAATCAACTGCTGTATATTTTTCCGGATCGACAAAGGTCCAGCACTCAGTAATCACGCATTCTTCGACATAGTGATGCCCAGCCCGGTAATTACATTGGATTCAAGTTTTTTGATCGTTATGACTAGCTCTTTTACTTCCCGCTTGCCAATCGAATAGCCGTTTTTGCTATCGTGGTAACCTGCAGGAAAATCGCGCCCATCCAGATAAATACGCCTTATTGTGTTATCGGTTTCATAGAACATATAAATCATGTCGGGATAATGGATAATCTTAACCGGATAAGGATTTCCAGCGGAATATAGATATCCACATTCGGTACAATATTAAGTACCTGGTCATCAACGGCTGGATCAAAGTTAGCCACCAATACTGTGGCTTTTTCATTAAAAGGTGGATCACCAAAAAAGGCCCGCACCCATAAACTGGCAAAATTCTCAGAAGTGGAGCAAAAAAAAACGAAACTCTTCTTTCAACCGTGTTGAGCTTTGGATATCCTTGTCCGCTGTTAGTGCCGTATTACTTACATAGACACCCATATCCGGCCAGCCCCAAAAAACGCGCCATATGCCATACGTTTATCTGCTAACTGTATTTCTTTTGCCTTGTCGTCGGTTCGCATGATATCTACAACGATACCATTTCTACGCAGGGTATTAACGCTGTGCATGATTGTTGACCAATGTTCTCTTTTGCCGTCTTTATTGGTAATGTCAAATTGAAGCTGATCGTGCTGGTTGGCATACTTGAATTTGACAACAGTTGTGCCGTACCTACTAATTTCTTTTGATAAGAGTCTGGCCTTACTGAATGATGTGCCTGCGCCAGCATCTGGATAATACAGCACAATCCAAACAACAAACTCAAACTTAATCGTTTCATACACACAGGACTCCATCGTTGCGTTATTTGCAATCTAGTTGCACACAACGGATATAGGCAAAGGTGCGTATCTTGTCAATATGTTCGTAATTTTATCGCCAATATTGTCCAAATTTACGCACCAAGTCAATGGAAAAACCCGGATCTAAAAAAATGTATATGATGAATTCAATTAGCTGAAAACTTCAGTATTTAATAGTTCCCGATTAATTCTGAATAACTAATCAAGATTCGTATCCAAATATCAGATCAATCGAGCACAAACAGCTTTCTTTAACTATCTATTAAAACGCAATCACTCGACACTGCCACGTCCTGCATTCAGATAAAGCTTAGCAGCTTCCTATGTACATAGCGCCTGAACTACATCGCGATCGACACTTTTTTTCCAGCGATGGTTAAGGGTTACTGGCTTCCTAAGATACTCCGAATCAGTTACGGTAATTTCTGCCATAAGATGCATGTCATCTTCATTCAGCGAAAATTTTTGATCGCTTAAACTAATACCAGTATGGATTCCACATTTGTCTGCTATAAAGTTATTTGTCTCAGCAATAAATTCCCTTCCCTCAAAGCGCCTGACTGAGAGTCCTAATTTGGACGACCCTCCCATAAAACACGTTCAGATCCCGTCCACTCGTGTTCCGTCTGCTCTCTCAGCCCATTTCAGGGTGGTGTATGCTCGATTTTTATCCTTGTCGTGTGCACCCCCTTGCCAGGTGATCGCATCACCAGGCTTAAAGATATTTCTATCCCATCCGCGACGCTTCATGCTTGGTAGATGCCCCATTTCGATACCGTATTCAATAATCTCACCTTTTTCATTTGGTGCGTTCACCTTGAGAAAGACATGCGGCATGGGTCCAGTCATACCTAACAACGAACCCACTGTACGTGCGGATATCATCTCGATCAATAGTTCCGTGAGAATGATGTGCTTTAACACCTAGCGGTAAAACGAAAGCTGTTACAAGCGTGGCTTTTAAAAATAGTCGGTTGTACATAACAAACATACCTACTCCTCAATTTTAGTTATTCAATTCCGGCAAAGCCTTGCTGTCTTCACTCAATACAGTTAGCTTCTTTGACATCGGCCCTGAGTACACGATCACGAAATATCGCACGCTTCCACTCTCTGACCAAATGTTCGGGGTAGGTCATGATAAAATCTATGGTTAAAGTATTGCCATCAAGGTCTTGATAGAGGCATACACGTCGCGGGCCTGTTGGCCGCTCAGAGTACTTTCAGCAATAACGTTATTGGTAATATTCAGCTACAAGCCCGTACGAACTATATATTCTAATTAGTGAAAGCATCAAGGCTCACCTTATTACAATCAACACATTACACAATTGCTACACAGTTACTTAACTTTAATTAAGTAACTTTATTATACAATATGTACTCTAGTAGTAACACGGTGATTAACAAACTGATCTGCTTTGTGAAAAGATAATAACGCTGCGAAAAATAAAATATTGGATTGAACTACAGAACATATTTTTGATCATGAAATGAAATATATATTACTGATAGCATTGCTCTTAAGCATTTTTTAATATCTTACTAATACTTAATACGAGCTAGGAACGACGGAGAACAGAATGAATATTGATAAGAATTTTGTTACGAAGGAGATGGTCTACTTATACGATGACTACACCCATGGAAAAATAAGCAAAAGATCCTTTGTGTCCAGACTGATCACTCTTGTTGGTGGAGTGGCTCTTGCCAATGGTATTTTTTCCCTGTTATAAAATGATGTCATTGTCGCAGAAATAGCAAGTGATGATAACCATCTGCAAAACTCACGTGTCAGCTTTTTATCCAACAAGGTAGATATTCAGGCCTACATGTCCCTACCCGCCGATAATGGAAAGTACCAGACTATCATTCTTATTCATGCTTTTGGCTGGCTTACACCCCATGATGAAGGTGTTGCCAGACGCCTGACGTTTAACGAATATCTGGTAATTGCACCCAATGCCGTTACCATACACGGTAACTTGCCAAAGACAGGAATGATGTCAGAAGTCTAATGCGCGTCCTTGATGCTGACGCAGCCAAGCAACTTTATATAGATGCTCTCGACTTTGCTCATTCCCACAACAACTCAACGTACAAGGTTGAAGTGATTGGTTTTTGTTGGGGCGGTAGTATGGCACCAGGACGCATGACAGCTTATGCCAATCATATCGATGCTGCGGTGGTCTATTACGGTGGTAGGCCCACAGATGAAGAGCTTACAGTGATCAATGCTCCAACGATGATGCACTATGTGGAAAAGATAAAAATCAATTGGATATGCTTCCTGAGTATGAAATCGACTTGAACAAATTCGTGGTGAATTACAGTATGCACAAATGGTATGGTGTTCACCATAGATTCAATAACAAAACCAGCGAAGCACGCCATGATGAAAATGCTGCAAAAAAGGCCTGAATTCTAACTACTGACTTTTTTGATACACTGTTGAAACAATACCGAGAATTAACCCGCAAAAGCCTGACTGGATGCTTTTGAAAGCAACTTTTTTTAGGAAAAATTTAGAATCACGTAGCCCTGATTGACAGGAAGCAATATCTACGCTATTTATTTAAAATACTTTTTTAACACTTATATAATGCTTCATATACGCTACAGGTCAATATTACGGAACGGACGCTAAATTGTATTTTATCCTCGCTTAATATAGGTATATATTGCCAATCTGCTAGGCTAGAGAGTGGGAGTCATTGCGTCATTTGGCGATTTTCAATCGACCGCTAAGTATACGAGCAGTCGTCTCCTTAGTGGTCGTATCTAGATCTTAGTTAGTGTAGTTCTATTTAATTTAATCAGAATCAGATGTGGGGAGAAATTTTTATGCAGTCACACACCTATTCCAAATTCAAGAGGAGCAGTCTTGCTATTCTGATTGTCTCACTGTCATTGACAGCTGGTGGTAATGCAGTAGCGCAAGACGATAAATCTGGTTCGACGCTGGAGGAAATCATTACCATTGGTACACGTAGTCATGGTCGTACAGCTATTGAAAGCGGTAGTGCCAGTTGATTTTTTTAATGTTGAACAGATGGAAACCTCGTTGGCTACAGCGACACCTTAGAAGTCCTGCGTGTGCTGTCACTGTCACTGTCACTGTCACTGTCACTGTCACTCAGGGTTGATTGTAATATCATAGCAGATGGGACGAAGTATATACGTCCATCATAAATCCATGGTTTGTCCGCTAGCTTTGAGCTTGTTACGGTTAATGGCAATCGTAGACATGAATCAACTATGATTTCCGACAGTAATCAGTTTTCTGATATGGCTCTTGCCCCACCTTGTGCTATTAAATCGGTAGAAATACTGTAGGATGGGCCTTCAGCACAATATGGTTCTGATGCAGTGCCCTGGGTCTACAACTTTAACCTGAAAGATGACGCGAGCGGCGACAAATTTCGCGTAACCTATGGCCAGACAGCGGAAGGTAATGGTGAAAACACTGTTGTGGATGGCAATATTGGTCTACCACTTACTGATTCCGGTTTTATAAACGCAACGTTTTCTTATAACAATCAGTCGCAAACAGATAACTCAAATAATCGTCGTCGAGACGACCTGGTTGCTCTAGGGTTCAACCAGCCAAATTCATTAGTGGTCTGTGGCCGACCTAAAAGAAGAGGATTTCTTTAGTTTCGTTAATTCCGGTCTGGATCTGGGGAATGGCATGGGGGTTTATGCCTTTGGTAACTATACCTATAAAGATGGCATATCTGAGTTTATGGTTGTGGTAATTCTGGCGGTTGCGGAAAAGATGTTGATGATGGCCCATCGACATATTACACACTGGACGAAAGTGCGGCACAGGACGAAAGTGCGGCACAGGACGAAAGTGCGGCACAGGACGAAAGTGCGGCACACCCGGGCCAATATAACTTGTACAACAGGTTTCCAGATGGCTTTACCCCGCAGTTTGGTTCAAAGATTGACGATTTTAGTGCCGCTTTTGGCTTAAAAAGTGAATTGGACTACGCTGGTGGAATTACATACTATCTACACTATCGCTGGGGGAGAACAGAGTCGTTTACCGCCTTGGACCAACCGTTAACTCTTCACTGGGCAATGCTTCACCAACACAGTTTATGCCAGACTTCCTTGAAAACAGGGAAGGGAAGCTCGCTGGTGATTTTGGGATGGAATTAGATCTAGGCATTGAAAACCCAGTTGCGGTATATTTTGGTGCAACCCATAGAAATGAGCGCTACACCATTGGCCAAGGTGATGAGGCTTCATGGGAAGCAGGACCACTCACCAATCTGTTCATTGGTTCTAATGGCTTTGCCAGTTTCCTCTCTGAAGGTAGTGGAAATTGGACCGATAGAAACACCGCGGGATATATTGACGTATAACCCGATGTCAATGATCGTCTCAATGTTTGTGCTTCAAGCCGTTATGATTACTATACGGCTTTCGACGGCACTTCCAATTACAAGTTCAAGGGCCGCTTTGAGATCACCAATGGGCTCGTAGTTCGGTTGAAACCGGTTTTTTTTGTCACAACTTCCTGGCTGGAAAACAGATTTTCTATCACCAATGCCTGAGATGACGCGATTGGCAGCACCATTGAGGGTAACTTCCCCGCTCATCACGTTGTTGCACAGTACTATGGTGCTTCAGAACTGACAACATCATCTGCTGATACCTATTCACTCGGTTTCACTTACGAAAACGACTTTGACACGATCATCGAGGTCACCATGTGCAAAGTAGATGTTGAAGATCGTTTGACCATAAGTGCGAATCATGCGGTTACTGCGGCAGAGCATTTAGATCTGGCAGCATTGGGATTTACTAATGCAGCCGCTTTGACAAACGCCTCCTTCTTGCAGAATACTGAAGATTCAGAAGATGAAGGTTTGGATCTTATTGCTTCGCAAGCCCTTGAGTTGAATAGCATTGGGCAGAGCACCGATATTACCTTGTCGCTTAATTTCAAACAGAACTGAGCTGATAAATGGCCCAACCGAAGCCCAGCAGGCAGCGAACGATAATATAAGAAGGGGTGTTGTTAGCTTTGAAGAAGGTAGACCATCTGTTGTTGGCAACTTGTCAATTCAACATCATATCCCTGACTAGTGGATTAATATAGGTCTTCGCGCCAACTACTATGATAAGATGACTTATGGTGGCAGAGATAATCTGCAAGATCCTACTGATAATCAGTACATTTCTTCAGCAGTGTTATTGGATCTTAATGCTGACTATATGATCACTGATAATTGGTCTATGCAGGCTTAAGTCCTGAATGTTTTTGATAAACAGCCGCCTAAATAAAGTAATTTCTTTGGATATTATATGGGCCAGGAATTGCGTAATGCTGACTATGGTGTAGAAGGAACCAAGTGGCGTATATCTGTTAGTTATGAGTTTGACTAGCAAGCTACTGAGGTAAGCATGGGTAGATAACGCCTGCTTGTGTGAGCACGAGTAAATATGAAATCCTCTCTAGAATTATTTTGGAGGGGATTTTTTTAGCTTAGAGATTTAAAGTTTTATTCCCGGAAATTCAAGACATCCATGCAACCATCTTAAGCTCTAATCAAGTCTTTTAATTTATAAAATCAATCTACCTACGCTTTCGTTTCTTTACCGTACGACAACTTTTCCGAAAACCGTTTTTTCAAATTAACTATGACAGACAGACCTTGATGATTCAGCTGTTAACTGTATAAACTAATAACAGTTCGTCTCAACTTTCTTGAATCTTGGGTATTGTTTCCGCGATTATTTCTGCAACCAAACATCTTGTTCTGATGCGGCCTTCCCCACCGGGAAGCGAACTGCCCCCATTCCGTACTCCAAAGTAACATCCACTGCCTCCAGGACACCAGACATTTTTATCACATCCGCATGACATGCGTAGCCTGCAGATACGGCAAGTCTATCCTGAATTTTTTTCAACAATTCCAAACTGCGAATATTTCTAAAAGCCAAGCTTAAAGTATTTGATAATCGATTATTAGGGTGGCCATTGAGTTTATAACTCCAGTTCCTTTTCTTTACATTTTACCAGCAATAAATCACGTATCTCTTGCATGTGCTTACGGTTTTCTTGCAGAAAATTCACTGCGATCTCGCAGGCCTTTCCTAGACCAACTATTCCCAGTATATTTCAATTCTAGCACGTCTATCTTATTCATGACCCATCCAGAAAATGAGCGGTGCTATCTTCAATACTCTTTTGCAATAAAGCACGCCGATGCCTGCCGGAGCGTAGATTTTATGGCCGCCAATGGGTAATAAGTCCACACCCAGCTCATCTGCAATAACTGGTATCTTTTTAACCGACTGTACGGCATCCGTATGAAATGCTACCCTTTTTGATTTTATAATCTCAGCAATTGGTTGTACGGTTTCCACTTCATTGTTTGCATACATTACTGTGATTAGTATTGTTTCCGGAGAGATTGCTCGCTCAAGTTCAGACAAATTTATCGCTCCATATTCATCAACTGGAATAATAGAAATTCGCCACTCGTATTTCTTGATATATTTGCACACTTACATCGTAGCAGAATGCTCAATTGCCGATGTTATAATGCGTTTACCTATGTCTGCTCTTGACTGAGCAAGGCCACGGATGGCCATGTTGTTAGATTCTGTTCCACCACTGGTAAAAATAATTTTATCGGATCGATATCCAATTAGACTGGCAACTTGTGCACATGTATTTTCGACTACATGACGTATTTTTTCCACAAGGTATGAGAACTGGAAAGGTTGCCAAAGTGCTCGTACAGATACGGTCTCATCGCATCGACAACTTCTTTATCAATGGTGGTAGTAGTGTTGTAATCGAGGTAAATCATTATTAAGCTAATTATTTGTGATAATTATTAAAAATAAAATCTTCATTAAAAATTAACCATTAACCATTGATTATTAATAATTAGCTAAAATTCTATCCCTTTCTGCGCTTTCACTCCTTGTTTAAATGCATGTTTGATCTCCTTTACCTCGCTAACAGTGTCAGCAATATCAAGTAATTCAGGTATCGCATCACGCCCGGTAATAATCACATTCTGTTTTTCCGGTCTTGACTGTAATGCCTCTACTGCCTCTTCTATCGGTAAATAACCGTATGCAAACATATAGGTAAGTTCATCAAATAAGACTAAATCTATATTCGGATCCTTTAATATTGGCAGTGCCTTTTTCCAGACTTCTTTTGCTGCAGTGGTATCCTTGTCCAGGTCTTGTGTGTCCCAGGTAAAACCGGTAGCCATTGTATAAAACTCAACATTATCCATGTTCTTAAATAGTAGTTGTTCGTTAGTATTCCATTTTCCCTTAATGAACTGAAATACTACAGCTTTCTTGTCATGACCGAGACTCCTGGCTAGCATTCCAAAGGCAGAGCTACTTTTTCCCTTACCGTTACCATAGAGGTAAACAATTATGCCACGTCTTATTTTTGCCTCGGTAATACGTGCTCGCACATCCTCCTTTTGCTTTTGCATTTTCTCCTTGTGTTCGGCTGCTTCGTTCACAATCTTTGGCAATGTAATATCCCCAAATCATCAGGGCAGACAAGAGCATCTGCCCACACAATTTAATTCCACCTATCGACTTTGATAATGGACCGACAGGAAAAAGTTTCTACCCAGAGAATTATAAGTATCGACGGTCTGGTAATCTTTGTCTAACAAATTCGCTACTTTTGCCCGGAAAGTAAATTGATCATTAAATTTATAATCTGCACGTAGATCAATTGTCGCATACCCACCAACCATGACCGTATTTCCAGCATCATTAAAGCGATCACCTTCGACAAGCAGCCAGCCGCCAAATGAAAATTTATCAAATTCACGACTTACATCCAGAGACATCCTTTTCTTTGTGCGTCGTGGCAATCGTTGCCCGGCTGTCTCATCCTCAGGTTTGAGATACTCCATGGTCAGCACAGCATCACAATCATTCCACTGAAACGATAGCTCGCCTTCAAACCCGAGGATCTCTGCTTCATTAACGTTCTGCGGTGTAAAAGTAAACATGACCGGATCAAATACTGTCACAATCATGTCTTCCACCTTAGTGAAGTAAGAGCGTACACTCCAACTCAGCCATTCATGCTGTCCTTCCAGACCCACTTCGTAAGAATCTGCTGATTCCGGACCCAAATCAGGATTACCAAAGAAGAGGAAGAATAACTCATTAAAGGTAGGTACTTTATAAGCCGTACTATAGGAGGCATACATGCGTAACCAATCCTGCCGGACATAGCTCCACCCTACTCCACCAGTAGTTTTGCTACCAAACACTTCATCATCATCCAAACGAACTGACGCAACAATCTGATGCTCTTTAAAATTGCCACTATATTGAGCAAAAACACCAAGATTATCCCGGGAAGTCTGTGGGTAAGCTGTCGTACTACTTATCTCATCTTCGCGATAATCCAAACCCAGACTAACATCCTGTTTGCCAGTCAAAGACACATCATTTTGCCACGACAACTGCCGTCGGCGACTATCAAATATTGAAGCTAGACTATTGTTTGGAGCATAATTTTCCGAGTTATCGCGACTCTCACTTAACAGCAATTGCGTTTGCCAAACATCAAATAGAGATAGGCTTATTGAGCCACCTGCAACCTGACGCACAAAGTCAGTCTTATCCTGGAAGGTGCCATCAAATTGATTCTCGCCCTGAGCTCGTAGAATAAATGCATCTATTTCTGCTGTTTCGCCAAAACGATAACAGCCTCGAAAATGCAAGGAAATATTATCGTAACCATCTTTATCCGGTTGACTAAACTCGAATGTGCCTGGTGTTTGTGTCCTTGCATCAAAACCCTGCGAATCAAAGTAAGAAACCGCTCCACTGTATTGAAAATTACTGTACTCGCCGCTAACTCCTCCTGTGACCTTATAGGTATCATAGGAGCTCGTTCCCGCATCCAGAGTATAACGCGGAGTATCACCGGAACCTTTGCGGGTAAAGATGTGGATCACGCCACCAAGAGCTTCGGAACCCCAAAGACTGGAACGCGGACCACGTACTATCTCAATACGCTCTATTTGTGAGACAGGTATATCTTGAAAGGCAGCAGTGCCAAGGGTTGCTGAACCAATCCTGACACCATCTATTAGAACGAGCACATGATCAGATTCAGTGCCACGCATACGGACGCCTGTTGTCTTTCCATAACCACCGCTGACAGTCACATCAATACCGGTGATACCCTTCAATAGGTTTGGTAATGAATTGACTTGCAGCAGCTCAATATCGGCCCGTGAAATAATGGAAGTAGACGCAGCTAGTTTGTCCACAGCCAAAGGTGTTCGTGTTCCTGTGACAACAACTTCCTCAGACGTTGCAGCCTGAGTACTGGACACATAAAGGCAGGCCCCAGCAAGTAGCGTCGTTAATTTAACAACTTTCATTATCTTCACTCCCGTTGCATTTCACAAAGGCGAAATGGAAGACAGTAGAGAAGAGGGTGATGGAGCAGGATTAGTGCTCTATACTGTCATCCGCAACATGTCATAAAAAGAATCTAGAACAATTATGAAATAAAATATTCAGGTCGGTCTCCGGACTTACGATAGCTAGCCAATTGTGCTAGCAATCTGGATACCTTCCCATACGATGCATAGTGGTAAGTCATTCGGGTTTATGCTGATTACCATTGCTGGGACAGTGTTGGATTCGCCTAAGATGCTATATTAGACCCATCAACTTTCCGTGAATTCCATTAACAAGATTTTTACTAACAGGAAACCTAAATATTGAAGCGCGATTCTATTAAAATGATTGTCGATGTCAACCTAATTTGTGCTTCATTCTTGACATAGATTTATAGCCCCCTCTCTCTACACTCAAGCCCTGTTTTCATATCGTTGCTACCCTTCGTAACGACAGTAATATACTACTTTGTAATTAAACTTTTCATAACAATCAAGTAACACTATCTATAATTTCATTCATCTATCAAATTATGGTATACGCTGCTACTATTCATCGAATCCTTCTATAGATTTCTAATCACTTTACAAACACATGATTGAGTTAATTCTAGGTGGTGTCAGATCAGGTAAAAGTCGTTTTGCTGAGCAAGAGACCATAACTTCAGGGAAAAAGAAATTTCATATCGTAACCGTGTTGGTTCTAGGCGAGGAGATGGCAGAACGGATTAAAATCCATCGACAAAGTCGCGGTAATAATTGAGAAACTATTGAAGAACCGTATACTCTGGCAAAATGTTTGGAAGAAATGCACAAACAGATCATTGTCTGTCAGTAAATTGCTTAATATTGTGGCTAAACAATCTACTACACGATAGAAATAGTGAAAGATGGCATGTAGAAAAAGATAATCTTTTGCGAGACATTGCCAAGTTAACTTCCTTGAACTACTAAAACCTGCTTGATATCAACCTAGGTCATTGCTGCATTTTCCCAACAAGCAAAGGAACGCATTCTTAGAAATTGATAGGTCTCAGCACGCACCA
>Ga0056107_100032_pt1 | contig 26463 bp, 25 predicted proteins | sample WorMetcrassitun2_FD_77006 | JGI IMG/M metagenome (GOLD analysis project Ga0056107, IMG submission 77006) | Marine gutless worms symbiont microbial communities from Max Planck institute for Marine Microbiology, Germany - Olavius crassitunicatus.2 ...
TAAATCGATAATAAAGCCATACTGTATATTGGATAATTTCAACTGGGAATCGGTATCTTTATGTACCTGTTTGCATTAATCATCCGGGAGTTGTCGCTGAATGAGCTTTAATTTGGTAGTGTCATCGTAAGGCTGTTATAATTATTTTCCCTGGCCCAACAAACAACCGTTCTTCTTCATGTTAACTTCTGCTAAGATTCAAAAAAAACGTCGAACTGCACCTAATTTCACTACTTTTGAGGATTGTATGTCAAAGATACTGGTTCTAAACGGACCAAACCTTAATTTGTTAGGTAAACGAGAGCCAAAAATATACGGTACTACTAACCTGGAAGATATAAATCAAGAGCTTATAGAGCAAGCGCAGACCTTGGGGCATGAACTTCTGTGCTTTCAAAGTAATGCTGAGCATGAGTTGATCGACCGTATTCATGCTGCACAGGGTGAAGAAGTTAAGTTTATTATCGTCAATCCAGGTGCTTTTACCCATACTAGTATCGCTCTAAGAGATGCTCTTTTGAGTGTTACGATTCCATTTATTGAGGTGCATTTGTCAAACGTCTTTGCGCGGGAGTCCTTTCGGCAACATTCGTATATATCGGATATCGCTGAAGGGGTAATAAGTGGTCTGGGTACGCAAGGTTATAACCTGGCCTTACAGGCTATAGTTAAAAATATAAACAATTGAATTAGTTTGATGGATATTCGAAAAGTAAAAAAACTTATTGAAATACTGGAAGAATCGGAGATTGCTGAGATAGAGATTCATGAAGGTGAAGAATCGGTTCGCATAAGCAGAAATAGCTCGGCAGTACCAACCCAGACCGTAGTGCAGGTGCCAAAGACTCATACAGTATCCAACAACGTTGTAAATATTCCCAGTTCGGAGGAAGACAGCCATAGTGAAAGTAGCAGCAACGATGAACTTGAAGGACATATTGAAGTTGCACCAATGGTAGGTATTTTTTATAAGGCTACTGCTCCTGGCAAACCGTCATTTGTTGAACTGGGAAAATTAGTTAAGAAAGGCGATGTACTTTGCGTCATTGAGGCCATGAAGATCATGAATCAGGTTATGGCAGAAAACAGTGGTGTTATTGCAAAAATAATGGTTGAAAATGGTGAGCCCGTTGAATATGGACAGCCGCTATTTGTTATACGTGAAGGATAGTTTGTCTTGCTGGTATATTATTACTGACCCTTTACTAGATGATTAAATCCATGCTTGAAAAAGTTGTTATAGCAAATCGTGGCGAAATAGCACTGCGCATATTACGCGCCTGCCATGAACTTGGAATAAAAACTGTTGCAGCATTTTCCGAGGCGGACCGGAAACAAAAGCATGTGCTACTGGCAGATGAATCTGTCTGCATTGGGCCGGCAGCTTCAGCGGACAGCTATCTAAATATTCCAGCAGTAATCAGCGCCGCTGAGGTAACGGATGCTGTTGCCATCCATCCTGGATATGGTTTTCTGGCTGAGAATGCCGATTTTGCGGAGCGAGTAGAAAAAAGCGGTTTTATTTTTATCGGACCAAACGTTGACACGATACGCTTAATGAGCAATAAGATCACGGCCATTAAGCGTATGAAAAAAGCAAGTATCCCTTGTGTACCAGGTTCAGAAAGCCTAAAGAAAGGTGACGAAGAAACAGCCTTAAATATTGCTAGAGATATTGGTTACCCGGTAATCATTAAAGCTGCCGATGGTGGTGGTGGAAGAGGAATGCGGGTCGTTCATTCTGAGGCGACATTACGCAATGCTATTACGTTAACCCGGTCCGAGGCAGCTGCGGCATTTGGTAATGAGGCGGTGTATATGGAAAAGTTTTTAGAGCATCCCCGACATATAGAAGTCCAGGTGCTGGCAGACGAGCATGGCAATATTATTTATCTTGGTGAACGAGATTGTTCTATGCAACGTCGTCATCAGAAGGTTATTGAAGAAGCACCGGCGCCAGGCATTAGTGAGAAGGAAAGGCGCAGGATTGGAGAAAGTTGTGTCGAAGCATGTCAGGCAATTGGCTATCGCGGAGCGGGAACCTTCGAATTTTTATATGAAGATGAAAAGTTTTACTTTATTGAAATGAACACACGTGTGCAGGTCGAACATCCTGTGACAGAAATGATTACCGGTATCGATATTGTGAGAGAACAGTTGCGAATAGCAGCTGGTGAACCACTTTCATATATGCAAAAAGATATTTCCATTGTTGGCCATGCAATCGAGTGTCGCATTAACGCCGAAGATGCCGATACCTTTATGCCATCTCCAGGAATGATCGATCACTATCATCCCCCAGGAGGGCCAGGGATCCGCGTTGATACGCATGTGTATCAGGGCTATCGAGTTCCACCTCACTATGATTCCATGATAGGCAAATTGATCGCTCATGGTGAGACCAGGGATGTAGCCTTTGCACGCATGTCGATGGCACTTTCTGAAATTGTTGTGGAAGGTATAAAAACTAATATCTCGTTACACCAGAAGCTTATAGATGATGCTGCTTTTGTTGCGGGAGGAACAAATATTCATTATCTGGAAAACAAACTAGGCTTGAAATAAAAGTAAGTATTAATACTTACTAAACTCACATCATCGCCTTTCGTAAATATATCCCCGGAGGTTTCCTTGCCCTGGTTAAGGCTCACCGTTGAAACTACTGCGGATAAAGTTGAGCTGTTAACAGAGTTTTTGGAACAATTTTCTGCGTCTTCCATAAGCTATAGTCCCTCTTCCGATGAGGATTTATATGAAACTTTAAATGAAACGCCGTTGTGATAGCAAGCCTCTGTTTCGGCATTGTTGGACAAGAAGGATGTAGATATGGATACCCTGCTTGCTTGCATGCATGCGCAATCGTATTGGCACAAAAAATATTATCAGTCATTCAATCGCGTTGCTCAAAGACGAAAATTGGCTTGAAGCATATCAACAAGACTATGAGCAGAAAATCTTTGCAGATCGCCTATGTATTTGTCCAAGCCTGGTAAAGCCAAACTAAAGAATACCCATTCACAATCATACTTGACCCTGGTCTGGCATTTGGTACGGTGACACATAGTACTACTTCCTTGTGTCTGGAGTGGCTTGCCCGCCAATCTTTGGAGGGAAAAACTGTTATTGATTACAGCTGTGGCTCAGGTATTCTTGCTCTGGCATCGGCTAGCCTTGGGGCCGAGCAGGTCTATGCCGTTGATATCGATCCCCAGGCTATTATGGCAACGAAAGAAAATGCCATAAAAAAATAAGCTAAATGAATTATTAGCTATTTCAAGTCCGGACTTGAAAGATCTCTCCAAGACGGACCAAGACGGATATTTTACTTGCCAATATACTATTAGCTCCTTTGTTACAACTTGCGGAAAAGTTCAGCGTACTGGTAAGGCCTGGCGGTCAAATTGTAATATCTGGTATCCTGGCTACTCAAACAAAAGAGTGTTTGGATACTTGTGGCCGCTGGTTTAGGATGGGAGAGAGCAAGTTTAATGATGAATGGACTATTTTAACCGGTTACCGATTAAAATAGTCAAGAATTAAGGGAGACATAAAATCGTAATGTTTACCAATTGTCTGTCCTGTCAAAGACAGTTTCGCATCTACGCAGCGCACCTCTCTGCCGCCGGAGGAGTAGTGAAGTGCGGATACTGTGGTCAGCAGTTCAATGCGATTGAAAGACTGCATGATGAACCTTTGGTGGAAAAAAATACTGAAGTTCCACAGCTAACTGAAGAACAAACGGCTGAAGCTGAGCCGCAATTTGATATCTCGAATGCGGCTGATAAATATCTGGAAGAACATGGCTCTGAAGCATCAGACAATAGGTCAGATGCGGAACTGGAAGATAGTCAGGGAGTTAATGATATTTCTGTTCCAAGTGACGAAAGCTCAAAAAATCTTGATTCTCAAATATTAAGCGAGAAGTCCATATCTGACCAGAGAGATAAACTAACTACAGAGTTGGAAGAAGATTATGGCCCCCAGAAGACAAGTGGAGCGCAGACTAGTTATAGTTTTTCTGAGAAATTGTTAGACGAACCGATTCCTAAATCGGGTATAGGACGCAGATTACTATGGCTCTTCGGTAGTAGCTTACTGATTTTGGTTATTTTGACGCAAGTCGCATGGTTTAACAGGGATGAATTGCTGGATCGTTATCCCGATCTGATCCCCTGGGTGAATAAATTGTGTACGCAGATTAAATGCGAACCAATACGTCGTCGTGATCTGTCTGCGATAAAGTTAATTAATCGTGATGTAAGGGATCATCCACGCTATGAACAGGCGCTGCTAGTTAATGCTACTATGAGTAACCAGTCACATACTGCGCAACCGTTTCCAGTAGTACGATTAACTTTGTTCAATACAAGTAGTGTCAGTATCGACTATTGCAATTTTACGCCTGATGTTTATCTTGATGATGGTATTAATGTTCTGAAAGGAATGCTTTCAGATGTTCCGGTGCATTTCGTTTTGGAGGTGACTGGCGCAACAGAAGAAGCCGTTAGTTTTAAATTTGATTTTCTCTAGTATGTGCGATTGTCACCACGAACTGACCAATTTCACATAGTTCTAAAATACGGCTTTCCTAGAAACACATTATTCGCTATTATTGATTGCATTAGAATTGCTACCGAAGCAAAGAAGCGGTGTGTCTATTCAGATGCAAATAGGACCTCATTTACTCAGTAGCAACTTACTGCTCGCCCCTATGGCTGCTGGGATTATCGATAAGCTATTCCGTCAGCTATGTAGAAAGTTTGGTGCAGGCTTGGCTGTGTCTGAGATGATGTCATCAAATCCTGCTTTATAGTAAAAGTAGAAGGTTCTTGTTTCGCCTCAATCATAGTGGTGAGGTTTCGCCTATAGCAATGCAAATTGCCGGTTCGGATCCCGCAATGCTGATCATGGTGCTGAGATTATTAATATGGGAAGTATCCTGCGAAAAAAGTCTGTAATACCATGACTGGTTCAGCCTCGATGCATGATGAATTACTTTGCAGGCAAGACACTGGATCGTGTTGTTAACGCAGTAGGTGTTCCAGTTGCCTTGAAAATACGTACTGGTTGGGATGAGGAAAATAAAAACACAATTATAATTGGCCCAGTGTTTTATTGATTCGAGTCTTGAGTAAGGATCTAGCTGCATGAGCAATACGAAAAAAAATAACCACAACGGGTTGAGCGAAACCATAGAGAAGTTATTAGAAAAATATTCTGAAGACATGGATGGTCATGATCCGTGTAACTTATACGAGCTTATTTTAGCTCAAGTGAAAAAAACCCTTGTTTGAGACCGTTATGAAAAACATAAGGGACAATGTGAGTCAGGCAGCACAACTGCTTGGACTGGACGCGGCATACTTAGTAACCGCTTGAAGAAATACGGTCTTGATCAGTAAGGAGCTGATTTCTTATAAACTAAGCTGTGAAAAGGGATTTGGTATTATTGCTTTCCGATAATCATTTTTTACTTTGTATTCAATTATGCCAGCCGTTAAACGAGCGCTAGTCAGCGTATTAGACAAAACAGGGGTCGTTGATCTCTGTCAATCCCTGAAAGAATTGGGAATACACATACTATCTACCGGCGGCACGGCCAGCCTGTTAGAAGACAATGGAATTGAGGCGGAAGAAGTATCCGATTACACGGGATTTCCGGAGATTATGGATGGTCGTGTCAAGACCCTGCATCCCAAAGTGCATGGCGCGCTACTAGGTAGGAGGGGAAAGGACGATCAAGTAATGGAAGAACATGAAATTGAGCCTATTGATCTTGTTGTTGTTAATCTTTATCCTTTTGAGGCAGCTATTAATCGACAGGATTGCACCCTGGCTGACGCCATCGAAAATATTGATATTGGTGGTCCGGCAATGCTTCGATCCGCTGCTAAAAATCATGCCTATGTAGGTGTCGTAGTAAATAGTGCCGACTATGATGCTGTTGTTACCGAGCTTAAGGAAAATGAGAATCAGTTATCAGATGAAACACGGTTTTCGCTTGCTAAAAGAGTCTTTGCACATACCGCCAATTACGATGCATCGATTTCGAATTATTTAGCCAGTATCGCTAGTAGAGAAGAGCGGCTTAATTACCCCGATACCTATACTATGCAGTTTCATAAGCTACAGGAACTGCGTTACGGAGAAAACCCGCATCAGACAGCAGCGTTTTTTAAACATGCTGATGCACCTGAAGGAAGTTTGGCTACGGCAAAACAAATACAAGGTAAAGAGTTATCTTACAATAATATTGCTGATACCGATGCTGCTCTGGAATGCGTTCTAGCATTTTCTGAGCCAGCCTGTGTTATTGTTAAACACGCTAATCCTTGTGGTGTAGCGATAGGTGAAAATATTCTCGAAGCTTATGAAAAGGCCTACACAACGGATCCAACCTCTGCCTTTGGCGGTATTATTGCGTTTAATAGGAACTTGGATGAAGCTACAATAAAAGCAATTACCAGCAGGCAGTTTGTTGAAGTAATAATCGCGCCTCAAATCAACAAGGTAGCACTGAAAGTTACTGCAGAAAAGGCCAATATCCGGGTTCTTTCTGTAGGTACACGATCCAATTCGATGAATCATTGGTTGCTAAAAAGAGTAAGCGGGGGATTGTTATTACAGGATGACGACGATGGTGTGATCGCGCGAGAAGATTTGAAAATAGTTACTAAAAGAGCGCCCACTGACAAAGAATTAAGTGACATGTTATTCGCATGGAAAGTAGTTAAATACGTTAAATCTAATGCTATCGTTTATGCGAAAGATTCCCGGACCATAGGAGTTGGGGCAGGGCAAATGAGCCGTGTATACAGCGCGCGTATTGCTGCGATCAAAGCAAGTGATGAAAACCTTGAGGTAAGCGGATCCGTCATGGCTTCTGATGCATTTTTCCCGTTTCGTGATGGTATTGATTCAGCTGCTGAGGTAGGTATTACAGCAGTCATAGAGTCGGGCGGTTCAATGCATGATGAGAAAGTTATTGCAGCGGCAAATGAGCACGATATGGCAATGGTTTTTACCGGAATGCGCCACTTCAGACATTAATACAGTTGCTTGTACTTTGTGAAAACTACGTTATTGAAAGATAATTAGATTCGTTAAATGCTTGTGGCTAAAAATTATTTTACAAAACAAACTTCACAGATAGTGAGATACGAACCTCACTTAATGATTAACGTCTAATGAATGATTAACGTCTAATGAAAGTATTAATTGTCGGCGGTGGTGGTAGAGAACACGCCCTGGCCTGGAAAGCAGCCCAGTCTGCTGATGTGGATCTGGTTTACCTGGCTCCTGGAAATGCCGGCACAGCTACGGAACCGGGGATAAAGAATGTCGCTATCGCTGCTGATGATATTGATTCCCTACTACAGTTTGCCACTGAAAATAGTATTGGCTTGACCATTATTGGACCAGAAGCGCCTCTGGTTGCCGGTATTGTTGATGTGTTTCTAGACCATGGTCTACCATGTTTTGGGCCTAGTGCAAAAGCCGCACAGTTGGAAGGTTCAAAGTCCTTCAGTAAAGATTTTCTAAAGCGACATAATATACCTACAGCAGATTACGAAACCTTTATCGATATTGATCAGGCTATTAATTATATAAAACAAAAAGGTGCTCCCATCGTCGTAAAGGCTGACGGGCTAGCTGCTGGCAAGGGCGTTATTGTTGCGCAAACCATTGCAGAAGCTATTGCTGCTGTAAAAGATATGCTCTCCGAAAACAAGTTTGGAGAAGCAGGAAACCTTGTTGTAATTGAGGAATTCCTGAGTGGCGAAGAAACAAGTTTTATCGTTATGTGTGACGGCGAACATATCCTGCCTCTGGCTAGTTCACAGGACCACAAAGCAAGAGATGAAGCCGACAAGGGACCCAATACCGGTGGCATGGGCGCATATTCTCCTGCCCCTTTAGTAACAGTGGAAATCCATAATCGGATTATGCAGGAAATTATCGAACCTACTGTTAAAGGGATATGTGATGAAGGTCGACCCTATAGCGGATTTCTATATACGGGAGTAATAGTTTGTACAGATGGGACAATCAAGGTTCTTGAATTTAACTGTCGATTTGGCGATCCGGAAACACAGCCTATTATGATGAGACTAAAGAGCGATCTGGTTTCACTGTGTGTTAGTGCAATAAATAGAACACTTGATAAGGTCGAAGTTGAATGGGATGAAAGGGTCGCTGTTGGCGTTGTACTAGCATCGGCCGGCTATCCGCAGAGCGTCACTAAAGGTGATGTTATATATGGGCTGGATAGAGATCTGGGAAACTGCAGAAAAGTTTTTCATGCAGGGACAGCGAACAATAATGAAAACGAAATAGTTACAACCGGTGGGCGTGTACTTTGTGTGGTTGCTTTAGGAGGAAATGCAACTCTGGCTCAACGTGAAGTTTATGATGCTGTAGATAAAATCAAGTGGCGGGGAATGTTCTATCGAAAGGATATTGCTTATCGTGCTATCGTTAGAGAAAATAAAGCGTAATTCTCAATATTTACCTCACGGAATTCAAAAAAACCAATAAATTTTCTATTGGTTTCATCTAGTTTACATAGGACAATCACGCCAACTTGGGGAAACTGAATTAAATCACTGTTCGTTATCACAAGCATATTGACAGTGGATAATCTTTAAATAAAACATAATTAACATTACATTAGATTTATAAGGAGTCAACGTGGCTATGAAAAAAACATCTGTCACAAAAACCAAACAAACAAAATCCCAAATCCTGAGCGCTCTTGCAGAAGATACTGGCCTGACTAAAAGAGAAGTTACCGTTGTGGTTGGGTCATTGGCGGCACTTGCCCAAAGCCATCTTAAAAAGAATGATTCAGGCGAATTTACGGTACCATCATTGAGTATAAATACGCCGAGTAATCAAGCCAGCTCGCAAGGTACGTAAAGGAGTTAACTCATTTACTGGTAAAGAGATCATGATTAGGGCAAAGTCCGCTACAAGTGCTGCACGAGCTACAGCATCAAAGGCACTAATAAAGGACGTCATTGTCTAAGCAGCAGTAAAGAAAGCTACAGAGAAAGGCCGTTTCATGCCCTTTTTTTGTACAGGAAGTCCGAAGCGACGCCTACCGGAAGTCGTAATAACGTAGTTGCCAATAAAATAGATGTACCAGAACAGCAGTGATTTCCAGATTACCACTGCAGGAAATTACTAAGCAACTGTAATCCTGGTTTCTGACTTTTTTCTGGGTGGAATTGCACTGCAAACAAGTTGTCGCGTGCAATGGCGGAAGTAAAATCCAGGATATAGTCCGTTGTGGCTGCTATTTCACTTTCATTTTCAGCCTTCACATAGTAGCTGTGTACAAAATAAAATCTCTCACCAAGTTTAATACCTTTCCATAGAGGATGTTCAATTTTTGGGTAGACTCTATTCCATCCCATATGCGGAACTTTATAGGCATCTCCCTTTTTATCTTTTGCATTCCACGGAAATTTAAATACCGTTCCTCTTAAAAATCCCAGGCCTAAAGTTCCTCCGTCTTCTTCGCTTTCATCCATCAATGTTTGCATTCCCATACAAATTCCCAGGAAGGGTTTATTGACAACACACTCCGTTAATATTTCATCCAGCCCTTTTGCCTTAATACTTTGCATACATTGGCCGATTGCCCCCTGTCCTGGAAAAACAACACGATCAGCATCACGAATCTGATCGACTTCACTACTAACAATTATTTTACTACTGTTATCAGCAACATGTTCTAATGCCTTGGTAACAGAACGTAGATTACTTGAGCCATAGTCAAGAACTGCAGTAATACTCATGACAAAAAATAAGGGTTTATAGAGAGCCTTTAGTCGAAGGAATATCACCGTCCACACGGTGGTCTAATTCAACAGCCATACGGAGGGCACGTCCCAAGGCTTTGAACACGGACTCAACGATATGGTGGGTATTTTCCCCCTGGATATTATCAATATGTAAAGTAATGTTGGCGTGGTTTACAAAGCCTTGGAAGAATTCTGATAATAGTTCAATATCAAACTCGCCAATACGTGAACGTGGATACTCAACTCGATATTTTAGGCCTGGGCGGCCGGAACAATCCAATACAACCCGAGACAGGGCTTCGTCCAGTGGTACGTAGGCATGCCCATATCTGCGAATGCCGATTTTTTCCCCCAACGCCTGGTCTAGTGCCTGGCCCAGGGTGATTCCAATGTCTTCAACCGTGTGATGAGCATCAATTTCTAAATCACCCTTTGCTTCAATTTTTAGGTCAAGCATTCCGTGGCGGCAAACTTGTTTAAGCATATGCTCCAAAAAAGGTACGCCAATATTTAGATCGGCCTTGCCATTGCCATCAATATCAAGATCTACTTCGATCTGAGTTTCTTTTGTTTCCCTTTTAACGGAAGATGTGCGCGTACTGGACATATTAATAATTTTTTAAACATTGTTAACTTGTTGAACTAAAGTGACAATATAATTATCGGTACGTAGTTTAGAGCAAGTAAGATAATAAATACATCTATACTAAAAATATGGCAACAATTCGCACAGACGACGTTAGAGAATATCTGCTTGGGTTACGGGACAAAATATGCTCGGGTTTTGAAAAGGTAGACGGTAAAATGACTTTCATGAAGACAACTGGGAGATGGAGAGAGGAGGTGGGGCCGTACTCGCATATTAAGTGATGGTAATGTCTTCGAAAAAGCAGGTGTAAATTTTTCTCATATCTACGAATATAAACTACCGTCATCAGCCAGCCCACAACGTTCGGATTTAGTTGGTCACTGGTTACGGGCTATGGGCGCATCCCTGGTTGTCCATCCTCGTAATCCATATGCGCCAACTCCCATATGAATGTGCGGGCTTTCTTTGCAGAGAACAGAGGGCAGTGAGTCGACATGGTGGTTTGGAGGAGACCTTGACCTCACTCCATACTACCCATTTAGAGAAGATGTTCAACATTGGCACAAAGTAACTTATGATGCATGTAAAGAATTCGGCGATAATGCCTATCCCCGTTACAAACAATGGTGTGATAAATGTTTCTGTATAAAACACCACCAGGAGTCCCGAGGTGTGGAGGGCCTGTTCTTTGGTGATCTAAACGATTTGGGGATTTGATCGGTGTTTTGAATTTGTACAAAGTGTTGGAAATCATTGCTTACCGGCCTACTTTCCGATTGTTGAACGGCATAAGGATATTTCTTATTCAGAAAAGCGGAGAGATTTTCAATTGTATCGGAGATGACGATATGTGGAATTTAATCTAGTCTATGACAGTGGAATCTTAATTTGGTTTGCAATCAGATGGAAGGATTGAATCTATCTTAATGTCTCTGCCAACTGAGGTCAGATGGAAATATGATTGACATGCGGATCCAGGAAGCGAAGAGGAGTCACTAACACAGGAGTTTCTCGAGCCAAGGGATTGGTCAACATTATAATCACATTATGGAGGGTGGAGAAACAGCTCATTTTGTTAGCGCAATTACAATCATTTTTATTGTGCTAATGTTACAGTATTTTTACAAAGCCAGATACAAAAAAATACATGGGGAATTTTAAGGTAAATATTAGCGGTACTTTGATTATGCTAGCATTGTTTTTAATTGCCTTTATCTGGATGTGGAGGGTCTAGCTAAAAAGATGTTCTGAAGTTCCCCTCTAAGTTCCTATTTATTTGCATAGAGGTTATGCGTAAATTGCGGGATTATATTTCAGCGGTATAGAGTATTATGGGTAAACTCTGGTATTAGTCTGAAGCTTTGCTTGTCAACTAATGCAATGTATATACGATACTGAAAATATTCGGACATGTCATAAATGCTAACTCTTTATCAATTTCCAATATCCCATTATTGCGAAAAAGTCCGCTGAGCAATTGAACTACAAAGTAGTAAATCTGTTGCGTAGATTTCGTGTTACAACGACAAAAAAATTGGCGAAGCGGGGCCCTGTTCCAACACTAAGACACAATGAGAAGATAATTCAAAATTCCAGCAATATCATTACATATCTTGACGAGGTGTTTTCCGATAACTTACTAATTCCGGATGATAAAGAGCTCGCACAGCAAGCGATGGAATGGCAAAAATTTGCTGATAGTGAGATTGAAATTTATATCAGAATTATTTGCTATAATACCCTGCTTGAATATCCCAAAATCGTAATATCCTTTTTACTCTTAACGGTCCATGGTACGGTAGATTTGTTATGCTAGTTGCTTTTCCTTCCCTCCATAAAAAAATGAGAATGTTAATGAATATAAACGAAGAGTCGGCAAAAGAATCCAGTGAGTTACTTGGAAAAACAACTAACAAAGTATATTTAGCTCTTCAAGGGGAAAAATATCTGGTAGGTGATCGTTTTAGCTGCGCTGATTTAGCCTCGGCAGCATTGTTGGCCCCCTTATGTAAACCCACAAAATATGGTCTGGATTGGCCACAGAAATATCCAAAACCATTAACGGGAATAATAGCAGCGTATTCAGGTAGACTAGGCTGGGTTAACAGAGTGTATAAAAGCCACCGGTAAAACAGTAGTGTCGAATTGTTATTTGACGATTAAATCGTATATGGTCCTCGGAAGATTAAGGAGGGAGCTACTAACAATTAAAAGATAACAATTGATTATTAATAATTAGTCTGTTCTTTCCTGGATGACATTAAGGTATATGCTAGCATACTCTTTAGCCCTATCAGCCCAATTAAAATCTTGCTGCATAGCTGTAATGATCATTTGTCGCCATTTACCACCAGAACGGTACATTTTTAGTGCTCGGTGTGTGCTGTCCAGGAATTCATCTGGTGAGGCTTTTTTAAATTTGAATCCGGTTGCTGTTTTATTCTTCATCGTCTCGCTATTGGCATCAACAATCGTATCTTTCAGACCGCCAGTATTTCGTACTATAGGTATGGTTCCGTAGCGCAAGCTATACAGCTGTGTTAAACCACAGGGTTCATAACGCGAAGGCATTAATAGCATGTCTGCCCCCGCCTGAATTTTGTGTGCAAGCACCTCATTGTAATCCAGTACAATTGCCAGTCTATCTCCGTAACTCCCCGCCACTTCATGGAGTGCCTTTTCGTAATGTGATTCGCCAGTACCTAATATTACCAGCTGAACATCGTCCTCCCGCAACAACTCCGTTAAACTGCCAAGGATTATATCGATACCTTTTTGTCGGGTAAGTCGGCTGATATACGCGAGAAGAATAACATTACTATTTTCATGTAGTCCTAGATCCAGCTGCAATTGGCGTTTATTGATTATTTTATCTTCGAGAGTATGCAGCCAATAGTGTTGCTTTATCATTGGATCATACCGAGGATCCCAAATTCGATAGCCAGCCCCGTTTAAAATACCTACTAAACTATCTGCGCGATGTTGTAACAAATCTTCCATTCCATAGCCGAATTCCGCGGTAGTGATTTCCTGTGCGTATTCCGGGCTGACCGTTACCAGGCGGTCTGCAAAAGTCAAACTTCCTTTAATAAAAGAAAATCGTCCATAAAATTCCAGGGCATCTGGCGACCAGAAGCTGTCGGGTAATTTCAGATATTTAAATGTTTCATAGGAAAAATCGCCTTGATAGGCAAGGTTGTGAATGGTAAATACAGTTGCTGGTCGTTGCACGTCATCAAGCATCAGAGCTGGGACCAGTCCAGTGTGCCAATCGTTACAATGCACCAGATCTGGGCGCCAGCGTAATCCTGCTCGGTTAAGTGCTATTAGTCTTATCACACGGCAGAAAATAGCAAAGCGATGGGCATTGTCTGGCCAATTGTTATTATCAGGATCCTGGTAAGGCCCACCTGGCCGGTCGAATAATTCAGGGATATCTACCAGCAAGATAGGTATCTGGTTATCCGGTAGTTTTGTTTTCAATATACGGATTTCACTGTCAATTTCTGGTATTGATATTTCCTTGGATGCTTTTATGTCCTCTACTCGTTCCATGACGCAACGGTAGGCAGGCAGAACGATACGAATATCAAAGCCCTGACTAGCTAGTGTTATGGGTAAATAGCAAGCTACATCTGCCAAGCCGCCTGTTTTAATGAGGGGATAAACTTCACTTACTGCAAATAATATTCGTTTGGGATTGGCCTTTTTTTGTTTATTATTCATATTAAAAGGAGTTAAATACTTTTTAGTTAAGCACCAGAATGCTCAATCACCAAGCCAGCTAAAGGGGGTAAATTCAGGGTAATAGAGTAAGGTTTGTCCATCCAGGAAAGTGGCTCAGATGCAACCCCACCTTCATTGCCAACATTGCTGCCACCAAAGAAAGCCGAATCTGAATTAATCACCTCCCGGTAATAGCCAGCTCGAGGAACACCAAGCTGGTAATTATTCCTGACAACGGGCGTAAAATTTAACACTATGAGCAGAAAACTGTCCTTTTTTTTGCGTATATAACTTAATACAGATTGTGAGGCGTCATGGCAATTTATCCAGTCAAAGCCCTGTTCATCGAAGTCATAGTAATGAAGTTCTTCGTATTTGACATAAATGCTGTTCAATTCGCAAATCAGACTTCTTAATTGCTTATGATGTGCGATAGCCATTAAACCCCAATCCAATGATCTATCTTGATCCCATTCATTCCATTGACCAAATTCATTTCCCATGAATAGGAGTTTTTTCCCCGGGTAGGTGAACATGTAGGTGTATAACAAACGTAGGTTAGCAAATTGTTGCCATTCATCTCCGGGCATTTTATTTATCATCGAACCCTTGCCGTGAACAACTTCGTCATGGGAAAAAGGAAGTACAAAATTTTCATGAAAGGCATAAAGTAAACCGAATGTTAAATTGTTGTGGTGATAATAACGGAAAACTGGATCTCTGTTCATGTACTGTAAGCTGTCGTGCATCCAGCCCATGTTCCATTTCATTGAAAAACCTAGACCGCCTAGCCACTGAGGTCGTGTAACTTGAGGCCAGGATGTTGATTCTTCAGCTATCATTATGGTGCCTGGATAGCTGCCTAATATCTGTTTATTAAGATCACGAATGAATTCGATGGCTTCCAAATTTTCATTACCACCATGTTCATTTGGAATCCATTCTCCTTCCTGACGCGAGTAATCCAGATGGAGCATTGAAGCAACAGCATCAACTCTTAGGCCATCTATATGGAACTCTTCAATCCAGAAAATCGCGTTGGAAATAAGAAAATTTTTAACTTCATGACGGCCGTAATTAAAGATCAACGTTCCCCAGTCCATGTGCTCGCCCTTACGTGGGTCTTCATGTTCATATAATGTTGTTCCGTCAAAACAGGCCATACTATGGGTATCCTTTGGAAAATGACCAGCAACCCAGTCTAGAATTATTCCGATCCTATTTAGGTGACATTGATCAATAAAATAACAGAATTCGCTAGCTGATCCGAAACGACTACTTGGGGCATAGAAGCCAGTTGTTTGATATCCCCAGGAAGCATCGAGGGGGTGTTCGGTTACTGGTAGTAGTTCTATATGAGTAAAGCCCATTTCCTTTACGTATGGTATGAGTAGATCAGCGATTTCTCGGTAATTTAAAAAATTACCATCTGCTGATCTTTGCCACGATCCAAGGTGTAATTCATATACAGACAGAGCACTATGTTGCCAATCAAAGTTGTCACGTGACTTGAGCCAATCTTTATCATGCCAGCTATATTCTTCTTTGCTTGGGACCATGCTGGCTGTAGCGGGACGTAGCTCGAAGCGCTGACCATAGGGATCAGATTTGATGAGATTGTCACCACCATTCTTTGTTCGGATTTCAAATTTGTACTTCACACCTTCCGCTATAGCGGGTAAAAATATTTCCCATATCCCGCTCGTGCCACGGTTACGCATTGGGTGCCTACGTCCATCCCAATGATTAAAATCGCCTACAATGCCAATACCTTCTGCATTAGGCGCCCAGGTCGCAAATAAAACCCCTTCGGTACCGTTTACGGAAACTGCATGAGCCCCGAGAAATTGATAGGCATGTAGATGTTTCCCCTCACTAAAAAGATGCAAATCGAAGTCGCAAATCTGCGCAGGGAAACAGTAGGGTTCATAGTAGACTTGTTCCTGACCGTCACTGCTCTGCCATGCAACTCGAAACCTGTCTGGAATGCTATTTGCCGGACCTTGCCACTCAAAAATATCGCTGTCATTGAGGCGCGTCATTAGCTCACCATTATCAACCAGTCTGACTTGCTTAACATCAGGTGCTAGACAGCGTGCGACTTCCACCTTCCCTTTTTTGTGTTTCCCCAGCAAAACACCTGGATCATGATGTCTTAATTCTTTGATAAGTTTAATGTCGTTACCAATGCTCATAAATTAATTCCAATAATCATTAGTTTGATTAATTGTTATTAATTATCGTTTCTTTTTAGCCTGAGACTTGCCAGGTGTGCCGCACCATCCAAGCTCAGATTACCAGGCACTAGGTATACTGGGAATGATAACAATAGTTCACGTCTTAGTTCGTTGTTCTGTAATTCTGTAAGATAATGGCTGCTGGATATAAACGCTAGATTCTTGTTAGTTGTTGTCCCAGCCAGGTAGATCCCGCCGTAAGGCTGAAAACTCAAGGCAACGATTTGCGCCAGACCTCCAGCACAGCGGTAATAGAGGTCTAATGCTTGTCGGCACAACTGATCTGTTCCTTCAACGGCTCGTTTGGCTATTTCTGCCGTGTTTAGCTCCTCCTTGCATATTGTGTCTACATTAGTCAATCTATTCAAACAAATATGTATGTTCTCCAGACCCCTACCTGATACGAAATCTTCCCACGAAGGTCGTTTTTTATTTAGAATACTTTTTATAAGTTCTATTATCTTTGCGTGTTGCTCATCAAAAGGTGAAATGGCCGTATGTTGCAACTCACAAGATACTGCGTGATGATCTAGAGCCTTCTGATCGGTAGCTGACGCTACAATACCGGCTACACCAACACCTGTTCCTGGCATGATAAGGACAGCGTTGTTGTTTTGTTTCCTGTTTGCAATTGATCCTGCGTACATTTCTATTACTTCGGCAGGGAGATCAGCTGATTTATAGGCAATCAATCCGTACGCCGCTCCTTCCATATCATTGACCAGAATAGTGTTATCTTTCGGTAGTCCAATTTTTATAACATCCTCCAGGTTGATATCCCGTGGTTCCTGCCAGTTTGTCATAGCCGATTTTTGATCAATGATGGGACCAGCAAGGCAAAAAATCGCCATACAAATCTTTTCTGCCTGGCCAGAATCATTAATAAAATCAGACAGGAATTCCAGAAAGGCATTTTTATTTGATATTTCCTTGTCTCTAGAAGAGATTATATTAGACCTGCTCAATATATTTACCGACTTCTCTACGATCCGTGCCCGACTATGTGTTGCACCGACATCCATTAGTAAGATTGTTTCATTCACGGCTGAAGTATTTTCAATATAGGCTAATTTAATGTCGAATATTAGTTCAGGGCCACCACAAGGTAAAAACTAGAATATCCATGGAGCTCCCCATTCTTTTTTAGCTTATACTTGTCTTATTATTTAAGTAACAACACCTTACGACAAGATAAATGATTTCACTCAGGTCATTTTGACACATAATAACAGCAAACAAGAATATTTAATTATTGATTAAATCATATGCCCTGGATTATTTATGAGGGATATTCGCTACTAGCAAAAGCAATTTGCAATTTTACTGGCTTAAATTCTACTAAGCTGTAAAAAAAAACACTTACTTAAGGAAACAAGTTTAGAATGAGAAAGCAACGAGAGAGGCACTCAACAGACCGCATTATGCGGGAGACCTTGGCCATTGTCATGGCGGGTGGCCGAGGAACTCGGCTTAACCGTTTGACAGCAAGGCATAGCAAGCCCGCTGTACCGTTTGGAGGTAAATATCGTATTATCGATTTTACACTTTCCAATTGCATCAATTCCGGCATACATAAGATAGATATTCTGACGCAATATCGAGCGCATTCTCTTATCAGACATGTGGAAAGGGCCTGGTCGTTCTGCCGAGATGAGTTTGATGAGTTTATCGAATTATTGCCTGCTCAGGAACGTTATGCGTCATCCTCATGGTATCAAGGCACGGCTGATTCTGTCTATCAGAACCTGGATATTATTCTTGATCACCGCCCTTCTTATATTTTGGTGTTGGCAGGAGATCATATCTATAAGATGGATTACGACATCATGATTTCTTCTCATATTGAAAATGAAGCAGATGTGACAATTGGTTGTGTCGATGTTCCCCTTGAGCAAGCATATCTTTTTGGCCTGATTAATGTAGATGAGAATAATCGCATTATTGGTTTTCAAGAAAAACCAGAACAACCGCAGCCAAAGAAAGGCAGTGATGACGTTGCCATTGCTTCCATGGGTATTTACATGTTTTCAACAGATTATCTGGTCGGAATACTTGAACGAGATGCGCGATCAACGAGTTCAAGTCATGATTTTGGCAAAGACATTATGCCTACTATCTACCAGAACAATCGGCTTTTTACCTGTCCTTTTAACGATATTAGTTCTAATAACCATGGATATTGGCGGGATGTCGGTACAGTGGATGCATATTGGGAAACGAGTCTTGAGTTAACCGGCGTGACACCTCCGCTTAATTTATACGATCAGGATTGGCCGATCCGCTCTCATCAGGCTCAACTACCGCCAGCTAAATTCGTATTTGATGACGATGATCGACGAGGTATGGCGGTTGACTCCCTGATCTCAGCAGGTTGCATCGTTTCTGGTTCGCGTGTCAGACATTCTTTGCTTTCCAATAATGTTAGATTACATTCATTTTCAGAGATAAAAGATTCCGTATTGCTCCCAGGTGTCACTATTGGCCGTAATTGCCGTATTGAAAAAGCTGTCATCGATAGTGATTGCTGCATACTTGAAGGAACCACTATTGGTTTGGATCTGGATGAGGATAGAAAACGATTCCATGTTACACCAGGGGGTGTTACACTGGTCTGCCCGGAGATGCTGGGTCAGAAAGTTCGTTATGGGATCTAATGTACCTTTAAGAATTGTGTTTTGCTGGCATATGCATCAACCGGATTATCGTGATCATATTCGCGATGAGTTTCAATTACCCTGGGTTTATCTTCACGGAATTAAAGATTATGTTGATATGGTAGCGCATTTGGAAAATGTTCCAAATGCCAAAGCAGTTATCAATTTCAGTCCAATATTGCTGGAACAACTACAGGAGTATGAGAAACAGCTGGATGGATATCTTGAGGATAACATTCCCATAAGGGATCCTCTTTTAGCAGCATTAGATACCCAGACATTTCCGACGGATAATGAACGCAGAATAGCCCTGGTTAATGCCTGTCTTCGTTCGAATAAAAAGCGCCAAATAGAACGGTTTAAGGCCTACAAAAGACTGACAGAACTCGCCAGGATGGTTATCGATGATCGTGAATACAGTGCTTATATTAGCAATCAGTTTCTTGCCGATCTGATTACCTGGTATCACCTGGCCTGGCTTGGTGAGTCTGTTCGACGAACAGATCCACGCATAAAAGCTCTCGTTACACAGGAATCCGATTTTACTTTGCGCCAGCGACGAATTTTATTACAGGTGATTCGCGATTTGCTATCTGGCCTGGCTCCACGATATTCCCGTCTGGTAGATGCAAAACAAGTTGAATTATCTATGTCACCTTATGCACACCCGATGCTTCCATTATTACACAAGTTTAAGGTTGCCAGTGAAGCGATGCCGGATGTTCGGTTGCCCGTTCTTAAAAGTTATCCCGGTGGAGACAAGCGGGTTGAATGGCATCTAAAATATGGTCTTGAAATATTTGGGCAATACTTTGGAAAAAAACCCATAGGTTGCTGGCCATCAGAAGGCGGAATAAGTTCAGCTACCCTTGAATCAATTAGTAACGCCAGTTTCCGTTGGATAGCAACTGGAGAAAATGTGTTAAGGAACAGTATTAATTCTATGGAAGCACATCATGAAGCTCCATCAGTTCATCGTGTCTTTTGTAGAAGTGATTCACAATTGCGTCTGTTTGCTCGTGATGATGAGCTTTCAGATCTTATCGGGTTTACCTATGCAGACTGGCATGCTGATGATGCAGTAACTGATTTAGTAAGCAGGTTGGAATCCATAGAAGAGGCTTGCGAAGACAATGAAAACACTGTTGTTTCCATTATTATGGATGGAGAAAATGCCTGGGAATACTATCCGGAAAATGCCCATTATTTCATACCAGCACTTTACCAGCGATTAGTAGACCACCCTCGTTTACAGTTAAGCACATACCAGGAACTGCTTGATGTACAAACAGTAAGCCTGGAAAAAATTGTCTCGGGCAGTTGGGTATTTGGAACATTTTCAACCTGGATTGGCGACGAAGATAAAAACAAGGCCTGGGATATACTAGGCGATATAAAACGGATCTATGACGAGAGTCGAGTAAATATCGATGAAGCGTTACGCGTAAAAATAGAAAAACAACTCGCGGCGTGCGAAGGATCAGATTGGTTTTGGTGGTTCGGTGACTATAATCCTGCCGAGACAGTAAGTGACTTTGAGCATTTGTTTCGACTACACGTTGCGAATCTGTACCACATGCTTGGTCATAAACCACCACAGTATCTTTCGCAAATTCTTTCTCATGGCACCGGGTCCCCGGAATTGGGTGGTACGATCCGCCCGGGTAACTCATCCAGATAACGTCCGCCAGCCAAACTCAGCGGAATGTATACGCAAAGAAAAAATGTCCATAAAATTTTTCTGGGTCGCCGGTCCGGTATATTACTGCACCCGACGTCACTGTCATTCGCACCAGAGAATGGTTCATTCTGTGAACAGGCCTTTCGTTTCATAGATTTTCTTGATGAATCCGGATTTAGTGTTTGGCAAATGCTGCCCATCAATTCTACTGATCAATTTGGTTCTCCCTATCAAGGGACTTCCGTTCATGCTGGTAATTCAAATTTGATTGACCTAAAATATTTAGTGAATAAGAACTGGCTGGATGAAAGCTGCGTACGTAACAGGGCCGAAGCTACTGGCTCGAATATTGATTTAATTTCAGAAGCTCGTAAAGGCTTTACTAACATTGCCTCAGATTCAGAGCGTTTATGTTTTCAGTCTTTTAAAGAGGATCACGCATATTGGCTCGGTAATTACGCTCTATTTACTGTAATTAAGCAATGTCAGGCGAACAAACCCTGGTGGGACTGGTCCGCTGGGTTAAGTGATCGGGGTAGCTCTGCTCTTCGAGAAATCAACTTGAATTATAGAGAAAAACTAGAAGATTATAGATTTGAGCAATATGTATTTTTTAGTCAGTGGCAGAAAATACGCAAGTATGCGAATGAAAAAGGAATATTGTTATTTGGTGATATGCCGATTTTTACTTCTCATGATAGTGTCAGTATCTGGGCAAAACGAGAGTATTTTCAGCTTAATGATATGGGTATGCCTACAGTCGTCGCCGGCGTACCGCCGGATTACTTTTCAGCTACCGGACAGCGTTGGGGCAATCCCTTGTATGATTGGAATAGTCTTGCGGCAGATGGTTTTCAATGGTGGATCAATCGACTACGGACACAACTAGAAATATTTGACCTGATCAGGATTGATCATTTTCGAGGGCTTGAAGCATTGTGGGAGATTCCAGCGCATTGTGAGACAGCAGAAGAAGGAGAGTGGCGACCTGTTCCCGGTCGAGAATTGCTACATACCCTTGAAAACGAATTTGGAGACCTGCCATTGGTTGCAGAGGATCTTGGAACCATCTCTGAGGATGTTATTAAACTTCGACACGAATTTAATCTTCCGGGAATGAAGGTGCTTTTATTTGCTTTCGATAGTGATGCTAAAAACCCCTATTTACCACACAATCATGAAGCGCATTATGTTGTGTATACGGGTACTCATGACAATAATACCAGCCTTGGGTGGTTTTATAATCTAGACGATAAACAGCAAGAACGAGTGCTTGAATATTTAGGTTATCCGAATGAAGCTATGCCCTGGCCTTTGATCTATACAGCTCTTCGTTCGACGTGTCAGACTGCAATCATCCCTATGCAAGATATACTGGCCCTCGACGAATCACATCGTATGAATACCCCCGGAACAAAAGAAGGTAATTGGAGTTGGCGGTTTGATTGGAGTTGGCTCTCATCTGATTTAACAATGAAATTGAAACATATAAATCATTTGTACGACAGGTGTTAATTCATGTTGCTTCCAAAATCCTATTGTCTAATATTTAGTTATGGAAAATGTATGGAATTAAACCATGGCGGGCAAGCTTCACATTTCAATTGATAGCAAGCTGAAGATAGTAAGAGTTAGCTATGAGGGTCAACTGGGTCAGGAAACATCCAGCAGGCTTATTAGTGAGGCAGGAAGTAAAGCTTATGATCTTAATTACAATCTTCTTTACGATTTTAGCAAGGCTGTGATTAATATTAGCTATGCTGAGATGTACTTTTTTACTCGTACACGCGTGCTCCTCACCAAAGAAGTAGCCAATAAAGTTAAATCGACCAATATAGTTCCGAACAACGAGGACATGAAAAGCTGGCTTTTTATGAAGGATACTGCACGCAATGCTGGTCTGAATTTTCGGACCTTTAATAATGAAAAGACTGCGATAGACTGGTTGATTGAAGGCTGAGAAATATTCTCAGGAAATATCCCTGGCTTACTGAGAAGTTTATGGTAATTGGTGGCTTATGAGGCAACTAAAGAAGAACTAAACGAGTTGATACATCTCAGTCCTACAGCAGTTCTCAAGCCCACTGCATACACCCCATCTCAAAATGATGGCATAAGAAATGGTGGTATGGGTAGGTGCGTATCTGATATGCGATCAGGCCCGATATTTCCGGAGTAAATCTTAGCTCATAGACTGTCTCTCCTTTTGATGTGCTAACCGGGGATAATAAATGACAAGAACAGGCATCAAAGTGATTGTTTTCAGTTGTACGGCCTAACAGACATTCCACATGGATATCTTCGCTACTTAACCCATTGAGTTTTACAGCAACTTTAATATAAAGTTCTTCACCCTGTTTGATCTCGTGTGTGAGGCCTTCATCTCGGCTAATGGAAAGTCCACCCCATAGTTTGTTAACAGTTTTTTTCCAATCAGCTAGTAACTGGGCATTGGTGTTATTTTGATCCATCAATATGCTGGACGTAGTCATTGCTGGGATATAATATTGGTTGACATAGTCCATTACCATTCGTTGTGAATTAAAATACGGTATGGTGGATTTCATCGATTCTTTGGCCATATTTACCCAGCGTTCTGAGTAACCCGTGACCTTGTCAAAATACATGGGCACAATTTCACGTTCCAGAATATCTAATAATTCCTTGTTTTCTAGTCTACGACGTTTTTCCGGATCAGTTTCTGAAGCATGTGGCTGTAGTGCCCATCCATTTACCTGCTTGTAGCCTTCATCCCACCAACCATCTAATATACTAAGGTTAATCACACCGTTGATCCCAGCCTTTATTCCAGAAGTTCCGCAGGCCTCAAGCGGGTATTCCGGTGTATTTAGCCAAAGGTCAACACTGGTAACCAGTTTACGAGCGAGAGCCATATCGTAGCCTTCCAGTAAAATGACCTTGCCATGAAATCTTGTTTGTTGTGAGAAATCATGGATCCGTCTAATAAGTTCTTTTCCAGGTTCATCGTGAGGATGTGCCTTGCCGGCAAATATCAATACAACAGGTTTATCTGGACTATTAAGCAAACGATCTAATCGCTCCGGATCATCGAACAAAAGAGTTGCTCTTTTGTAAGTAGCGAAGCGCCTGGCAAATCCAATTACAAGTGTATCCTCATCACCATGAAGCATATTGATCTCTTTGTTAATCTGAGCTTGACTGTAGCCGTGGCGACAGCATCGCATACTTATGAATTTGCAGCATTCGTTAAATAAACTGGTTTTTAAAGATAAATGCACGCTCCAGAAAGTTGCGTCCGGGATGCTATCGATCCGCTTCCAGTAGTCAGCATTTAACATTTCGTTGCGCCAATCGTGATCACCCAATGCGTTTATCCAGTCACGAGCGAGAAATGTTGGTACGTGTACGCCATTCGTGACATATCCCATAGGATTTTCTTCTGCTGGGATTTCCTGCCATAGCTTTTGCTCCATTTCGGCAGTGACGCCCCGGTGTATTCGGCTTACACCATTGTGAAATCGTGAGCAAGTAATAGAAAAGGTGAGCATATTAAAACTGTGTTTAATATCGCTTGAACCCAGAGATAAAAATTGATCTTCCGCTATATTAACTTCCTCAAGAATTCCTGAGAGATAGGTTCTGATCATGTCAACGGGGTAAACTTCATGACCAGCCGGCACTGAGGTATGAGTAGTAAACACCGTGTTGGAAGCAACCAATTCTAAGGCTGCAGGAAATGTTAGTCCCTGCGCCATAAGTTGCCGCCAACGCTCAATAATTTGCAGGCTTGGGTGATCTTCGTTTATATGCCAGACACTTGGTTTCAAGCCGAGTTTTTCCAGCATCCGGACACCGGCGATACCTAAAATAATTTCTTGTTTTAGCCTGGCTTCATTATCAGATGGGTATATTTGATAGGTTATGGCACGGTCTTCATCTGTATTTTCAGGTATGTCAGTATCCAGCAAGTAAAGATTTGTATGACCGACTTTCACCCGCCATACTTTTATTTCAACCGCAGTTTTAGGGAAATCAATGGTAACAATTACCTCCTTCCCATCTGCTGCTTTCGCTGGCTGGATCGGCAGATCTTTCAGTTCTACAGGGTGATAATGTGAAATCTGATTGCCGTAATTATCAATCGTTTGAGCCAGATTACCTTGCCGATAAAGTAGACCAATTGCAACAAAGGGTATACCCAGATCACTAGCCGCCTTGCAGTAATCTCCTGCAAGGATTCCTAGTCCGCCGGAATAAATGGGCAGACTTTCATGGAGGCCGAATTCAGCACTAAAGTAGGCAATAAGGTCTGAGTCTGAGTCCAGTTTGTGGGTTTTTTTTAGATTAGCTACTTCTCCATGATAAGTATCATAATTCGCCAGAGTGTGATTGTATTCCTCCAGGAATGTATGATTTGAAGCAGCCTGCTCCAGGCGCTGTTGTGAAACCTGTCTTAGAAAAACCTTTGGGTTATGTCGGCATTCCTCCCACAATTGCTCGTCCAGGTAAACAAACAATCCTCGACTATGATGATCCCAGCTATAGTAGAGATCATTAGCAAGTTCATTAAGCCTTTCCAGCTTCTTTGGGATTGCTGGCTGAGATTCAAGAGTAAATAAAGTGCCTATCACTGTCTTTTAATTTTTAGTTGAGTTAGAAAGTATAGCCGAAAATATATCTGTAACCGCCCAAGGATCTATTAGAATACAGTCTGCTCGCTCCAGCTTCTGCTCGTCATAGCGGATCGGCTTAAAGTGGGAAAAAGTCTCATTGGAAAGATGTATTTGCCAGTGAACTATAGTTTAAATCAGTCTTTAAATGAAAAGGATAGTTGCTTCATACATTTAAATAAACACCGTCCTTTACTAACTAATGGAAAGCTAGTTGGGAATATTATAAAGATAAAAATAATTAATCAATACTAAAGTATTATTCGCCAGATCCGACGAATAATATTAGCTTCAACGCGCAATTTGGAAGGAATCAAGAAAAGGAAGATCACGTTAGAATGCAGGCATCAGAAATAGCGGAGGGCCACGTTGTAGCAGAAACGCCGGGCACGAAGTTACAAAGAAGCCGTGTGGCAATCATAAGAGCTAATCAGATTAAACAATGGCTTGACCCCCCCTGCTTTCTACCAAACAAGCGCTTACTCTGCGGGCTGAAAACCTGTGAATGGAGGACAAGAGTGTTGTCGTTCGGTTGTTGCCTGGAGATGTTAAGACCCATGACCTAAGCAATATAACTACTTCATGCTTATTGTTTTTTTTCTTGAGGCAACGAAGCAATCTTTCCGCCAAAGACAGTTTGGCTGATCGCACTCGCCGGAATATGCCGTCGCAAAGCAATCGAAATTTGCTTCGCTTCTCTGGATATATCTTACTAACATGCTTTTTGAAAGTTTTTGTGGCCTCAAACCTCGACCTCGTGCTAATTGTAAGATTTCCGCTAAGTTCATTATATTTTCCTCACGTGACCATCCTATGTTATTAAGTGGGGCTTGCGACGTCCTGATTTCACCTGCCATTTTCAATGAAAGTATAGCTCTAATTTATTTTTTGGGTACTGCCAAGTTAGCTTTCTTGAGCTACTAAAATCTGCTTGATATCAATTTTGCATATACACCTCATCGATGAAAAATGTATCCCCATATCCCGGATGCTTTCGACGCAGTCTTCTAGCATAGCTAGAACTAAGTCTATTGCACTATGGCCGAATTGACTCATAGCTAACTATAATCCCACGTTGATCCAATAAGTCTTTAATATCTCGATGACTCAAACTA
>Ga0056107_100033_pt1 | contig 25634 bp, 21 predicted proteins | sample WorMetcrassitun2_FD_77006 | JGI IMG/M metagenome (GOLD analysis project Ga0056107, IMG submission 77006) | Marine gutless worms symbiont microbial communities from Max Planck institute for Marine Microbiology, Germany - Olavius crassitunicatus.2 ...
ATCATATCCACTGTTTTTCAGATCTTCTATTGAGCACGGTGCGTATCTTTCATGCCCCGTTCTACCGGTGAGGCTGGTGTGCAGCAATCCGATATTAAAATGTCCGGGGACCGGTTCGGGATATCGGGCGGCGAGGTTATCCGTCACCGCCGGTTTGGAAAAACTTTGCCCATGAATGGCCAATTTGAGTGCGTCTACCGTTTTTGTTTCCGGCTTGCGGGTGGAAAATACATGGGTGTTGGCCGGGTACGGAAGCGTTTTGGTGACCTGCCCGGCCGCATCGTGGTTGCCGGAGACGATGAATACATGAATATTGGTATCGTTTAGCCGTCGGATCTGGCGGATGAAATAGAGTCCCGTGTTGTAGTCTTTCCAATCACCATCAAACAAATCGCCGGCGATCAATACAAAGTCAACGGATTCATTAAGGGCCAGCTCGATTAGGTTCTCAAGCGCGCGCCGGGACGCCTGGCGGATCTCCTCGACGGGCATCCCCTCGTATGCCGCCAGACGGTGAAGTGGGCTGTCCAGATGGATATCAGCGGTATGGATAAATTTCATATCATTATTTCCGGTTTTTCGGGCTAAAAAAACAGGGGGTATTCTATATCGTACTTCTGATCAACTGCTTCAGGCCCTTTAATGTCCCTCTCCAGGTCGTTTTCTCGTCCACCATTATTGATACAATGACATCCTTTTCGACACTCACCTCAATAACAATTTCTTCATCGCCAATTTTAAAAACCGCTTCGCCCCAACGTTCGGCAGGTAGACCCGTCGTTTCGCAATCATAATCGGTTCGGGCCTCTGCCGTCATGCGAATTTCTCCCATACCAAGCTCCTTTGTAAATTTACAATTTTAAAGGTTTCTATTGATGGATGATTTAATCCAGATGAATCGTCACCTTATCTTTCCGATATTCGAAACTGGGCAAATTGCCTCGAAATGGCAATGATATCCCCGGATTCATCCCAAATCTCGCCATCTTCCTCCAAAAGGCCGCAGCTGATAAAGCGGGTCCTGAAAGCACATTTGACACGTTTTGTTTCAGGAATCTTACGAATATTAACCGAAAATTCGAGGGTCGGCACCCAGGCCACCATTCCGTGGCTGGACAGAACGGCCGGTGGAAATGAATCGGCAATCAACACGATTGAAAATATATCAAAGGCGCGATCGTCTTCAAATTGTATCCACCCTTTATTTTCGGATTTTTCCGACAGGTCTCCGCCCTGCATCCATCCAGCGCATGCCGGGTCCAGCCGTATATCCATATTATGAAAGATTGAGTAATTCGGCATCTTCGGAACGCGGACACAGTTTTCGATAGGTGATATCTGGGGGGTGATTTTTCATATTGGTCAACCTGGCACTCATCTTTCTTTTTTGCAAATGTGCCGAACATACGCACTTTTTCTTTTCCGCCCTGAAACAGCCTTCCCTCCAGGCGATCAAATTGGGTCGATTGAATAATCGGTTCCACTTGAATCATGGCTTCGCCCGGCGTACATCGCGAAATAAAATTGGCCGTTAGTATGGGGGTCGATTTCTTTTGACTGTGTTGCTGCATGGCATTGGCGATGATGGCCATGAGGTATCCACCATCGGGAATCCCATTAACCGACCAATTGTCGGAAATATTCGATCGAAAGCTAAACGGTTGGCGCGAGGTAAGGGATATGTCCTGATCAAAAGCATGCATATTGTCTCCAACTATCTGAGGTCATTTTCAAAAACCGCTGTCTCCGATGTTCCCTTTTGAATCAGATCTCGATATCATGGCACCGGTTGCGGTCTGACAAATACCCAGCTGTTGTTGTCCGAATCATTTTGGGAAAATCGATAACCCCCAACGTCGAATTGTTTTATCTGTTCCGGGTTTTCGATGCGATTTTTTAAAAGGTAGTGGGTCATCATCCCCCGGGCGCGTTTGGCAAAGATGGCGATGACACGGGATTTGCCGTTCTTGACCTCTTTGAAGTTGATGGTCAGCAGGCGTCCTTTTAATTGCTTCGGTTTTACTGCTTTAAAATATTCATTTGAAGCCAGGTTGACCAAGATCGGATCTTTCAGGGACCCCAATGCTGCATTCAGGTTCTCTGTGATGGTTTTGCCCCAAAATTGGTATAGGTTGTCACCACTTGAAGTTTTCAGTTTGGTTTTCATTTCCAACCGATACGGCTGGATCAGATCCAACGGCCTTAACGCCCCGTACAGGCCGGATAGAATTCGCAGATGATTCTGGGCATAGGCCAGATCCTTTTTGGAATATTTATCAACCGGAACCTGGCTGTACACATCCCCCTTAAAGGCAAACAGTGCCTGCTTGGCATTTTTGAGAGTGAATGGGATCGAAAATTGTTGATACCGTTTTACATTCAGGGCGGCAATTTTTTCACTAATGTTCATTAGCTGCCGCAGATCAGGCTCCTTCATTGTTCTCAGTTCATCGATCAAAATTGCCGACCGATCCAAATAATCCGGAAGGGTATACGTCGTTACCTGTGCCGGGTGATCAAACGTTTGTCCCTTGGATGGTGAGATCGCAATGATCATGATGGTGAAACTCCTCGTGGTTATATTGCCAATTTATGAATGGGCATAACGCCAGGGTCCAGACGATATTAAACGGGCCGTAAAAATGGCTTCCCGGTCGAAAAGCAGGGCGATATTGCTGAAATTGGGGGAAATGCCGATTCCGAGATGATGACCCTACTCAAAAATAAGGGAACTTTCAAGAATACGATAATATTTTTCCCGGATGCAGCTACCGACTTGTGACCCATATTAAATAGCGGGTAAGACATATGTCAATCAAGTATCAGGCGGGGATATGGTTCCATATGATAAGAAGGGGCGGTACAATTTATCCATCGTACCGCCCCTTTTTGAATAAAGTTTTCCTGTGAAAAGAGAACCGATATGTTTATAGCTGCCCCATCATGCCGGGCGATATTTTTCCGGCAGCTCTGCCTTTTCGGCCCATTCCGATGGGAACTGCTGGCCGACACCCTCGCCAAGTTTTTCTTTCCGGGGTTTCAAGCCGGGACGGGCGTATTTCATATGACCTTCTTTTAGTGTCCGTCCGTTAATGGCGGCTTCAGAACGTAATCGCTGTCCGACGGTTTTTTCCATCTGGCGGCCCAGCCAGAGGATTTTGTCCACGTCATAGCCGTGTTCAATCCCCATTTCGTCAATTTGAACCAAAAGGTCTTCGGTGCAGATCAGCCCCACAAAGCGGGGGTCGTCGTAGTAGTACTCTCCGGTTCCTGGAACCGGGCTGTCGTCCATAAAGTTGGACGGCTGACCGCCCAGACCGCCAATCGTCGATTCAAAATAGGTGATACCGGCCTGGAGGGCCGCCAACACAGATGCCGATGCCACTCTTTTGGTCTCATGGAAGTGGGCGATATGGAGATCCGTATTGGGGATGGCATCCAGGATCATGGAGAAATATCGATAAACGTCCGGGGCGGATGCGCTGCCGTCATGGTCGGCATGCTCAATGTCCGAGGCGCCGATTTCCAGCCAGCGCTTGGTAAATTCCACCGCATCTTTCATGTCCGTGGCGCCAGCCAGGGGGCTGCCCCAGATGGTGCTGACAGTGCCGCACATCTTGATCCCGGCATCGGTACACTTTTTAATGCATCGTTCGGACTCTTTCCAGTACTCAGGTAAAGACGTAGAGGAATTGGCAAAGTGATGTTCTTCCTCGGTGGAGACCATCATCAGGCAACGATCCGGCCCCACCCCTTTTTCCTTTAGGGCGATGGCCCGATCCACACCGGTTTCCCGAATGGTAACGGCCGTAATACAGATATCGTTGTAATTGACGCCTTTTTTGGCACATCTTTGTTTAAAATTATCACTGCGCAAATGGGCTAGAATTTTTTCGGCATCGGTAAATTGCGGCATGAGGAAGGGGTTGGCCAGATTGGTCACTTCGATGTCGCGGCAGCCGGCGAAAATAAGCTGCTCGGCATAAAAAATCTTGGCACGGGTAGATATAAATTTTTCCAGGTGCTGGAATCCATCCCGGATCGTGATGTCGCCAATGGTGACTTTTTTCGGCATCCGGGGAAAAATCTTTCGATAGTCGTGCTCGCTCATGGTGTGGTTCTCCTTTATTTACCTTTGTAGCCGGGTTTTCGTTTCTCCTGAAAAGCAGCCAAGCCTTCCAGCCGATCCTCAGTGGGAATTAGTGTCCAATACGCATTGGATTCAATGGCCAGGCCGGTGGCCAGGTCGGTTTCGATGCCGTAATTGACGGCATACTTGGCCTGAGCAATGGCCAATGGTCCGGCTTCGCAGATCATGGCGGCCATTTTTCTGCATTGATCCAAAAGAGAATCCGGTTCGGCCACCTGGTTCACCAGGCCGATGGAAAGGGATTCTTCGGCGCTGATCCGGGCACCGGTAAAGATCAGCTCCTTGGCCTTTCCTTTTCCCACCAACCGGGGAAGTCGCTGGGTGCCGCCCCCCCCGGGGATAATCGCCAGGCGGGTTTCGGTGAGTCCCATGGTGGCAGTGGTGGATGCCACCCGGATGTCCGCTGCCAGGGCCAGTTCGGTCCCGCCGCCCAAAGCGATGCCATTGACCGCAGCGATGACCGGTTTATTTAGATTTTCAATACTGGAAAACGTATCGCGAAGCGTATAAATAAATTCTTTTACCTTAATCGGGGTCAACGTCCGTCGCTCTTTTAAGTCAGCACCGGCCGAAAACGCCCGGTCACCGGCACCCGTAATGATCACCACCCGGACATTGCCGTCAAAGCGGACCTCACCGATCTTTTGGCCGAGGGCTTTCAACAGGGGGAAGTTAAGTGAGTTCATCATTTCGGGGCGGTTTAATGTCAACAAAAGAACGCCGTCTTGTTCTTCAGCCAATAAGACGTCATCGGTCATAATGCACACTCCTAATTTCTATTGATCCGTATTATTTGTATTTTTACCCGCATCCAACATCCATCTACCGACATCCAAATCGGGTATCTGCCACCGATCAGATCGACAATCTAGCATCCAATATGACGCGAAATAACGATCCGCTGAACCTCTGAAGTGCCTTCACCGATATCGAGCAATTTTTGGTCGCGGTAAAACCGTTCCACCTGGTATTCTTTCATTAATCCGTATCCTCCATGGATTTTAACGGCATGGTTGACCGTCCGTCCCATCATCTCGGAACAATATAGCTTGGCCATCGCCGCCAGCTTTTCAAACGACCGGTCATTGTCCCTTTGCCAGCAGGCTTTGTACAATAAATTACGGGCACATTCGATTTCCATGGCAATATCCGCCAATTTGAAAGCGACTCCCTGGAATTTGGAGATTGGCTGGCCGAATTGTTCTCTTTTTTGGGCATATTTCAGTGCCAGTTCGTAAGCACCCTGGGCGCCTCCCAACCCCATGGCGGCAATGGACAGGCGACCGCCATCCAGCGTTTTCAGCATTTGATGAAACCCGTCACCTTGCTTTCCCAATATATTCTCTGCAGGGATACGCATATCGTCAAAATACAATTCCGCTGTACTCGAGGCACGCCACATCATTTTTTTTTCATGGGGACCGCTTTAAACCCAGGCGTATCGCTTTCGACCAGAAAGCAGGTATACTCCGGGCTTCCACTTGGCCGGGTACCGGTAATCGCCTGGACGGTCACCCCCAGCGAAAGTTCGCAGGCGGCGTTGGTAATGAAAATCTTGGACCCGTTGATGACCCACTCGTTGCCATCTTGCACCGCCGTGGTTTTGCTGCCGCCCGCATCGGAGCCAGCGGTTGGCTCGGTCAGGCCAAACCCCCACAGGGCCTCTCCCGTCGAAAGCTTTGGCAAATATTTTTGTTTCTGGGCGTCTGTCCCAAAATAGTTAATCGGCCCGATTCCCAGGGAGTTGCCAGCGGCAATAGTGGCCGCATGGGAGCCATCTACCCGTGCGATCTCTTCTACTGCGATGATATACGACAGGTAATCCATACCCTGGCCATCATACTTTTCCGGTACGAACATGCCAAACAGGCCGATTTCCCCCATTTTTTTAGTCAGCCCAGGGGAAAACGTCTCGGTTTCGTCCAGTTCCTCCGCCACGGGCGCAATTTCGCTCTGGGCGAATTTACGGACCTCCTTGCGGATCATCTCTTGTTCAACATTCAGGTCGAAATCCAAAATGACCTCCCGGTTTGAATTGGTGATTTTTAGAAGTTGGTGCAAGCCATCCTTTAAAGAAATGTGGCTGAACATCACCGATCATCAGTCGATGAATATGAACGAGCGCTCAGTCGGGGCTGATTATAAATGACGCCCCCGGATGTTGTCAACGATTTTTTAATGGAAAATGTTACGCCAGGAAAAAATAGGGCGAATGAGGATACCGCCGATTTAATGCGCTTAACTAAAAATTTGTTGCAATGGTGCATAGAAACCCTTATAAAAATAAGTTGACTTTTAAATCTGCTTTTATTTTTATATTTTTAATATGTTGGAACTTTGGAGGTTGAAGTAATGAGCAATGTGCTTGTGGCGGGAGGTGCCGGATTTATTGGGTCTCATCTATCGGAACAACTCGTAAAAAAAGGGCATAAAGTCGTCGTTATTGACGATCTGTCCCTTGGGACATTAAGCAATCTGGAGGTTATTAATTCTGAGATCTCCTTCTATCAAAATAGTTACGAAGACAAAGATTTTTTTACTGACACGGTAAGGAAGCATCAGATTGAGTATGTATTTCATTTCGCGGGTTTTTCTTCTGCGCCGATGTTTGACATGAAAGAATCAGAAGGCATGGCCATGAATGTCCTGGGCTTCCTCAAGATGCTAGAGGTCTGCAGGGATGAGAAAGTAAAGAGAGTCATGTATGCCTCTTCATCATCTATTTATGGTAATGCACCGGTACAGGTTGAGGATGTGAAAGTATCACCGCCTAATTTTTATGCGCTCACAAAATACGCGATGGAGCACACGTCGAGGCTGTTCTACGATCTTTACGGCGTGGAAAGTGTCGGTTTCCGCTTCTTCTCCGTCTATGGCAGGAATGAGCGCCACAAGTTGCGATTTGCCAATCTGATTTCACAATTTCTCTGGGCCATGCAAGAGGGAAAAGAGGTGGTTATTTATGGCGAAGGCGACCAGACCCGGGATTTTATATATGTCCTTGATCTGTGCGATGCCTTGATTGCAGGAATGGAAGCAGACGGCACATATGCCAAGGCCGCCGTTTATAATGTGGGAACGAGCGAAGCGTATACGCTTAACACAATGGTGAAGATGCTTGAGGATGCAACAAAGACGAAGGCAATTCGAAAATATATCCCGAACCCAGTAAAGAACTATGTCGCGCATACGAAGGCTGACATTAAAAAAATATGGGATGATCTGGGTTTCAAATCTTCTTACGACCTCCAAGAAGGGATAAAAGACCTGATATCAGGTGAAATATGAAAGCACTGGTTCTTGCCGGCGGCTACGGGAAAAGGCTGAAGGCGCATACGGATTGCCCTAAGGCTTTGCTGGAAGTCGGCGGTAAACCGATCTTATCCCATATTTTAGAAAATGTTAGCCAGTCTGCGGATATCGACACCATAATAATCTCCACCAATGAACGTTTTCGCACGGAATTTGAAACCTACCTCGCTGGAAATACATGGAAAAAACCAGTGCGCCTGGTGATAGAGCCATCAAAAACCGAAGCGCATAAGCTGGGTTCTATTGGTGGGATACAATTTGCCATCCGCGAGACTGGCTTGTCTGGGGATCTGCTTATAATCGGTGGAGACAATCTTTTTGGGATGGACCTTTCCGCATTTTTGCAATCAGCCAAAAACCGCTCCGTAATCGGTGTGTGTGACGTGAAGGACAAGAAACTGGCATCCGAGTATGGTGTTGTGACAATTGATACAGATGGGCTTATAACCGATTTTATAGAAAAACCAGCGCATCAGAATTCCACGCTTGTTTCCACCGCAATATATCATTTCCCCAAAAAAGTCATTCTTCGCATCGACGAATACCTAACAGGGGGCGGGTCAAAGGACCGGTTGGGTGATTTCATCTCATGGCTTTATAAAAGGGAGAATGTATATGTCCATGAATTTTCAAATTACTGGTTCGATGTCGGCTGTATTGGTAGCCTGAAGGCTGCCAGACGGCATTTTAACCATCCATCTGCCTCGCCAAAATCCCCCTGAGAACCCGGTGTGTACGGGTTAGATTCAATTTCCACGACAGTTCTTATTTAATTAACGGTGCTGCAATCATTGAGTCTCAAACTAATGCAGAAATCCTTTGCTCTTGTCAAATCCATCTGCCTGCACAAGTGTCATCCAAGCGGGTTTTTATTCCTCCCAGATGTTCTAAATCCATAGGCCCAATCGTTTTCTAAAAGCCTAACGAGGCGATGGGCAAATATTCCCAAATCGGTACAGGCGCCTTACTTGACATTCCCAGTGCAATCATGATAGCTCAATGTGATTGAGCGCTCGTTCGGAAAACATTGAACAGGATGATTTACCCATGGCCCCGTTACCCGAAATTTACAAAAGTGGAACCAATGATATCCCTACCCAGGTGAAGAACCAGGAATTGGTGGGACGCCGTCGTGGACAAATCATTGACGCTGCAGTTAAACTATTTATTGAAAAAGGGTTTCATAAGACCACCACCCGCCAGATCGCTTCAGAAGTCGGTTTTTCCATCGGATCGCTTTACGAATATGTCGCCTCCAAGGACGATATCCTTTACCTGGTATGTGATTCCATCCACGCAGAGGTGGAACACCTGGTCGCCAATGCAATGACTCGGGTGGCCGCCGGGCAAAATATGCTGGCTGAAATTCTGCGGGAATACTTTCTTGTCTGTCACCGGATGAGTGATGTAATCCTTTTAATATACCAGGAGACACGCGCCCTGCCGCCCCAATGGCAAAACCGGGTGCTGGAAAACGAACTTCGTATCACCGGCTTGTTCATCGAGGTGCTCGCAAAATTAGCGGCAACGGGTGAGTTGGCCCGACTGGATGATCGGGATATTGAACTGGCCGCCCATAATATCTCTGTACTGGGCCACATGTGGACATTTCGTCGATGGTTTTTCAGTAGACACTATACGATTGAAGAATATATTGAACGCCAGACGGTATTTATTTTAAAAATTATATCGTAATACCCAATATTTATAGAAAAATTTAAGTAAAGCGCTGCCACAAACCTTCAATTTTGTTTCAGCTTTGCTTAGGTTATAGATTAACTGGAGGAACAATATGAACGATGCCGTTAAAGTATATCAATCAAAACACCCCGTACGGGTCGTGACGGCAACATCCCTTTTTGACGGTCACGACGCTGCCATTAATATCATGCGCCGAATCCTTCAAAGTAGTGGTGTGGAAGTGATTCATATGGGCCACAACCGATCCGTGAAGGAGATCGTCAACGCTGCCATCCAGGAAGACGCCCAGGGGATTGCCGTCTCCTGCTACCAGGGTGGGCACGTTGAATTTTTTAAGTATATGGTAGACCTGCTCAAGGAAAACGACGCAGACCATATCAAGGTGTTCGGTGGTGGTGGTGGGGTGATTGTCCCCGAGGAGATTAGAGAGCTGGAGTCCTACGGGGTTACAAAGATCTACTCGCCGGAAGATGGTGTCCGGATGGGACTGCAGGGGATCATCAACCATATGATTGAATCCCTCGATTATTCGCGCACACTGGCCGCAGACCATGATTTGAGCCGGCTGACACCGGATAACAAATCAATGGTTGCCCTTTTGATCACGGCCATGGAAACAGCCAAGACCTCGGAGGACCCATCGGCAGTCGAATTAAAATCAAAACTGAAAGACAAGATAGCCGACCAAACGATCCCCGTCATCGGCATTACCGGGACCGGTGGCGCAGGAAAGTCATCCTTAACCGATGAGTTGATATTGCGGATGCGAAAGGATCAACCCTCGCTTCGACTGGCCATTATCAGCTGCGATCCTAGCCGACGTAAAACCGGCGGTGCGCTGTTAGGGGATCGGATCCGTATGAATGCCATCGACAGCGACCAGGTCTATATGCGCTCCTTGGCCACTCGGCGATCCCATACTGAATTGCCCGCTTCCCTCCCCGGCGCAATCACCGTGGCCAAAGCGGCGGGGTTTGACCTGATCATTGCCGAGACAGCCGGGATCGGCCAGGGCGACTCCCTCATTGCAGATGAATCGGATGTATCCATTTATGTGATGACCAGCGAATTCGGGGCGGCATCCCAGCTGGAAAAGACCGACATGCTCGATTTTGCCGATATCGTTGTGATCAACAAATTTGAAAAACGGGGTAGCCAGGATGCCCTGCGCGATGTTCGCAAGCAGGTTCAACGAAACCGCCAGGCATTTGACAAACGTCCCAAGGACATGCCGGTATACGGTACCATCGCCTCCAAATTTAATGACAACGGGGTGACGGCCCTTTATCAGGGTATTTTGAAAATGATTGCAGTCAATACCGGCGTCACCCTGGCATCAAACCTGCCGGAAAGCGATACCTGCCATTCCAGCTCAATGACCATTATCATTCCACCCGAACGCACCCGCTACCTGGCAGAAATTGCCGAAACCGTTCGGACCTATCACCAGCATACCGAAAAACAAGCCGATGTGTTGCGCCAAAGCTGGCACCTGAAAGAAAGCATCGCAACGCTTGAAAAAGCCCTTGGTGAAGACTCGATAAAATTAGTTGAACAGCTTGAAAGCGAAATCAAACAGACCGAAAACCGATTGGAGAATGAAACCCGAAACCTGGCCGCAGGCTGGAAGGAACTACAGGACAAGTATGGTAAAGATGAATTGGTATATCAGGTCCGAAACCAGGAAATCCGGGTGCCGTTGTACACCATATCGCTTTCCCATAGCAAAATTCCCAAGGTGGCATTACCCCGGTTCAAGGATCCGGGTGAAGTTTACCGCTGGCAGCGGCGCGAAAACCTTCCAGGGTATTTCCCTTTTACCGCTGGGGTCTTTCCCCTGAAAAGAGAAGGCGAGGACCCAACCCGAATGTTTGCAGGGGAAGGGGATCCGGCAAGAACCAATCAACGATTTAAACTGCTATCGGCCGATTATGATGCCAAGCGGCTTTCCACAGCCTTCGACTCGGTCACCCTTTATGGTCGGGACCCCGACCGGCGACCTGATATCTTCGGCAAGGTAGGGACATCCGGTGTCAGCATCTGTACACTCGATGATGTCAAAGTCTTATACAACGGTTTCGATCTGTGTGCGCCAAACACGTCTGTCTCCATGACCATTAACGGCCCGGCACCCATGATGCTGGCCATGTTTTTAAATACCGCCATCGATCAAAAAGTCGACGAATTTCGTGCAAAAAATAATCGCGAACCCACTGGGGATGAATTACAAAAAATTCGCGATACGTCACTTTCTACGGTACGCGGGACGATCCAGGCAGATATCCTGAAGGAAGATCAGGGCCAGAACACCTGTATTTTTTCCATTGAATTCGCCTTGAAAATGATGGGAGACATCCAGGATTATTTCATCCAGCATAATGTCCGAAATTTCTATTCGGTTTCTATTTCAGGTTACCATATTGCCGAGGCCGGTGCCAATCCCATCTCTCAACTGGCCATGACCCTGGCCAACGGGTTTACGTATGTGGAATATTACCTGTCACGGGGAATGCCGGTGGATCAGTTCGGCCCGAATCTTTCGTTTTTCTTCTCCAATGGGATGGACCCGGAATACACGGTCATTGGCCGCGTGGCTCGGCGGATCTGGTCCGTGGCCATGCGCAACAAGTACAGCGCGTCGGTCCGGGCACAGATGCTGAAATATCATATTCAAACATCGGGACGGTCCCTGCACAGTCAGGAAATTAACTTTAACGATATCCGCACCACATTACAGGCCCTTTGTGCGGTCTACGATAATTGCCAAAGCCTGCACACCAATGCGTTTGACGAAGCGATTACCACACCGAGTGCAGAATCAGTCCGCCGGGCGCTGGCCATTCAGATGATTATTAACCGGGAATGGGGCCTCTCCAAAAATGAGAACCCCCTGCAGGGCAGCTTCATTGTCGAGACACTGACCGACCTGGTAGAAGAAGCAGTGCTGATGGAGTTTGATCGGATTGCTGCCCGGGGCGGCGTCCTTGGCGCCATGGAAACTGGATATCAACGCGGTAAAATCCAGGAGGAGTCCATTTACTACGAAACACAAAAACATACAGGCGAATTGCCCATTATTGGGGTCAACACTTTTAGAGATCCCCATATGGGTGATGAGTTGGTCGAAGATGTATTCGAACTTGAACTTGCTCGGGCCACAGATGAAGAAAAAGAATCTCAACTGACCCGGCTTACCGCGTTTCACAAGCAACACGAAGAAAAATCACCGGCAGCGCTTAAGCGCCTCCAGAATGTTGCATTGGCAGACGAGAATATTTTCGCCGAATTAATGGAAACCGTCCGACATTGTTCCCTGGGGCAGATTACCCAGGCCTTATACGATGTCGGCGGGAAATATCGAAGAAATATGTAGATCCGGCTGGATGTATGCTATCCGGTTGGGTGGCAATTATTTATCAGGGTAACCACAAGGAGAATCAACACATGCGAGAAGCAGTCATCGTTAGCGCCGTCCGAACACCGCTGGGAAATTTTAACGGAACTTTAAGCACCCTGGGAGCCACAGACCTGGGTGCATTGGCGATTAAAGCTGCGGTTCAGCGTGCCGGAATCGACACCGATAAGGTAAATGAAGTTATCATGGGCCAGGTTCTTCCCTGTGGAAGCGGCCAGAATCCGGCCAAACAAGCGGCCGTCAAGGCCGGCCTTCCCTGGGAAGTCGAGTGTTTTACAGTAAACAAGGTCTGCGGTTCAGCGTTAAAAACCGTGATGCTGGCAGCCCAGGCCATCCAGGCGGGAGATGCCGATGTCGTCGTAGCCGGCGGGATGGAAAGCATGAGCCGCGCGCCCTACTACCTTGAAAAAGCCCGGTTCGGGTATCGCATGGGGCCGGGTAAAATTCAAGACCACATGATTCATGATGGTTTGTGGGACATCGTCAATGATTTTCACATGGGTGTTTCCAACGAACTGTGTTCAGAGAAATACCATATTACGAGGGAAGATCAGGACCAATATGCGGCCGAGTCATACCGGCGTGCCCTGGCAGCCATCGCAGATGATCGCTTTGAAGACGAGATTGTACCGGTATCCATTCCGCAGCGAAAAAAAGATCCGTTGATATTCAATCGTGATGAATGCCCCCGTGATACCTCATACGACGCACTGTCCAAAATGAAGCCGGCCTTTAAGAAAGACGGTGTGGGGACAGCGGGAAATGCATCCATCATCAGCGACGGAGCTGCCGCCGTGGTTGTGATGGCTAGGGAAAAAGCCGAAGCGCTCGGTTGCAATATTATGGCCACCATCGGTGCCCAGGCATCTTACAGCATCGAAATGAAATACGTTCTGGTCGCCCCGATCTGGGCAATTCCGAAATGTCTCAAAAAAGAAGGAATCGGCATTGGTGATGTGGACGTATATGAGATCAACGAAGCCTTCAGCGGTCCTAAAAGAACTTCGTATCGATCCCGCCATTACCAATGTCAATGGTGGCAGCGTAGCGCTGGGCCATCCCATCGGTGCCAGCGGGTGCCGGGTGCTGGTAACATTGCTGCATGAGATGATCCGTCAGGATAAAAAGACGGGCCTGGCGTCTCTGTGCCTTGGCGGTGGAGAAGCCGTGGCACTGATAATCAAACGATAGCCCTATATCTCCTAAAGCATAAACGAATCAGCGGACAATCTTTATAATTTAAAAGGAGTAAAAATGGAAATTAAGACCTTCGGCGTTATCGGCGCAGGGCAGATGGGAAACGGGATCACCCAGGTAGCGGCCATGAGCGGCCTGCGGGTAATCATGAACGATATATCCGACGAATTTGTTGATCGCGGCATGAATATGATTAAAAAATTTCTTTCCCGTAGCGTAGACAAGGGAAAGTTGACCGCCGAAAAAAAAGACGACATTCTTGGGCGGATTCAGACCTGTACTGATATCAAACATATGGCCGATGCTGATTTTGTTGTTGAAGCGGCCACCGAAAACGAATCGCTTAAGTTTGGTATCTTTAAAAAGCTGGATGCGGTTTGCAAACCCGATGCCATCTTGTCCACCAACACCTCCTCCATTCCCATCGGCCGGATTGCCGCCCAAACAGGGCGCCCGGATAAAGTCATCGGAATGCACTTCATGAATCCGGTCCCGATCATGAAACTGGTGGAAATCATTCGCGGCCTGGCCACATCCGATGAGACCTTTGATACCACCTGGCGCCTGGCCGAAGAATTCGGAAAAACAGCGGCCGAAGCCAGCGACTATCCCGGCTTTATAGCCAATCGGATTTTAATGCCCATGATCAACGAATCGATCTACTGTCTATATCACGGTGTCGGGACCCGGGAGTCAATTGATACCGTCATGAAGCTGGGCATGAACCATCCCATGGGACCACTGGCCCTGGCAGACCTGATCGGGCTGGATACCTGCCTGGCCATCATGGAAACCTTGTACGATGGATTCAAAGATTCTAAATATCGACCCTGTCCGTTGCTTCGAAAGTACGTAGAAGCAGGATGGCTGGGTAAAAAGACCGGACAGGGATTTTACGAATATTAATAAGAGTGATCAGCAAATAAGCGATAGCCCAAAGCTGATGTGGGAGAATAAAAAGGAGGTTGCATGGCACCCAAAAAAGATGATGCGATGAAACCGGTGGGAAAGAAAATTCGGGAAGCCCGGTTGGGGAAAAAGTTGACCCTGGATAACCTGGCCAACGAAACGGGATTCTCCGTTGATTACATCAAGCAGATTGAATCCGGAAAGAAAATTCCCCCTGTGGGCACCTTGTTGCAGCTCTCACGGGCGTTGCAGGTTGATTCGAGTTTTTTACTCAAAGAGCAAAAAGAAACGCTGGATAAGCGGGTGAAAGCGTATACGAAAAGGACCGACAACTATGCTTACGATACCCTGACACCCGGTGCGGAAAATAAACACCTAAAAGCGTTTCGGGTAACCATCGACGCCATGTCGGAACATTCAGGGGTCGGGTTTCGCCATGAAGGCGAGGAGTTTGTCTACGTGTTGAACGGAAAAGTCGAAGTCACTGTCGGTGAACATGTAAACAAACTGGGAAAAGACGACTCACTTCATTTCAACTCCGGTATTCAACATAACTTACGTAATACCGGCCGGGAAAAAGCCGAACTCGTCGTCGTTATTTTTAATCCATGAACTCTTCGGGCAATAATCGATCATAAGGGAAAAAAGACGAATGCTATTCAAACTGACCGATGAACAGCTGATGATCCAATCCATGGTCCGTGAATTTGCCCGCAAGGAAGTGGCAGCGACAGCCGCTGAGCGGGATAAAACCAAGGAATTTCCTACCGAAAATCTCAAAAAAATGGGAGAACTCGGTTTTTTAGGGATGATGACCCCCGTGGAATATGACGGAGAAGGCGCAGATAGCATCAGCTACGTGTTGGCGTTATCGGAAATCGCCTATGCCTGCGCCTCCACGGCAGTGGTTATGTCCGTTCACAACTCCATTGTCTGTGGAAGCATCAACCGCTACGGCACGGAAGCGCAAAAGCAAAAATACCTGGGGGCGCTGGCTCGGGGTGAATATATCGGTGCGTTTGCCCTTACCGAGCCCCATGCCGGTTCCGACCCCGTCATGCAAAATACAGTGGCCGAACGCGATGGCGATGTATATGTTTTAAACGGTACCAAACGCTTTATCACCTCGGGCCGGAATTCAGGGTTGGTCATTGTGACGGCAAAGACATCGCCGGATGCGCGGCACAAAGGGATCAGCGCCTTTTTGGTGGAGAAAAGTTTTCCCGGTATTATTGTTGGCCGGGAGGAAGACAAAATGGGGCTGCGGGCCTCGGACACCACGGACCTGATACTGGAAGACTGTCAGGTTCCGGTTGAAAATATGCTTGGCAAAGAGGGCGAGGGCTTTAAAATCGCCATGACGGCCCTGGACGGTGGACGGATCGGGATCGCCGCTCAATCGCTGGGTGTCGCCCAGGCGGCCCTTGATGCGGCCGTAAAATATGCCAAATCCCGTGATCAATTTGGGCGGAAAGTCTCAAAATTTCAGGGCTTGAGGTGGATGATCGCCGATATGGCCACCCAAATCGAAGCGGCCAGACAGCTTACCCTCTCTGCCGCTGCCATGAAAGCGCGCCACGAAAACTTTACCGGCCAGGCATCCATGGCCAAGCTTTTTGCTTCAGAGATGGTTAACCGCGTGACCGCAAAGGCCCTGCAGATTCATGGCGGGTATGGTTACACCAAGGAGTATGCCGTTGAGCGATACTACCGAGATGCACGTGTGTTCATGATCTACGAAGGAACGTCAGAGATCCAGCGCGTGGTCATCTCTAATTATATCCTAAAGGACAAACGTAAGACACACTAAGTTATCATCTGTATTTTTCTAATATCAAAGCGGATTTGACAAAATAAACAGGTAAATATACCTTTCGATGAAAACCCACGAACCCCGACATCTTAAATTGCTCGGTTTGGGGAAAAGAAAAGGATGGTCACCTATGTTTTCCGCTAAAAAATCACCCTACCTGGTTCCTGTTGATGGAAGTTTTCGCCGCACTGATTTTCCCGCACACCCACTGACAGATGCCCCAAAAAAGAAAAAGATAGAAAAACGACTGACCGCCTGCATTGAACAGATGTCGGAACTTCAGAAAGTTTTTTATGCCCACGATCGCCATGCATTGCTGCTGGTTTTTCAAGCCATGGATGCCGGTGGAAAAGACAGCACCATCCGGGCTGTGATGAGCGGGATAAACCCGGCCGGGTGTCAGGTCTTTTCATTTAAAAAACCGGGCGAAGAGGCGCTTGACCATGATTTTCTATGGCGTAGTAGTAAACGACTCCCGGAGCGGGGCCGGATCGGGATTTTTAACCGCAGTTATTATGAAGAAGTACTGGTGACCCGCGTCCATCCCGGCATCTTGGATAACCAAAAACTTCCCGATGCCATCGATCAAAAGACCATCTGGAAAGAGCGCTATGACTCCATCCGCGATCATGAAAAACACCTGGCCCGCAATGGTACGGTGATCCTGAAATTCTGGCTGAACGTGTCACGTAAAGAGCAAAAGCAACGTTTTCTTTCCCGCCTGAACGAGCCTGAGAAGCACTGGAAATTTTCATCGGCCGACATGAGGGAACGGAGCCTTTTTCCGAAATATATGGCCGCTTATGAAGATGCCCTGCGGGCCACCTCAAAACCATGGGCGCCCTGGTATGCCATTCCGGCCGATGAAAAACCGTTCATGCGGCTGACCGTGGCCGAGATTATTGTGGACACACTGAAATCCCTTAAGATGAAATACCCGGATGTACAAAAGAAAGAGAAAGCGCGATTCGATGAAATGCGTAAGATTCTAATGAAAGATGAATAGGGGAAAAATCTCCGAAGGGCAATAAGGTGCAATGAAAGCTCTCTATTTGGTTCGACACGCAAAATCCAGCTGGAAATATCCGCAACTGGATGATTTTGAAAGACCACTCAACAAACGCGGACGAAAGAACGCACCGTTTATGGGTAGGGTACTGAAAAAGCGTGATGTACTACCGGATCTTGTGTTATCGAGCCCGGCCAATCGAACCACGATGACCGCCCGGATCATTGCAGGGAAAATCGGCTTTCCCCTTGAAAAAATTGTTTATACCGAATCAATCTACTGCGCCAGTAGCCACATAATAATCAAACAGATCAAACAAGTAGACAATAAAGTCAATAAGCTGATGATCGTCGGCCACAATCCGGCCATAACGAATCTGGCCAATACGCTGGGAGATAAACCGGTAAGCAATGTCCCCACCAGCGCAATTTATTGTATTGATTTGAATATTTCTGCCTGGAAAAAAATAAAAAACCGGTCTGGGAAAACCCAATTTTTTGAATACCCCAAAAAATATCCTTCATAAAAAGGGGGCTTGCATTCACCAATAAATTACCTTAAGGATGATTTAAACACCCTAACCCAAAGGAGGCAGTCATGGGAAAAAAGCAGAAAAAAAAGGAAAAGAAGAAAGATAAGGCCAAGCTGAAGAAAGCAAAACTGAAAAAGGCAAAGAAAAAAGCCGCGAAAAAGAAAAATAAGGCAAAAAAGGGAAAAAAGTAGTTTAGGTTTAAAATACTCCCAGCAGGCAGTTATTGGGCGATCCGAACGAAATGGATCGCCCGTTGTTTTTTTTACCGGAGCTGTGGGTATTCGTAACTGGTATGAGACATCAGTGATCAAACCGGTTACAAAACCGGCTCATTTAATTAATTCGCCAAATCTCCTTTGGTAGTAGTGTGCCTGACGCTTCGCATCTGTTCGTGGAGTCGTCGGGCCTGAAGGCAAAATGTTTCCAGTTTGGCATTGATCAACTGGGGAAACGGAGAGCCATCGGATTCGATTGCCAGAAACGGCAGGTCATCCAGGCCGGACAAGATGGCTTTCAGGTCATCATCATCTGGAGACGCCGCCAATTTTCCAGACCGGGTCATCACCTCGTTTAAGATCGATTCGGAAAGCCGATTGGGCATACATCCAAACGGACCAATGGCGATCACACCGCAGGCCACAGTGACCACTTCGGCCAGGGAACTGCCAATGGTCAGGATCGCCTCACCGGCCAAATCATGGGATATATACGGGGCCGACTGTTTTACCACCGCCGGAATATCGATGGGTTCGGCGTGCACCAGGCCACTGCTATTCATTAAATTCTTAATTCGCTTCTCGTATCGGACCATGAATTTTTGGCGAGCAAAGAACCGGAGCCGTTCCATCCCCTTAAGGTTGTGATCCGACAATCCCTTCTCGGCACAATAATCCGTATATCGGACCCATTCGGCAATGGGGGCGCAAGTCGTGGCAAATCCCTGCTTGGCAAGCTGCTCGGTAATATGCTGGCGGGACAAACCATCACGCCGGACGAATATCTCACCGGTAAGGGATACAATAGGAACCTCTTCCACCGGGCGTTTTAATTCAATTGCCTGAAACCGCCGGGCGGATCTACCCAGTTGTTTTTCAAACTGTTTGAAATCGCCTTCGGCCAGCCGATTGCGGATATGGTCCCATTCTTGTTCGAACAACATAAGGGCGGTATCGGGGTGGCTGGCATTGACCAGCAGCATCGCCCGGATATCTTCCATGATATCCGAAATGACGACCGCGTTCCAACCCCATCGATTGAAATCACTGGACAATCCTAGATAGGAGTTTTCCGCAGACAAAGAGAGCATGGCCACATCCGGTACTTCCATGCGGGCAATCAGGTCTTCCATGAAAATATAGTATTGGCCGAACCGGCAAGGGCCGGAACCGGTTGGCATGAAATAAACCAAGACTTTGTTTTCTTTTTTTTCGTTTTGAATATAAGAAAGCAAGGTCCCGGTGGTCAAAATCAAGGGAAGACATTCCTTGCAGGAAGTATTGGCCCGGCCGAGTTTGAGTACCGCTTCATCCGAGGGGTCATGAACTTTGGTTTTGTAACCCAATCGGGTGAAAACAGGCACCATCGACTCCGAAGACAATTTTCCCATGGACGGAATCAACAACGTGACCCGTGGGTCGGTCAGGGGTAGGTGCTCGCCGTCGGATGTAATCACAGATGGCTTGCCGTTTTCTAAAACAGTCCGGGCCGATGTGAAAGATCGCGGATGGGTTACAAAATCGCCCCGGCTTTCAAGCTTTTGATAAGCGGTCACAATATCGAGAAAGGCCTCGATACGGGTTTCCAGGCCGGCATCGGCGGTATGGCTGTCGAGTTCCAGCGTCAAAGAGGGTTTTCGACCCATCAGGGATCGGAAGTAACCGATGACAAAAGAGTCCGGGCCACAGGAAAAATTGGTGATATAGGTACCAAAAAGCTGGGGGTGGCGTTTAACAGCTTTTCCAGCCATCAAGATCGCCTGGCCCATACCCCAATACATATGTCGCCGGCTCGATTCTTCCTCGTAATCGATAAAGTCCAGGGGAATCGCCATGATCCCCTGGGAGGCGAATTTGTGGGGAATGCCCATGTGGGCTTCTTTTGAGAATGCATTATAGGGCCGACCAAAGATCACCACCGCCATTTTTTCAGGATCCTCGGCCAATTCGGATAGGGCTTGCCGGCCGATGGCCTTCATCTCGGCGTGGCAATTGTGTTGTTGGGTTAAGGCTTTGTTAAATGCCGCTTGCGCCTGGCGCTTGCCGATTCCCATTTCGCGGGCGACTTTCACCAGGGTCTTTTTCGATGCGGCCAGCCCGGTGGTCAAATCGAGCAAGGGGGCAAGAACCTTGGTCCCCGTGGTGGAAAGGGCGTCAAGCTCTTTTCCGAAGGTGGTTGTCAGGTAAAATGTTTCTCCCTGAACCAGGGGACAAAGTTGGGCGTTGGCATTGCCGTTTTGCACCGGGATCGCTTTAAAGTGGGGCAAGAACAGGAAGTCCGGCGGGGAATCGGCGGTGATCAGGGTATGGAAAAACCCATGGGCCAGTTCCACCGGATAGCAAAACGGCGCGTTGCGCCGGTCAATCCCTTTCGGATCCGGATAATCCGGGATGACCAGGTCAAACCCCAGCTCGGAAAAAAAGGTCGAGTAAAGCGGGTAATAGGTGTTCACTAAAAAACTGCGATTTAACCCCACGGTGGGGCGCGTGCCGGGTGAGGCAACAGCCGGGACACCGTATTTATCGAAAATCAGGTGCTGTCGAACTCGCACCAGGTCAAGCTTGCCGATGTCATAACGTACATTGCGACGCAGATTATAGTACCGGTTGCAGGCCCCGCCAAATGGATATTTTTTGCCATCCATCTGGATCATGGCAATTTCGCAGCGCCGATCACATTTTTCCTTGCCGCCGCCACAAATAAACGATTTACCGTAATTCACTTGCCGTTCGGCCGATACGTTAAGATCGACCCGCTCTGCAGTCATCAGGCCGACTTCCAGTCGTTTTTTCACTTCCAGGGCCACACCGAAAGCTCCCATCAAGCCCGGTTCAGGCGGGACAATGATCGGTTTTCCCAATAGGGATGCCATGGCCATGGGCACCGCACGGTTGTAGCAAACGCCGCCCTGCATGAAGACTTTTTCCCCCATCGGTCGATTTCCTTTAACCCGGTTGGAATAGTTCATGCAAATTGAATAGACAAGACCCGCCACAATATCTTCGTGGGCAATCCCCTCATGAATGGCATTTTTAATATCCGAGCCGATAAACGCCGCACATTGATCGTTAAAATTGGGCGGGTGCTTACCTTTTATCGCAATATCGGCGATATCCTCCATTTGAACGCCAAGGGTTTCCAGGGCCGATTCTTCAAGAAATGAGCCGGTGCCGGCCGAACAGGCCTCATTCATGGCATAATCGGATGCCACACCATTGGTGATATAGGTGTATTTGGCATCCTGGCCCCCGATTTCAAAGAGGGTATCCACCTTTGGGTCAAAATAGATCGCAGCGGCGGCGTGGGCGATAATCTCGTTGATCACGCCGTCGGTCAGGGCATGCAGCCCGGCGATCTGCCGACCGGAGCCGCATACACCCAGGCCGAAAATAATAATATCGGCTGGATCAACGGTCTCCTTGATGGCTTTCAGGATCGCCTGGTAGCAGCGTCTTGAAGCACCCACCGGATCCCCATTGGTGCGAAGGTAAATCGAGGCGAGAATGGCTTTGTCCTCGGTTCGCAGCAGTACCGCCTTGGTGGTGGTTGAACCGACATCCAGGCCAAGGATGCACTGATCGCCCGATTTAACAGTGGCACGGGGGATTGTTTGAAATTCGACTTGAGATTCAAATTCCATCAAGGGTGGCAGTGTGTCAAAACTGGCCTGTTCGGCCAAAAACAGCCGGTCCTTATCCGGAAACGCCCGGGTCTCGTTTTCCAGCGCCCAGAGGGCTGCGCCCAGCGCTTCAAAGTAGGGGGCCTGATCGGGAACGATCAGGCTGGGAATTTCCTTTTTCAAATACGCGATCATCATCTGGTTTTGGGCGGTACCCCCGGTGACCATGATGTGGCGCCGCTCAACTTTTTTCAACAGTTCAAGGACTTTATTGGCCATCATACGACACAGACCGGCGGTTACTTTTTCCCGGGGTACGTCTTTGTTTGTGGCATGGGTGCAATCGGACTTGCAAAAAACAGAGCAGCGACCCGACACGAGATACGGCTGTTCTGTAGACGACCAGGTGGCAGCTTCGTCTAAAGAAACATCCATACGTCGCAGTTGCTGGAGAAAAAACTCGCCGGTACCCGACGCACATTTATTGCCTGTTTGGGCACAGGTGATCCGGCCCTGATGGTTGAGGAGGTACACCATGAAGGTTTCTCCACCAGCCGATACAATGGCCGGGCAGGTGGTGTCAGGCGGCTTGATATGGGCATATGCCAGCTCCACGGCATCCGGTTCAGGAATCGTGGACAGGTTCAGGGTTTGTCGAAACCGACGACCCGTCGCCGCAATGTGCGTAAAAGCAGCCATGTCCAGCGGTGCCAATGCCTTCAGAAGGGTCTGCTTGGGGTTTCCGTCGTGGGGTAAAGCGGCATGTGTCACGATACGGGGGCGATCCCAGTCGGGAGATGATTGGGCTATTTGAACGAAGGAAACCGTGGAAGCACCCACACAAATTCCGAGGGCCTGGCGAGAATGGTCATCCGATTCGGAGCAATTCAGATTATTTTTTTCCATTATTTTATTATTTTCACGATTTGTTCGTTGTCAATAATTGTACCGGAACGAACAATCATTTGTGTCTGTTGGGTATTTTTAATCACGACCCGGCCCCGTATCACCACACCGGCCTCAAACGCCACGTCACCTTCAATTGACAACGATTCACAATCTATCATGGAAGGGACCCCACTTGCAAAGCGGGCATCAAATTCGTCGATTTTTTGATAATACTGTTTATCCAGGCGGATACGGATCGCCGGGAGTATGCGGGTCGGATTTTCGCGCAGGCTAAAATCTGAATGAAGCCGGTAACAATCCGACCGCACCACCATCAGATCATTGCATTTTTTGACCGGTATAAACCGATGCCGGGGTACCCGCACGGCTACGGAATCTTGAAACAGAGAGATCGCAGCCCCCATGGCCGTTTCAATCTGATAGACCGGCGGGCTGTTTTCATTGCGGGGGTCCAGCGGTTTCGGGTTGATGATAATGGGCAGATGGATAGCACCGTCTTTTTTAAAAAGTACCTGTAATTCCAAAAGATTGATCCAGATATTGTTGGTATTGAAATAACGGTATTTTTGAATATCCCTGAATGCGTGGAGTTCATCTTCCGGGCACTGGGCCGATTCCCGCAGAACGAGCCGGCCATCGTGCCGTCGGGCCAGGTGGCCGCCTTTGATATCCGATGGGGTTTTTTCGGCCACTTCCATCATGAAAGGGAAGCGGTTTTCGACGAAATAACCCAGCAACCCGGGATCCATGGCGGCGCCCAAATTGTCCGAATTGGCGATGAATGCATATTTAATGCCTTTATCAACCAAATCGTCGAGCATCCCGGATGCTGAAAGCGCGGTAAAGACATCACCATGACCCGGCGGGTTCCATTCCAAAGCCGGATCATCGGGCCAGAGGGCCGGGGTCAGGTCGTTTTGTCGTATCTTGGGAAATTTGTTCTGGATAAACAGTAGCGGTTTTCGTTTGGAATCAATCTGTCCCAAAGCCGCCAAGGTGGTGTCGTGGGTGCTGAAACTATTCATCAGGGCCAAGCTGACACCCCGGCTATGTGCCTGCCCGATGATGATTTCCAGAAATGATTTGCCCTTTTTCACCGGTAGCAGCGATTTCGATCCGGTCAGGCCCATGCTGGTTCCCAGGCCACCGTTTAGCCGAATCATGATGGCTTCATTCGCCGACGCCTTGCCCAAAGGAGCCCATCGGTCAAGATCCTCGTAAGAAGCGATCTCATCCGGTTGAACCGGCCGAATGTCCTGGTCGCTGATCAGGCCGGTCTCGCCGGTGGCCACTTGGCGGAAATAATAGGCAAAGGTGTCCATTACCACCGGGGCCAGATCGTAGGCTTTCATTTTTTCATGAAACAGCGCCAGATTTTGTTTCCATTGTGAATTCATAACGACCCATCATAGTTATTTTTTAGGAAATCATCATGTCTGAATGAATGGAAATGAAATCTTTTTCGTAGTGGTTCAGGAAACCGGTTCGATCCATCCCATGGGATCTTCACAACGGCCGTATTGGATATCCGTGATGGTTTGATATAATTTTTGGGCGACAGGTCCCACTTTTCCATCGGTTATATTGATGATTTTGTCACCATATTTCAGTTCGCCTACCGGTGAGATGACGGCAGCCGTACCTGAACCGAAAATTTCCTGAAGCTTTCCGGATGCGTGGGCCGATATGATTTCGTCGATGCTGATTTTGCGCTCGGAAACTTTCATGTCCCAGGATTTGGCCAGGGTCAGCACAGAATCGCGAGTGATACCGGGCAGGATACTACCGTTTAATTTAGGGGTAACCAGTTCGTCATCAATAACGAAGAATATATTCATCGATCCGACTTCCTCGATGTATTTTCGTTCAATCCCATCGAGCCACAAGACCTGGGTGTAGCCACCCTCGTGGGCCTTGTCACCGGCCAGGAGGCTGGCAGCATAATTACCGGCTGTTTTTGCCTCGCCCATGCCGCCACGCACCGCCCTGACATGGTCGTCGGACACCCAGATTTTGACCGGGTCAAATCCTTCGGGGTAATAGGCCCCAACCGGCGATAAAATGATAAATAACCGGTATTTAAATGACGCCCGAACACCCAGATACGGATCCATGGCAATGATGGTGGGGCGGATGTACAAAGATGTTTCCTTGGCCGCGGGGACCCAATTTTTTTCTAGAGATACCAACTGTTTTAATGCATCCAGGACAGCTGCTTCATCAATTTTGGGGATACACAGCATCCGGCACGAGCGGTTCAATCGTTTAAAGTTATCCCGGGGGCGGAATAGCTGGATCGAGCCTTCGGCAGTGCGATAGGCCTTTAACCCCTCGAAAACGGATTGGCCATAATGGAGCACCATGGTGGATGGATCCATGGAAATCGGCGCATACGGTTCAATCCGAGGGCTGCGCCAGCCCTTCTCCGGATCGTAATCCATGTTAAACATGTAATCGGTAAAAAGCGTGCCAAATCCAAGCTTGGACTGGTCAGGCTGTGGTTTTAATTGATCGGCTTTATGAATTTGTATTGGCATTTAAGTTCCTCCGGTTAGGTCTAGTTTCATATAAAATCGGGGGTTACCGCTCTGACTCTTTTCTCGCATCAAAAACGCAGTTTAGATAAGAGGCTAACTCATCTGGCAAATGGAAATCAAGTTTAAAGTTAGGGACACGGCAATAATGATAATTTCGTAAAAAGTATCGCTGATAGTTACAGGCCCGCGTAAGAATAACCTCAATGCCGTTGACTTAACAATATAATACGACATATCTCTTGTAAATATAAGTGGTTGTGATATGTTGGGGACAATTAAGCATATCTTTTAAATCTTACAAAAGGAGATAAAAAT
>Ga0056107_100034_pt1 | contig 25280 bp, 49 predicted proteins | sample WorMetcrassitun2_FD_77006 | JGI IMG/M metagenome (GOLD analysis project Ga0056107, IMG submission 77006) | Marine gutless worms symbiont microbial communities from Max Planck institute for Marine Microbiology, Germany - Olavius crassitunicatus.2 ...
AGTATCTCGATGACTCAAACTAAATCGATAATAAAGCCATACTGTATATTGGATAATTTCAACTGGGAATCGGTATCTTTATGTACCTGTTTGCATTAATCATCCGGGGGTTGTCGCTGAATGGGCTTTAATTTGATAGTGTCGTCTACGCCGACTTCCACTAGCATCTATTCACTACTGTTGTTAAAAACTAAACTGACAGAAAAAGAACTAGAAGGCATCCTCAGTATCGAGGTCCCAAGTAGTAATAGTGAAACTGAGGAGGTAAAATTCACTGCAAATAAAGGCTAATACCAATGGCTATTTATTTATGCAAGAGTTAGGCCCATTGGTGATATGCATTCTTGCTGCTTTAACTTGCCAGGTTGAACGTCTAGCCAATGTAACTAAAATCCAATAAATATGAGCGAAACACTATACGATAATAGTGGCATTAAAGTACTACTTTATCTTTATTCTATTCTTAAAAATACGCTTTTAACGCACACACATAGATTCATTTACTTGTATCAGTAAGATGGATCAAAGAAATTTATGACCCTACCAGTCGGAATTTTTACACAGAGAGAAAGTTTAAATGATCAATGGATACTACCCCCTGGAAAACAAAGTATTTCTCAACAGATCCGTCTTCGTCATAACCAACTTGATGTAAACTCTACGCCTGGCATGATTACGTTACACAAACATAAGCATTCAAAACTCAATTTTATTCCGGATCTCCAGCACAGTTGGATTTAATCATTTTTAGTTGATTATTCTGTGATACATCGTTTTTTTTATCTTACTTTGTCCATCTCTCTCGTACTGCTAACAGCATGCGAAGAAAAAAATCATATTAGTAAAGACCTAGTCTATTCCGGTTTTACCATGGGAACAAGCTATACAGTTAAGATCAGCGATGCAGATATTAATGAGTTGAAAGACAAGTTGAGGAAAGAAATTGAATCTATCCTTGACGATATCAACCAACAGATGTCAACGTACATAACTGATTCAGAACTATCCTTACTTAATAAATCTCACTCAAACGATTGGATAAAACTGTCACTTGCTTTATTCCAGATTATTGAACGAGCCATTCAAGTTAGTCAGCTTAGTTCCGGTGCCTTTGATATCACATCCGGACCAATCGTTAACCTATGGGGTTTTGGCCCTGCTAAAAGTCTTTCTGTAATTCCGTCTAAAGATGAGATCCAGAGGACACTAGCTAAGGTAGGTTATCAACAGCTTAAACTTGACAAAACAACCCATTCAATTAAGAAACTGATACCAGAAATTTATATCGATCTTTCAGGCATTGCTAAAGGTTACGGCGTAGACAGAGTTGCTGCTTATCTCCAGGAAATGAGCTTACAACACTTTATGGTTGAGATCGGAGGTGAAATTAAAGCACAAGGAAAAAATGATGAAGGAACAGGCTGGCGGATCGGTATTGAAAAACCATTAGCCGATCAACGTCGAATCCAACAAATTATTACTCTCGATAACATTGGAATGGCAACATCGGGTGACTATCACAATTATTTTGAACTAAAAGGAAAACGCTATTCTCACACTTTTGATCCAAAAACTGGTATGCCTGTTTCACATAACCTTGCATCCATCACTGTTTTGCATAATTCCACAACTTTCGCTGATGCAATGGCGACTGCATTACTGGTAATGGGGCCTGAACAGGCTTATGCTCTAGCCACAAAAATCAATCTTGCTGCTTATCTAATCATCCACAAAGGCGATACTTTTGAGCAACGTTACACAAATGCTTTTACACCATACCTGGTCAAGCAATAACTGTTAATCACTATGATTAAAGCTCTATTCCTGCTTGCTCTAATAGTTATCTATTGGTTTGAGGCACTCAGGATCCGTGAATTTGTCATTCACCAATGCAAACGTATTTGCAGGGAAACCAATATGCAGTTATTGAATCAAACTGTCTCCTTGTTCCCTTTCTCACTAAAATGTGATGGGCCTGACCTTTTCCGTATCATGCGATGTTATCAATTTGAGTTTTGTGAAGATGGAACAGACCGCTTCACTGATTATGTGGACTTGATTGGACGGAGGATCGTATCAATAAAAACACAAGGACAGGATGGCGAAACTATTTATTATCAAAAAATTCTAATTGTTAATTGTTAACTTTTAATGATTTCAGCGGATGAAAATGATATAGACTGTAGTACTTATTACCTGTACAGAAACAAATTAATAATTAGTTATATTAACCTTACTAATTTAAGATTCCGGAGTAACTCCAATACCCTCATTTGATGTTGTGTCACAGATTGATGCGCACGAATTAACTAACTCGATCGACCAAACTAACTGTGAAGTATCTAATCGCTTTGATTTTAAGGGAACTAATTCACGTGTTGAAATATCTGAAGCTGTACTAGCCCTGGTAGCTCTATCAGAATTTCAGATCAAACAAATTATAGACATTATGAAAACCAAGATATCCAAACGTGACATTGATGTCGACTGCCTGGATCATGAAGAAGTTATTGAAAGTGGCAAGGAAGTTAGGCAATAAATAACTGTGCGGCAAAGAATTGGCAAGAAAAATTGTGAATATAATAAAGGATACAAAAATGAAAATTCAGTCTAATATCTCATGGCGATCAAATAAGAGTAACAGGTAGGAAACGTGATAACCTGTAAATGACTATAGAAATTTTAAAAGATCAAAATCTTAACTTGCCATTACAATATATTAATTTTTGGGATTGAGATTGAGCTTCACTCAAAGAATATACCAAGATAACATGTTCTTTTGAGTGACATGATTTCAACGTTAGGGGTGCTGTAAGTTTGTCGGAACACAATTTTATTCTTTAAAAACATTTTCCAGAATAACGACGCTATTTTTGTACTAAATATTAGTAAGTTACACACGCAGATTTCTTTTTTACCATATTAGATTGGCATTTATATTGCCGTCTATATCATTAAACAACCGGCAATGAGTATCACTCTAATACTCACAGAACTATTAAGCACCGGTATTAAGAGAGCACCATAACACTACACAATTGCGCGCTTTCTATGATCAGAAAGTAGAATATATATAGCACTATTTTTCTCTATTATTTCTAGGAACATATTTGAAAAATTATGTAGAAAACTCTAATTCTCTAAGAAGTAGCTCGTTATAATTAAATGATATAAGCGCAGATTGTCAAAAAAAGCAATACAACTCAATTGATAATTTTGATGTCCGTCAAATCCTTATCATTGATGATGATCAGAATTTCGCTAATGGCCTTGATGAATTTCTTGATAACTATGGTTATTCCACCAACACGGCAAGCAATATCAGCGAAGCTCTTGATTTAGTTAATCAGTATAAATTCCACATTGCACTCGTCGATCTGAAGCTTGGTCAAGATAACGAAGTTGAATGTATACAGAGACTAAAGCAGGAACACCAGGAGATATCATGCATTCTTATATCAGCTTACGCCGATTTGGATTCAGTCTTAGAAGCAATAAAGATAGGTGCTTATAATTACCTGAGAAAACCGTTTCGGGAAGAAGTTCTGCTGTCCGAGCTCGACCGTTGCTATGGCCATCTACAACTTAAATTGGAAAAGGAAGCGCTAAACAACAAACTACAAGAAAGCAAACAACGATTTAGAAATATCTATCAATTCACATCAGTATCGATATGGGAACAGAATATTACTGAGCTAATTACTGTTATAAATAAGTTAAAAAAAACAGGTGGTTACAGATTTTCGCCAGTATATTGAGAACAATCCTGATTTTGTCATTCAGGCCAGCAAATTGTTTACTCTTGTAGATGTCAATGATCGCACACTAAAGCTCTATGAGGCGGAAAACAAGAATCAACTTATTGACCCAATAGATAAAATTATAAGCCCACTTTACACAAATATTTTAAAACAGGAATTCATTACCATAGCAAAACAAAAATTGTATTTCGAAAATGAAACTATAAGCAAAATACTTAAGGAAAATACTATATCTATTCTGATACGAGTGCTAATCCCTGAAGACCTAAGTATAAAAAATCCCTTTACCTATATATTACGGATATTACGGATCAAAAGCAGGCGGAAAACAATTAAGAATAAGTGAAGAACACTTCAAACTAATAGCAAATAATATCAATATAGCACTGTGGATTGGCTCCACAAAGGTTGATAGCATGCTTTATGCAAGTCCTGCCTATGAACAGATATGGGGCCGCACATGCCAAAGCCTCTATGACGAGACAGATTCATGGAAAGATTCAATACATAGTGAGAATAGGGAGAGAGTTTTAGCTATACTTGAAAATATACCACATACTGATAAATTTGATATGTCATTTCGGGCTGTCAAGCCAAACGGAAATATTCGATGGGTGTACAGCCATGGATTTCCTATCAGGAATGAAACCGGCAAAATACAGAGTATTGTTGGTTTTGTTGAAGACGTCACAGTACAGACTCAGACAGAAATAGCTTTAGATAACCGGCATCGGCAACAGGCTGCAGTAGTCGAACTTGGGCAACATGCGTTTACCGGTGACAAAATTTCGAGTGATGGACAGGGCAATCCATTTAATCGCAAACACCTTAGATGTAGAGATGGCAACGATATTAAAACTTATACCTGATGAAAATCAGACATTAATTGTTGCCGGTGCAGGTTGGCGAGAGAGCGTAGTAGATATAAAAAAATTCTCAATAACTGAAAATTCACAGATAGCTTACATAATGGGCTCCTCTGAACTTGTGATTTTCGATGATCTACAAATGGAATCATGCTTTATTCCTGGTAAAAGTTTGTTGGCAAACAATATCGTCAGTGGCATGAATGTTGTGATACCGGAAACATCAAATGTCCTGGGGTTTATTGGAACTTATTCCACAAGCAGGCAAAAATTTAACCAAGATGATGTTAATTTCATTTAATCCATGGCAAATATCCTGGCTGAATCGATTGATAAAAAGATGGCAAGTGAATCTCTTCAACGCAGTGAAGAGAAATTCCGAGGCCTGCTGAAATCGGTATCGGATGGCAATATCATAGTCAATTCATTCGGTAGGACAGGGAATGTCAACAAGATGCTTGAAAAGATGACGGATTATGAGCGTAATGAACTCGTAGGCAAATCAGTTGAACTGTTAGCGCCAGATAGATATACAAGACATAAATAACTGTGCGAAGAATACCAGAATACACCCGGCGTACGCCAAATTAGACAGAAGAACTATCTATATGCTAAACGTAAGGACGGTGGCGAATTTCCCATTATGATCAGTTTGACCCCTATAAATACTGAGGAAGGAACGATCACATCAGCAATTATTCGTGATCTTACGGAACAGATGAAAACACAACATCTTCTCCAGGAGAGTGAAAAGCTGGCGTCAACCGGTAGAATGACAGCAAGGGTAGTCCATGAAATTAACAGTCCACTGGTAGGCATAAAGAATTCCTTACATCTTATCAAAGGAGCGATACCTGAAAATTACCGCCACTATAAATATACCAATTTAATTGAAAAGGAAATCAATCGAATTTCAGAAATAATTAGACAAATGTATACGCTCTATCAACCGCAAAAGTGTGTAGCTAATCAATTCAATATTAATGATACACTCTCAGATGTTATCAACTTGTTTGATTCTGTAAAACGCACTCAAGAAGTAAAAATCAAAACCGATCTGAAGTATGAAAATAATATTCTGAATTTATCGGAAAATTTAGTTAGACAAATTCTTTATAATCTCTTACTGAATGCTGTCGACGTGTCACCAAGTAATGAGACTGTGGTGGTAAGGGCAGATGATGAAGATGCTCGTCTGATATTAGAGATATCCAACCATGGTGATGATATAGCGGAAGAACTACAGGACAAGATTTTTGAGCCTTTCTTCAGCACAAAAGCCGCAGATCGGGACAATAGCAACCTGGGCACGGGTCTTTCCATATGTAAAAGTGCTGTAGAAGCAATAGGTGCAGTTTGCAACTGGAGTAAAGCATTAATGTGGTCACTATATTTAAAGCCAGGTTTCCAACGGAATTGACTGAGCAGGAAAAACAACTATGAACACGCAATATAGATTATTAATCGCTGATGATGAAGAAACCTTCCTGCATTCAACTGCCGATGCATTACGTGAACAGGGATATCAAATTGATTGTGCTACGAGTGCTGATAGTGTCGCTGAGTTGATAAAAAAGCAGAGTTATAATCTGCTGATTTCTGATATCAATACGCCTAATAATAGTGGCCTTGAATTCATCAAAGCTCAGGCCGAATCCGTCACCTTTCTCCCTGCGAATCCTGATAACGGGTTATCCGTCTGCCCAAACCACTTCCGACTCAGTGCAGCTACCTGTGATCGCATATATGTTGAAGCCTGTTGATATCAATGAATTAGTCCATTGGGTAGAGTTATGGGCCAGGACAAGTCATTCGCTTTCATCTATGAATAATATTCGACCACGGCTAAGGAAATGGGATCAAAAACTCAACGATCTATAGCAATATCTCGCACAACTCCCCTCTTCAAAATCTACTACTCCTCTCGAGATGTTTATTAACAACTCATTTAATAACCTGGCGGGAACATTACTAGATTTAAACAATCTGGTAAAAAATGTCGTAGATAGCAAGCAAGAGACTAACATCTATCATATGCTAAATTGTCTAAGATATGGAGAACTGCACGGCGTCATTAAAGACACAATTTCAACCCTTGAGAGAACAAAAAAATCTTTTAAATCCAAAGAATTAGCGAAGTTAAGAGAACAATTGATAAATTTGTTACAAAAAAGCGTATAGACTAAATATTGTTGGACTAAAGTTATAGTTTCAGATGTCGATATCAAGTTTGTAGCCTCCAGTTTACTTTAGCTATGAGGCGCTTTGTCGGTCACATGTAACCGTATTGTCAGTCGAAGGAACAACCCTAAATCGTGTTATATAAAATACGATTTAGGGTTGTGTCTTTTTTTGGATTTTATAAAAAGAAGAATATGTTGATGAATAATAATATTCAGGCTAGCCAGAATGCTCATGATCTGACTATCAAAATATCTGGGAAATTTGTTTTTAATATGTATAAGGACTTCTCTGTACCCTACTTAGGCAAAAAGAGACAATATCAGAAATTTATCCTGGACATGCGAGGGACACAATACATGGATACCAGTGTGCTTGGGATGCTATTGCAAACGAAAGAACATCTCGATACAACTAATAAAACCATCCATATTATTAACTGTAATTCTCATATAAAGAATATGTTTGAAGTAGGTAAATTCGACTTGTTATTTACTGTGGAAAATATGCATTGATGCACGCAACTTCTTTACTAAGAGTAAAGGGTTACTTAAGAATTCAAGAATTATGCGAGCTATCTTACATCTGGCCAATTCAGGAGTAAAGAGGATTGATAAGTATCCCAAAGAAAAACTGATATGAGCTTTTAATCGCATCGAACAAAGCGATAATCGCCGACCTGATCCTATCATTGATCTACTAGATCTTTTCAGATCTGAAGCTGACAAAGTTGACTATGAATTTAAGGAGCATTATTTAAATGAACTTCTGTATCACTACCTCGGTGAAATGTCTTTACTGATGAATCGAAAATATTTGAAATACGAGGTTAAGTTAAATAGCATAACACCATCTGTTATTTGCAATAGGCAAAGCATTGTATCACAGGTACTGGTTAACCTTTTGTCCAATGCTACTCAGTTCACCACAGAAGAAAAAAGCATATTCTTTGAATTTAATGCTAGTACATTGCCTGACCCGGAAGGAAGTGACAATAAGTTAATTCCGGCTGTTACACTCTCAATAATCGATCATGGCTTAAGTATATCTGTAAAAGAACTAAATTCAGTATTTGACAAATTTACCCAGAGTTCAGTTACAAAAACTGGTGCTGGCGATTCAAGTCTGGGATTGTTAATTTGTAAGAAAATTATTAATCAACATAATGGCAGAATATGGGCAACAGGCATGGAATGTCCTACTGGATATCATGGCGATCATTGTCGATAGGATAATGCCTCTAATGAACGGAATACAATTTACCAAAAAACTAAAAGCCCTTAATTCCTTTAAACACATACCCATCATTATGCAGACTGGAGCAGTTCTGAATGAGAATATTAAAGAAAGCCTCAAGCTTGGTGTTTATTATTATTTAACTAAACCCTATGATGAAACAGTACTTTTGGCAGTTATCGAAGCTACTATATGTAATATTGAGGCAAGTGATAGAGTAAAACAAAAACTAACAATGGATATATGAGTGCTTAAATTCAAAATTAAAGAAATACCATCGATTGTTAACTGCTCAGCCCTTTGAAGGCAATTCTGTCTTATGCATGTGTAATATGTCGTAAAACTGATAGCAATATTGAGCGCATCGCCGAAACCACGGCCCAATTTATACCTACAGTGTTATATCTCGCGATTTTCTAAAGAAGAATCCACTATTTACCGACAGATATAAGCGGGGTTTGTACTTTAAAAGGGAAGAAGCATACCAACTTCGTTTATTCTATTTCATTAAGCTACAGCTCTGGAGAATTCCAATGGAAGATATTCCTATTAGTCATCTGATGTCCAATGATATGTATCATGTAAGTTCTAAGACATGCCTGAAAAAAATACTCATGACTATGCGTGATAATGAGATGTCCTGCCTTATGGTCTGCAAAGATAAGCAGTCAGTCGGAATAATAACGAACCGCTTTCTGGTAAATATTCTTGCTGACGGAATGCAAAAAAGTATTAATAAACAATTATGAGCAGAAACAATTATGTCATCGACTCCCTTAGTGTTTAATAAAAATATGTCAGCATTTGAAGTACTGTTTCTTGCTTGGACGCAAAATATCATTCATTTGCCTATTGTAAACGATGAAAACAAGCTCTGTGGGATGGCCTTCTTCGACGAGTTATTGCGTAGCAACTATCGCTTGCTTGAACCCAACTATGAACTAAGAAATCTAATTGATTCAAATAATGCCTATCCTGACAGCTCAAACAGGACAGTCAACATACCACTTGAAGACAAAACTCTTAGCATTGGAAACCGACAATTTATGCAAATGGACCTACAATTCACTCATGATATGGCCTTACGCTACGGACAGGCCTTACAGTATTATATTGGTGGATGTAGACTGTTTCAGTACGTATATTTAACACTACGGTCCTGACCGCATATATCGCTATGTGGATGCTGCCTTCATTATCATATTACCTGAGACAGATCTGGACGGTGCAATGCTGTTATCAGAACGTCTGATTTCAAGCGTAAAAGCCTTGGCATTAAGCAACATAAAAGATCCAAGTGGAATAGTTACCGCTAATGCTGGAGTAGCCAGTGAAGAACCTGCAAAATTCAAGGATGTCAGTTAGAAGCAACACTTGGAGTAAGCAGAAGATGCCCTTATGACAGCAAAGGAATCAAGTCGCAATCAAACTAATATTAACATACGCGACAGGCATATATTTGCTGTCAGTTCATTTTAGTTTGGTTGTTAAGGTTTTATATCTCAGAGGCAACTAGAAACCAAAAAGATAGATAAGTCCACATAGGACGTGGCAAGCTTGCCAACCGCATTCTACTTGCTCCACTCAGATATCCGTGAATGATCTCTCATTAGTTAACTTCCGTCATGTTGGTGAACGACTCCAGGGAAGGAGGAGGTAGAATAAAACATGAGTCAGAATCGATACCAGCATTCAGTAAGCAGTTGTTATTAATGGGTTCTGGCAATCCGTCAAAATAACGACTCGATGCATTCAATTATTTAATAATAAATTCTAGTGGATAGGTTTGGAAAGAAAATCCCAGAAAATAATAAAAAATATTGTGCTGATGACCAGGGTAAGTAACATAACTGGCAGACCTTTTTTAAACCATAATAAAGGCGTAATACGCAGACTAGGATCATTTTCCTGCCTGGCCAGACGTTCAGAAATGGTAACGATAAAAACGTTGGCCGTGGACCCGATGTGAGTACCATTACCGCCCATTCCAACACCGATAGCAAGTCCCCACCACAGTGGAGTTGTATTGATCCCCTTCGCCTCCATACCTGAAATGATTGGGATCATGGCTGCAGTAAAGGGAATATTATCAATTGCAGCAGACAAGACTGCTCCTACCCACATAAGTATGATAGTGGCTATGAGTAGATCACTTTGCACAAAGGGCTCGATATTTTGACCGATAAACATTAGAAACTGGCTATGTTCAACACCGCCAACGACCATAAATAAACTAATAAAAAACAATAACAGAGTGATTTCCACATCCTCAAAGGCGTGGTCCATTACCACGTTGCGCGAGGAAAAGACCAGTGCTGCCATACCCAATACAGCGACAAACCAAGCTTCCCAACCCAATCTTCCATGTTGCGTAAATAGAACTATCATGATCGCTAAAATTATTAAAGACGCATTCCATACATGTTTATCCTTGACCTTCATTTTTTCATGAAATCCACCCTTCGACTTAACTGAGAGTTCCTTCTTGAAGATAAATTTAAAGGCGAATAATACTAAGAACCAGGTAATAATCACCGGAGGCCCCATATGGATAAAAAAGGTGTTGAAATCGATCCCTGCTGCAGAACCAATCATAAGATTGGGTGGATCTCCAACCAGGGTCGCAACACCGCCGGTGTTAGAGAGCAAGGCCGCGGCTAATAAATAGGGGATGGGGGAAATTTTCTGGACACGGGCAATAAAAATAATAAGTGGGCCGAATATCACCACAGTAGTAACGTTATCGAGTAACAGAGAAAGTACTGTAACAGCTGTGCCCATCATCGCCAGTAACATGAACAAACGGCCGTCACTTAATTCTGCGATCCTGTAGGCCATCATGTTAAATCCACCGGTAGGGATCATGATAGATACGATGGTCATCATGGCCGCCAGCAAAAATACAACATTCCAGTCCACTGCTTCTACGGCAGCTTCGGGTGAGTAAAAACCAAAGATTTGTCCGGCAATAATCATTATCACGACACCGGCCGTTGCAAATTTCGAGCGTTCGAAACCGTGCATGTGCTCAGTGAAGATACCAATGAAGGTAATGGCAAGGATAATGCCAGATACCATCATAGAATCTGTCCATTCAATTGGACCGGTTATTACTTTCGGAGCTGCCTCGTGCTCCCAGGAAAATGCCAAGCCAGGAAGCATTAGAAATATAGTAAAAACAGAATAAAACAATCTCTTCATCATTATTTATATCCTAAAATAGATATGAGCAGACGACGCCAGCTCATACAAATGAATGCGAGCTAACAAATCCTCCGACTTGATTGATTATATATTTTGGAGGGAAATTATAACGATTTCTGAGGTTTGATTCTAAAGAATCGTATTCCTGGACACGTCATTTCTAGCTTGCATAACTTTCTTAAATATTACAACAGGCGAAATAACTTGTAACCACTGAAAATATTCGGAATTAAATCAAATATGTACCAACACCGATGCACCGTAACCTAATAAAATTGCCCAACTCCATTTCAAATGTGCCATAAAAGTATACACACCCCTGACCGCATTACCGCCACTCCGGCCGCAGAACCAACTGAAAGCATAGAACCACCTACCACAGCGGCAAGTATCACTAATAACCACTGCCATAAATTCATTTCTGACATTATGCCTAAAACAGTATACATTAATGGGATATTATCGATTATTGCAGAAAGAAAGCCAACCAAGATATTTACCTCGGTCACACTCAAGATCCTGATACATTAAATTTGATACCAGTTCCAGATAACCCAGGGTACCAAGACCGTCAACGCACAAAATAATCCCATAAAAAATATTAATGTGTCCCATTCTGATCTAGCCAGTTCTTTATAAGGTATTGAAATGCTTTTCCCGGTAATTTGACTTTCCCTTGCGACGATTCATCTGAGCATCATCAATCTGCTCAACACCCAAAGCCCAGCACCACAAATCAAAGGACGCATTGTACTTCATTTTAAGAATATATCCATAGATATTCACCCCTCCCCCAATCCAGTCATCATACCTAGCACAGGAGGTAGGTGGAGAACGGAATGAAAAGTTACTACCAGACAAATAAATAGTAAAAACAAACAACGCGATAGCTACCAGCGCTCCACCCTTTTCATTTGTGCAGAACTTTTACTAACCTCAGGAATTCCTTTCGAAAGAAAAAGGAAGAGAATAGAAGCAGGGACAAGCCAGTTTACTAACGACGGAACAAGTAATAAAAAGAACTGTTGAAATTCAACCAGTTCACCCTTTTGCCGCACCATCAAAGTAGTAATATCTCCAAAGGGACTAAAGGCGCCGCCTGCATTGGCAGCAACAACAACGTTAACACATGCGATGACAACAAATTTAGTATTGGATTTACCGGCCGACATAATAACCGTCGACATTAGTAAAGCGGTTGTGAGATTGTCTGCCAAGGGAGAAAGGCAAAATGAAATAACTCCGGTTATCCAGAATATGACCTTTAGAGAAAAATGCCGAGAGATTAACCATGAGGACAAGGAATCAAAAACCACACGATCTTTCATGGTATTGATATAGGTCATCGCGGCAAGTAAGAATAAAAACAATTCTGTGTATTCAAGAAGATTGTGTCGGACAGCCAATTCTGCCGTATGAGTGTCTTCAGCTTACGCATATATGAGGACCGCAACTATCCATATAACTCCTGCAACAACCATTACTGGCTTTGATTTTCTTAAATGGATCTGCTCGTCAACGATCACCAATGAATAAGCAAAACAAAAAATAATGACGCAAACTAATCCACCACAGTGAGACATGGAATCCTTTAGCTCTATGACATCAGCAGAAAAAGCTAGCGTTGGAAATACACACAATACAGAAAGGACACTATATAAGATGAACTTCAGGCAGATCTCTCTTAGTATTTGGATTATTAACTTTTAGGTAAGCCTAGCGCGAAGAACGCATGAATCGTGTCATATTATTAGAGTGTAATACTATACCCTCTCTTCACCTGCAGAATACCTAGCTTGATCCCAGGACAAAAACTACTGCTTCGTACCAGAAACTCGTCAATTTACCACCTCATAAACAACAGGGTACATGCTAAGTACATTACTATGCTATCCGGCGATATGTGCTTGCGCAACAGCGGATATTCTGAATAGCAAAGTTAACACATTCCAATTGAAGTACTGCAATCGTTCTTCAATAAATAAGAATATGGCAGACTACTTTATTGTCACAACCAATATACTCCATTCCGTCAAAACTAAACATATTTGCCATTACAATGCCGCGGCCATTGAGTAATGGCCGCTTCAGGTGCTAACTCAAGGTATTTACACAACTCAAATCCTTGCTCTTCATCTGATACAGCAATTTCAACCCTGTCATCACATCGTTTAATTTCAACGATTGTCTTTTTATCCTTATTCCCTACTAGTGCAAGCCTATGAGCCATCTCTTTCTGATAATTTCCTTCCACCAGTAATTTTGGCTTTTTCTCAAAAATAATACCTAAATTTCCATATTCAATAGCATTTTGCATAATTTCTGAAATTTCAAAAATTATTCTCTTGGAATCTGGGCAGCTATTGACCAATATGATTGCAATGCTTTTTACATCTTCTAAGGTTACGAACTCGAAGCTATCTAAATGTAGGTTTTTAAACCTGCATTTAGATTATCCAGGCTGAGCTGTAGTTCTTCTACCTCTTCCTTGGGCCTGTTTGATTTCCTGGCATCATTAATTGCAGCCTCAACTACGGCTAGCAGTAAAGCTTCATCATATGGTTTGGTTAAAACAGTAATATACTCCTGCAGATATACCTTCCGCTACCTGCTGCTTTAGAGTAATACCTGTTTGCATAATGACAGGTATGTGTTTGAAATAATTGTGCGCCTTTAATTCCCCGATAAATTCCATACTATCTTTAACCGGCATCATTCTGTCCAATAAGATAACCCTTATATCATGGTTTGCTTTCAATACATCTCAAGCCTTTTGTCCATCTTCGGCACAAAATACTTCATAACCTGCCAGTTTGAGATCATCTTTTAATATCTCCAGGTTTATTTCCTCATCATCTATCGCTAATATTTTAATCGCTCCATTTGTCATGAATTAGGTCCTCATACTGAATCTATGCAGCCACAGGTAATTTGATATTAAAAATAGCCCCGCCATCAGAATTGTTTTCTGCCTAGATTTCGCCGTTATTCTGCTCTATAATTTACCTGCAAATTGCCAGACCCAATCCCGTCCCTCCAGCACCCGTACTAGTGCTGAAACTTTGTATGAATTTATCAGATATTGTTTCCAACTCATTCGTAGGTATCCCAATACCCTGATCGATAACCGAGAATGTAATTGCCGGTATAGAATGCCCTTTTTTTATAAAGCTATTTTAACGGGCAGACTACTCTCAATAAATTCTAATGCTATTGATTTATCCTCCTCGGTAAATCTAATTGCATTAGACAGCAGATTAGTCATCATCTGGGAGATGCTCCGTTTATCGCATATTACATTGGTCGGAGAATTGTTAACTTTAATATCTAAACTGATACATTTATCATTTATTAAAGCCAGCAGTTCATCAATAACATTTTCCAATATATCCTGTAAATCATTTTCCTGAAGTAAAAACTCAGTTCTATTTGCTTCGAGCCGTGATAAATCGAGTAGATCCTTTATCAGTTCAAGCAAGTGTTTTCCACTTTGCTCAAATCCTGCCAAGCACTTTAATCGTCTTATCTCTTGAATGAGAATCCAGTCTTTTAATAGTCGTATTCGATAAATGAAGGATCGCGTGCATGGGAGTGCGCAGTTCATGGGATATATTTGTCAGAAAATCAGACTTGGAACGGTTCGTTCACTCTGCCTCAATTTTTGCAAGTACCAGGTCAGCGGTTTTTTGATCAGCCAGCTATTATAAGTTTTCACGGTGTAACTGTAATTCTTCCTGCACCTGGCATTGCTCAATAGTGTCTCTAAAAACAACTACCGCACCCATTAGTTTATAATGCTCAATAATTAGTGTGCTGGTATATTCAACTGGAAAGCTGCTATCATCTTTCCGTCAGAAGACTTCATCACTAACCTTGTGGATCAGCCTATCACGGAAGACAAAATAAATTGGACATCCTTACGGGAGTATATAGGGTGCCATCTTTGTGTAAATGGTGGAAAGTTTCGTGTTGTGGCCGACCGATCATTTCTCTAGCTGACCAGCCCAACATCTGTGCAGCCGCCGGATTGGTAAAAGTAATCAGGTCAGCTGTATCAATACCATAAATACCTTCTCTAACCGCGTCTAATATAAGCTCGTCGTGCCGTTTGGCCTTTAATAGTTCAGTCTCCACGGATTTTAACTCGATAATATCATGCGCATAGAGTGCTGCTTCAACTGCATTTCTAACTTCATCACGATATGGTAATACGCAAATATGGAGACAACATTCATCCCCCTAGCTTTACTCGAGACCCACTCGGTGTAATTAACATTCTCACCAGCCATGGCCATATCTATTTTAGTCTTATAGAATTCTTCAAAAATATCGACTCCAACTACGTCAGTCACTTTAAGGCCGATAATCTCTTTTTACTACAGCCCATATACTTCAAGATATTTCTTGTTAACCGCACGATATGTATAGTCAGAATCAACGAAGGCAACTCTGTCATCTGCCACATTAACAATGTCCTTGTATCTACGTAATTCCCTCTCTGCTAACCTTCTCTTTGTTATATCACGTACACTGTCAACATTATCATCAATTCTTCTGTTACCCGGAGATTCAAGCTTATTTCAACAGCTAAATTACTCGCATTCTTTTTCCTGATATCAAGTTCAAAAATTCTTTTCATGCTTAAAACAGTGGAAAAAGAGAAGAGGTTTCTCCATCCCTTTACTTTTTCCTGCATTTCATCCGTTAACAACAACTTCACCACTTGGCCGAGTAACCCATCATGATGATAACCAGTCATTTGCTCAAGCTGCTCATTAACCAGATCAATCTTGTTATTGGAATTGACGATGATCATTCCATCTGAAGCGGGACGATCATTCCATCTGAAGCGGAATTAAGAAGACCACGAAACTTTTGCTCACTCTGATATAGACTATATTCCTTTTGTCTATATTCAATTAACTCAGCAAGTATATTGGCTACGGATTGTAGAAAATTCACATCATCTTGACTAAAGACCCTATACCTTGAAGAGTAAACACTAAGAATTCCCCAGGGCGTCACTTTGCCATGAATGATTACACTCAAACCGCTGACGACATTATGCTCGTATAGGATACGGACACTGAAAAAACGTTTTTCCGTTTTAATATTATCAACGATCACAGGTCCATTTGTGTTAAGGATAAAGTCAATCTCTGATTCCTCTGCCAAGTGGCATAATTGCTCTCTCGACAAGACCATCGTCACATTCTCGACCAGCTCTTAACAATACATTTTCCTGCCCAGGTAATATTTCGAGGATCTTGTCGTATTCGACATCGAAGGTGCCAGAAACCCGCTGCAGGATAAGATCCATGTGCAACTTCGTTTCTCCTTTGGTTAAAATCTTCTGTCCTAATTCGGCCACCACTGATTGTTGTGTAGCACGCAGTTCCAGCGTCCGTTCATAGTCCATTCTTTCTAGAAAAGTTATTGATTCCTGATTCATCCCATCACTTTTTCAGTAATTAATCCTGACATATTAATGGTGTTAGGCTTTGCCATCAAGCGACAATCCGCGCAAGATACTTTGCTAACTTTGTAATGCTCATGCAATTAAAATCCTTCTCTTCATAACCAATATGACAGGTGAAACACAATTAACAAATTTTTTTATTCTTTAAATTCAATTATCAAACCACTGATGTCAGGAAATTTTCTTTAGTGTCCATACTATCTACCTTCTCCATACGTCCAACATTACAACTTATTTCAACAAGAGTAGTATCATCCGACTGATCCGCACTACCCCTGAAATCAATAATTGATTCCAATATTGCCTCAAAGGCTTTGCTTGCATCTTGCTGATTTTCCAAACAACGTTCCAATCTAACAAATCCACATTCTTCGCCTGATTCATTCAGTGCTTCAATTAAACCATCTGTGTATACATAAATATGCCCTTCTCTTGCAACCTTGTGGTGACCAATTTTTATATACATTTCATTATTTTCCACAGTCCCTAATGGTAAGTGGTTTGAGGGTATTTTTTGACGAAAACTCGATACTTCATCACAAATCAATACATAAGGTAATCCTGCATTAAATACGGAAACATCTTCTTGTCCCGATGATATCTCAATCAGGCATGCCACCATGAATCAACCAGTTGGCAGGTTAGTAAGCAATTTGTGGTTTAACTCATAAATTACCTCTTCCAAATGTAACCCCTTCGATACCATGGTACAAAATATATCAGTTACAATCATGGCTTTAATTACAGCACCAAGGCCATGCCCAGTAAAATCCGCTATTAGCAATACTTCACCGTTTGATGGCGTCTTAGCACACAAAATTAAATCACCGTCTAGCACCTCCATGAGAGACATACAATATTTAATTTTTTCCAAATCGAGATTTATTGAGCGGGAAATATTAACAATAATCTTTTTAGCTATCTGGATATCAACCCCATGCTCATCCTGTGTATTTTCCAATTCCTGTTTCTGAATTAATACAGAATCGTGCATTTCCTTATTTCTCAATATCGCCATGATTTTACCAGCAAAACAAAAACACTAAAAGGTTTGCTGGCAAAATCGTCGCTGTCTGGATCAAAACATTTGGTTAATCTATTTTCATTTTGCGATGCTGTTAGAAAGATTGCCGGAACAAACTGATTCAATTTTCTACTTATTTGTTTTATTTTTTTGCATGCCTCACAACTATTCATGAGAGTCATCATGATATTCATAATGACTAGATCTGGGATTCTTATTGAAAGATATCAATGGCTTCCAGTCCATTTTCCGTTTTAACAATATTAAAGCCTTTGAACATTAACGAGTCCGAAATGAACGCAGCATCTATTGCGTCATCTTCGACTACGAGGATCTTTATACGAGTATCATTTTTGTATAGCTGCTTTACTGACGACGACTCCTTTACCAATTCGGCTTGCACGAGCATTGTTCACCACTAATCAATAGTCACCATTTGCTCAAAATTTGCTATTTTTAAAATCTCCCGTACATTGCCTTTTGCGTTAACGACATGAACAGAATCCAAATGATCACCGGCATACTCACTAAGTTGTAATAACATACCAAACATCGAACTATCAAGATAATCTATCTGGCTAAGATCAACAATGAATTACATTATAAAAGTTTTATCTGCGTAAACGCTATGTAATTCGGCACACAAGTCGAATGAAAATTTTTCCGCCATATTTATAGTAAGCACATGACCATCGTCAGAGGAATGTATATCTATTGTCACTTCTTTATTTCTCTTGCACTACTACTAATAATAAAAACTACCTGCTTAACTAAAACAAATCTACATCCGCCTCTCGCTCATTGAATGTTGTACCGAAACCTTATAGGCCGTTTCATTTTCGATCTCACTAATGGACTCTTCTATATTATTCTGTACCATACGTAACTTTTCTGAAAACTCTGTATTGTTCATATCAACGTCCTCATTTAATGAATTAACATCCTCCGTAACTGAATGTAAAAGTGTACTGATTTTATCAATCTTTTTATCCACATGTTCCGATACCTGGCGTGCGATATCTTCAAACTGTAAATTACGAGCAGCTATTGCGGTCTTCTGCGCCAAACTTTCATTCAATGATGTAATATTTGTAATTGATTGCTTAAGAAAACAGTCTAGTTTCTGCATTGAATCCGTTATCGCATCAACCTTTGCCTTACCGGAAAGAAAAACATTCATATTCTTACGATACGGTCTTCTCAACAAGTTCTCTAGACTCAACTATCTTTGATTGCGCCGCGTGAATCATTCCCCTTATTTGTTCATTAAAGTTATTTGAAATGCACGATAGTTTTCTTACCTCACCAGCTCGCGCTGCCTCAATAGCAGCGTTAAGTGCTAGCAAATTAGTCTGCTTAGCAATGGAACGTACTTCTGAGAGCATGTCAAAGATTTTTTTCATCTGACTGGACAATTAGTCGGTAGTAACTACTATAGCCATACTATTTTTACTATTTTCAACTAGCAAACCGACAAAATTGTTTAAGTACGTTAAAAGTTTCGTCGATGAATTCCAGAATTAATACGAGCGTCACCTATTTCATCTTCTAATGCGCTCTCTACCTTTTTTCTACTTCTTCATCTTCCCATTTTTCTTCCCTAGACTCATTAATCTGATATACCAGTTTCATCATTAACTCGTGCTGGATCGAAGTGTCACTATTTATTTCGCTAAAACTATGATTCAGGTTCTGAATTGAGTCAGAAAACAATAACCTTATTTGATGCGATTCTTCTTTTAGGGATTCAATTGCATCCTTAATTGACTTATTAAAGTCTGTTACGAGTCCAAATATCGATTGATAATGAGAATCGTTTGAATTACTTGTATTAAGATCAGATCTTGAGCTATCGCCAGTTTTTACATTGCCAAGCTGCATGTCAGCTATTGACACAAACAAAACTGATACCGGCCAGGAAACACAAACCAATAGCATCCATAATGTACTGTACTCTCCGTCCACTGCACAACCAGTGCCAGGACACTAATGAAAAGCGTAAGATAGTGTTTTTTTAAGTACTTCCATAGACTACCACCATATTAATAGATCTGTCATATCAATGCTCATTAAGTCGACAAACTAATTTTTTTCTTTGGGCGTTTATTAAAAGTTTGTTGATAGATTGCTTGTAACTTTTCTGATATTTTTGTTAGCGGCAATATTGAGTCAACTCCCCTCAACTTAACTGCAGCTCCCAGCACCACCACATACCACCGATGTTTCCTCATCCTGGGCGATAGTCGATGCACCATTGTCCTGCATTTCTTTCATTCCTGCTGCGCCATCATTCCCCATACCAGTTAACATAATTCCTATTGCATTCTTATCAACATTTTGTGCAACTGATCGAAATAAAACGTCCACTGATGGTTTGTACCTGTTCACCGCCTCTCCGTCATTTAGGCGACATACATATCTGGTACCGTCTCGTACTACCATTAGATATCAATTGCCCGGTACAATGCATACATCCCACGCTACTATCTGCTGACCATCACTAGCTTCGTATACGTTCATTTCTGAAGCAAAATTCATTCTCTCAGCAAAACTCGCACTAAAGGCCTCTGGAATATGCTGGGCAATAACCATTCCCGATGCATCAGGAGGCATATCTGCCAGTAACTGATGTATGGCTTCGATACCGCCTATTGAAGCACAGATGGTTATTACAGCATCGGCTATTCCAAACAACATTTTTCGTGTTTATTTTTTAATGATTACATCAACAAAATATTTTTGGCCAGGCACAATTGACTTTGATTTAATTCACTCATAGGCCTGTATGTTCGCTTTCGCAGCAATCTTGATTTTTGTTATTAGTTCTTCTGAGTAACCCATGAAGCTTGCTGCCAAATCTATCTTAGGTTTAGTTACATAATCGACTGCATCAATTTCCAAAGCATCCAGAGTAACTTCTGCTCCAGTTTCCGTCAGTGAAGAGACCATAACAACAGGCACGTGCCTTAACCTCATTAAATTTGATAAAAATGTCACCCCCATCCATACGTGACATTTCAACATTCAGCGTAAAAACATTCGGATCAAGTTTTTTTATTTTCTCTCTTGCTATCAGTGGATCAGCCGCAGTATCAACAACTTCTATCCCACGATCACTATTCAATATTTCACTCAACATTCTCCTGATCAGGGTAGAATCGTAAATGATTAGTATTTTTATTTTTTTAGCCGTATAAAAAACTCTTTATCAACTATCTAATTAAAAATTGACTATTAATAGTTAGAAGGATTAATAGCATTAAGCTTTTAAAAGAGCTCTACCTTACCAGCGAACCTATCATTCTCTAATTCGAGTCTATATTTAAATTCGCGTTTCAGGATTGTATTGTTATGCATCGAGCGAAGTTTTTTAATCTTCATTTTTCCGGTAGCTGGATTGTATTGGACCTTGCGCGGATGTGTGTCCAGTCTAGATCCTCTGCCAGCAGCGACAGACTCTCCGTTGCTACGTAATCTTTTACAAAATCGATATTCTTTTTTTCCGGTGCCAATCATAGTTGTACTTTTAAATACCCTTCCACCACCACATATTTTTACTTCCAGGTTGCGACGGTTATCACCGTACTTAAGTATGTCGTTAACCATGTGTTCCATTGCATAATTTCCATAACGTGTAGCTGAACTGGGATCGGACGCCTGTCAATGTTCTTCCTTCTTGTCTACGGAAACCGACAACATGAAGTGATTTATTTCACCAATCCCTGATATTTTGTCCTTTATACAGACGGAGATGTAGGATCCAAGTACGGTAACTATTATTTCATCGTCCCTGGTAACATAGTATTCTCCAGTCATTATCTTCGCGACATAACAATGCTATCGTTTGTCCCAGTAACGGTTCACATGTTCAAAGCCCTTGATTGCAGCTGGTAAATCTGTCCTCTCTTCCGCTTCTTTCTATAACCGTAGTATTCAATTTATGCTACCTTTCTATGTATGGTCTGTCCGAGGTGTTTGTATTTGTCACTAACTGTAAAAAGTGACTCGGAGTGACCAGTAAACAGATAGCCGTCATTTACTAGGACTAAAGAGAATTCTTCGAATATCTTTTTTTGTATCGTTTTATCAAAATCAATTACTACATTACGACAAAAAATTAGATCGAACGGGCCGCTAACAGGCCACTCTTCGATTAGATTTAGTTTCTTGAAATGAACAAGCTCCCTTAATTCGTTGGATATACGTACTTTCCCTATATTTATGCCTTTACCCATGTTAGACTAGAGCTTTAACCTAATTTGGTGAAATTCACTCGCATCTTCTTCTTCATGGATCCATTGCCATCCATAACTTAGTACATTAGAGTCAATATCTGGCGCCAGTATTTTTATATCCCGGCTATTAGTGTGTGGAATATTCTCCATTAGAGTGATAGTGATACTGTAAGATTCCTGACGGGTAGAGCTATCAGCAGGCCATATTCTCGGCCGATGATTTCCATACCTCGCATTTAGTAACTCCAGGATGGCAGTCTTGATCAGAAATTCAAAGTGGTGATTTTCTCTAAAGAAAGTCAGTTTTATTTGTGGTAATCGCGTTAACAAAGTGTCCCAACTCTGCATCTGGATTTGTTTTGAGCAAACGACAATATTCACTAAAACCAGCTAAACCTCAGGCTCTCAGCCGCCTGATAATTCGCCCATATACCAATTCCTTTTTTGCCTCAGAGAGTTTGATCCCGGTATGCTTGTAGACCAAGGATTTAATTACAGCGGAATGATGATCAGTAAAATCAAATTCACGCTTTTTTCCTATCAGTATTATTATCATTCATTGGGATAGATTTAATTAAAAATATCTATACTTTGTTCTCTAAAACAAGTCGATTGCGCCTTGGTCCTTGTTTTCTCAGCTTTCATAACTTTGTGCTACTGCTAAAGCCTTTTCAATAGAACACCTGCTCATCAAGGCATCAAACATCTTTCTCTCCGATCCCATAGTATACGGGAACGGATTATTTCTTGCAGTGCCGCCCACTCCTGGAGATTGTATAAACGTTCTTTATTACCAACCAGACTCCCCAGTGCATCAAGACTATGACTAACATGTGTTAGCTTTTGTACTAAACGATCATAGAATTGAAACGCGACAATGGCCTGCTGTACCTTTTGGTGAAGCAAATGACATTTATCTTCAACAAAATTATCAAATTCACCGGCATCTGAATCAGCTTGAGTTTCCAGTACTTTTTCTATCTGTTTTATTACTCCTACCATTGCAGTGAATGAATCCAGCAGGGTTTCAACTGAATCATCCACTTCGCTCATTGAGTTATTGATATGAGTCACTGTCAGATTTAACAAGCGTACCGTTTCCCTGACCTGACTCCAGTCAAGATCCGGATCAGAAGACTGAGAACCAGAGGCTAAGCTCGTTGCACTTACATTTTGTTCAAGCACTTGAATTCTCTAAACTAGCTGATAGTTGTATTACTAGTTCTTCTTGAACGCTGAGCAGAGCCGCTGATTTATAAAGAATATCCGAAGGCTCAATAAAATTAACTGTCACCGAACGTTTTTTCACTTCGTTAGTAAAGGCTAGCAATGTTTGTAGTGCCGCGGCGTTAATGGCGTTAATGGCGTTAAGTTCTGAGAAATCTAGTTAAATTTCCTTATTGCTCTCCAATAATTGTAGGAGCTGCATTTTTATTTCTGCCACACTTCTTATACTAAAACCTGATTTAAAGTGAACGCCAGCATGAGATCGATCAGATTTGGCATCCTTCTTTTCTTTATCGACAGCTTTCTTTTTTCAATTACATCTGTTTCAATGTGTTCAGGCACTGCAGAGCCTCCTTTGATCCATGCCAGCGGATCAACCAATCAAGCCTGGATTCTTTACTTACCGAGCCAGTTTTTTTGGCAACAGTCTTTGCAGCAACTACTTGCTTTTTATCGGCACGTATTTGTTTCACTGGTGTTTTTTATACTTCTCTTCTTTGCTACTGTTTTTTTCCTGACTACCATCAAACTGTCCTCTCTAGAGTTAAATCCAGTGCCAGGGATTGATAGTCCTCAGCATCATTGCTATTCTTACGATATTCAAAAATTATTTTTTTAAACCTTAGACATTCCGCCATGGCCGCAACTTCCCTGATACGGGTTTCGAACACGCGATCAGGAAAATACTCCATTAACTTATCAAAGACTTCGTGTAGCATACGTCGACGTTTATGATATCGCGTCAATACGAACCACTGTTTTATCTTGTGCTCCAGCTGTGTCTCAAAATTATGGAAGGTTCCTACTAGATAAGATAAACCCTGTAGTGACAGACAATCACCAGTTATCGGTACCATTACTTCTCTGATGCAAAACAAAGCATTGACCACAAGTAGACTGGAAGCTGGAGGACAGCTTATAAAAACAAAATCCTGTTTTCTACACTGACCTTCAAGTGCGCTCTTCAATGCTGTGCCATATTTGGTAGTTGCATCATTCTGCTGCTTCATTTTACCTAGTTGACAACCAGCAGTAACCAGATCAAGACCATCGCGTACTTCCATTAGACGTTCCATCAGTGGAACTTGATGTAACAAAACATCGCCCATACCCGATATGTCACGTTCAGTGACACCAAGACTGGTACTCAAATTAGCCTTGTGGATCAAGATCGATAGCCGTCACCTGGTAACAGTCTAGAGCCAGAGCGTTGGCCAGGTTAGCTGTGGTTGTAGTTTTACCTACACCACCTTTTTGATTGGTGATTGCAATAGTACGCATATTAACTGTATCTCATTATCAGTATTTCACTACTCACCTTTCGTATTTCTTGATACGTTTCAGAATTGATACTTCATGTTCTTATCAGAACTCTTTCCATTCACTATCATCTTCACTACTACCACCAAGGCAGCGTTTTTCTGGGTCATCTTATTCATCTCCATCACCGCCTTGTTAACCTGGTCAATCCAGCTGGCCTACTCTTCGCTGACAGAGGCGATCTCAGCAATAATGTCGCTGACTTTCTTCACAGCAGTGACTATCTCTTCCAAAGTAGAACCAGACTCATCCACTAACTTGGTACCATCATCGACTTTCTCGACACTGTCGTTGATGAGAGTCTTGACCTCCTTAGCAGCCTCAGCACTACGTTGTAGTACCAGGTTACGCACCTCAGAGGCCATCACAGCAAATCTCCGGCCTTGCTCACCAGCCCATGCCGCTTCCGCCGCCGCATTCAAGACCAGTAAATTAGTCTGGAAGGCTATCTTATCAATGACACCAATGATGTCCGCTATCTTCTTGCTGCTGGCATTGATCTCCGTCATGGCCGTAACGGCACGACTAACGATCTTCTCACCATTCTGCTCTGCCTGGTCACGAGCGCACTGGCCAGTTGATTGGCCTGGCTGGCGTTGTCAGCATTCTGCTTCACTGTACCGATTAGTTCTTTCATGCTAGAGGCTGTCTCTTCCGGGGGGGGGGGGGGGGGTCCTCTTTTGTTTTTGGGTTTTTATAAACTTTTTTTTTATTTTTTTTCCTTTACCCTTTCCTACCCTCATCCAC
>Ga0056107_100036_pt1 | contig 24697 bp, 26 predicted proteins | sample WorMetcrassitun2_FD_77006 | JGI IMG/M metagenome (GOLD analysis project Ga0056107, IMG submission 77006) | Marine gutless worms symbiont microbial communities from Max Planck institute for Marine Microbiology, Germany - Olavius crassitunicatus.2 ...
CCATCTTCATTGGCGCTTCTCCTTTCTTTGTGGATGTTTTCGTCGACACCCTTATAAAGGGAAAGCGCCTTTTTTTCGAGCTTTATCAATTTCACACAAAATAAATTACACTACCTGCAAGATGGTCCGTTGACTAAATGAGAAGGCTCACCGGTCCGGTATTTATGTCCAACCCCATTTTAAGTAGGGGCAACAATATACAAGGCGGTACAATATGGCCAAACCGAAATTAAAGGAACATGCCATTAACAGGGAATGGTGCAAGGGATGCGGTATTTGTGTCCATTTTTGTCCCAAAGATGTGTTGGAACTCGATGAAAATGACAAGGTGGTCGCCGTGCGACCCGAGGATTGTATTTGCTGCATGATGTGTGAACAACGATGCCCGGACCTTGCCATCGAAGTCATCACCGAACCGAAAAAGGACGGCTGATATGCAGGACAATATCAAATTTATTCAAGGCAATGAAGCTTGCATGGAAGGGGCGCTTTACGCCGGTCTGAACTTTTTCGCCGGGTATCCCATTACGCCTTCTTCTGAAATCGCTGAAAATCTGGCCCTCCGATTGCCGCAACAAGGAGGGAAATTTATCCAGATGGAGGATGAAATTGCATCGATTTGCGCAATTATCGGTGCATCCCTGACCGGCAGCAAGGTCATGACCGCCACCAGCGGTCCCGGTTTTTCCCTGATGCAGGAAGGTTTGGGGTACGCCGTGATGGCCGAAATCCCTTGCGTGATTGTCAATGTGATGCGGGGCGGGCCCTCAACCGGTTTACCCACCGCCGGGGGGCAGGGGGATGTGATGCAGGCCCGGTGGGGGACCCATGGCGATCATGCCATCATTGCCATGACAGCATCCAACAACCAGGATGTTTTTAAGATGACCGTGGAGGCATTCAACCTGGCCGAAACCTATCGGACCCCGGTGATTCTGCTTTTTGATGAAACCATCGGCCATATGCGGGAGCGTTTGGTCGTGCCGGAACCGGGCGAGATCCCGGTGGTCGAGCGGCTGAGAACATCGGTCCAGGGTGGTGTTGATTATCATCCGTATCTGCCCCGTGAAGATGGTCGGTTGCCGATGTCTGATTTTGGTAGTGTTCACCGGTACAATGTTACCGGATTGTATCATGATATGTGGGGATTTCCCACGTCCAAACCCGAGATCGTTCACGGCCTCATTCGACATCTGGTGGACAAAATTGAGAATAACGTAAACGACATCGTTCGCTATAAAGAATTTTACCTTGATGATGCCGACATCATATTGATTTCTTACGGATCATCGGCCCGGTCGGCCCGTCATGTGGTGGAGAGTCTTCGGCCCCGGGGGGTTCGCCTGGGAATGCTGGAGCTGCAAACCCTCTGGCCGTTTCCCTACGACATGGTCAAGGAAAAATGTAAAAATGCCCGGCATATCGTTGTCGTGGAAATGAACATCGGCCAGGTGGTTCGATCGGTTAAACGGGCGGTGGATTCGCCTGATCGGGTGGTATTGGCCAATCGGATTGACGGGATGTTTATTTCGGATAAGGATATTAAGGATATCTTGCGGGTGATTCAGGGAAAAGGGGTGTAGTAATGGCTATTAAAGATTATATCCGGGAACGGTTTTTTCCCCACATGTGGTGTTCGGGATGTGGGCATGGCACGATATTAAATGGGTTGCTGCAGGCCATCGAATCCCTGGGGCTAAGTAAAAACGAGATTGTTGTGGTTTCCGGGATCGGATGTTCGTCGCGTATCTCCGGGTATGTGGATTTCCATACACTTCATACCATCCATGGCCGTGCACTGGCATTTGCCGCCGGAGTCAAAATGAGCCTGCCAAAACTAAACGTTATTGTTCCCATGGGAGATGGCGACGCCTTATCTATCGGCGGCAACCATTTTATCCATGCGGCCAGGCGAAATCTCGATATGACGGCGCTGGTCATGAACAATCGTATTTATGGTATGACCGGCGGACAGCACTCCCCCCTTTCCGGATATGGAGTCATGGCCACGACCGCTCCGTATTCCAATATCGATCACGATTTTGACGTGGTAAAGATGGCAACCGCCGCCGGTGCGACCTTTGTTGCCCGGACGACTTCTTACCATGTGCGCCAGATCAAAGAGATTATTAAAAAAGCGATTTTACACGAAGGGTTCTCAGTGGTGGAGATCCTCAGCCAATGTCCGACCTATTTTGGCCGGAAAAACAAACTGGGCAGTGCCGTAGACATGATGGCGGCCATGAAAGAAATCACTACACCCATCGGCTCAAAGGCCAAAAAGGAAAATCCGGAACTGATTGAACGGGGTATTTTTGTTGAAAAAGATCTCCCTGTTTACAGCAAAGAATATGATAAAATTATAGAGAGGGCCCAGGCGGCGAAAAAATCGTGATTCAATCCGGCATCTTTACCATCACTATTGAAGTGGTGCCCCCGGATAAACCGGATCCCAAACCACTTCTGGCTGAGCTGTTAAAACTGGCTCACCTCGAATTTGACGGATTTAGTGTGGCGACCAATCCGCTTGCCAAACCGTGTATGAGTGCCATGGTGGTTTGTGCCTTGATTCAGCAACAGATCGGTAAACCGGCGATTTTGCATTGCACGCCCCGTGACCGCAATCGACTGGGGATCTTTAGTTTGCTTTCCGGTGCTAAAGCGCTGGGGATCGAAACGGTGCTGGCCGCCACGGGAGATTTCGTCGCCCTGAAAGATCAGGAAGATACCCGGGCGGTTAACGACATGGATATCTTTGAACTCGTGGGAAAAGCGCGCGAGGTTGGGCTTGAGACCGGCGTTGTGCTGGATCCCAATCCGGGTTCTCCCGGTTTTGAGGCGTCAGTGAAAAGGCTGGAGGAAAAAGTAGCGGTCGGTGCCCAATTTATCGTCACACAACCGATTTATGATATTAGCAGCGTCGACCTTTTGGTTGACGTGACGCGACATCTGGGTGTCCCTTTGGTGACGGGTATTTTGCCCCTGCGGACCGCCGGCCATGCCGAGTTTTTGCATCACCGGGTATCCGGGATTTCGGTGCCCAGAAAAGTCCTCGAAAAAATGGCCGCCGCCGACAATGCCGTGGCCGAAGGCGTGGCAAATGCCAGGGAGATGCTGGCTGCTGCCCGGAAATCTTTTGCCGGCGCCTGCATTATGCCCCCCTTTAATCATTACGAAGTGATGGCCGAAGTTTTAGCAACCTAGTGCGAAGCAAACCTGTCAAGCAACTGTTTCAAATTGGGGAAATCGAAGACGTCCTCTTTGAACGCAGCTCCCGGGCGAAACGGATCAACATTACCGTTCGGCCGTTTAAGGGGGTCCGGGTTGCGGTCCCGTATGGTATTTCCTTAAAAAAAGCCCAGGCGTTTGCCGAATCGAATTATTCGTGGATTCAAAAGCAGCTGGAAAAAGCCGCCCAATCGGAAAAAGACCACCTAAGCCTTTCCGACCACTTTAAGAATATCGACCGACGAGCCGCAAAAACCCTATTGGCCCAACGTCTGGATGACCTGGCCATGCGCCACGGATATCGGTACCAGCGTGTTTCTATTCGAAACCAGAAAACCCGCTGGGGCAGCTGTTCGGCAAAAGACAATATCAGCCTCAATATGAAGCTGACACGTCTGCCCGAATACTTGATGGATTATGTGATCCTCCACGAGTTGGTCCATACGCGGTTTAAAAATCACGGCCAACGATTTTATGCCGAGTTGGATCGTCTGGTCAGTAACCGGAAGGAAATGGATCAATTATTAAAGGCGTATGGCACCGGGTTATTGTGACTTTTTAAGCGGGGAAAATAGGATGATAATCGGCATGCCAGGCGCTGCGGGAAGTGCTGTCCGATGAGCCTGGAAACAGATAAAGGAGTTAGATAATGGGGTGGGAACGGTTCCCGGGTCTTGAAGGGAAGGTATATGTCCCGGATGTTAAATCCGGACAACCGAGAAAACACCCGTGCCCGGATTGCCACGTCTGCCAAATGTGTAGTGATGATCGTTGTCACCTCTGTAGGGGGTGTTGCAAACAAACCGACAAAAAGGCACCCCATCATCCCAAATGCCGTTCAAACTTTTGGATATTTTCTTCGCCGATCACGCCCAGTCGTCGGGCCACTTTAGGCGTGAGCAAGGCAAAAGATCCGGTTGCCTTGGCACATACTTTTTCTTTGGCGTTGATGAGACGGGCTTCAAGGACCGCCTGGCGCTCAGATTTTAGGTGATTGATCCATCCTTCAACACGGATATTGGTTTCAGCATACAGGGGTTGTAGAAAATCAACGGTAATGGAGCGGGTCATGATCAGTTTTTTAATCAGGTGATGGGCGGTCCAGCTCATCACTTCATCTGAAATTGTCGAAATAATCCCTCCGTGGAGAATATTTTGCCATCCGCATAATTGCAGGGGAACATTCACCCACGAATAAACGGTTTTCTCGTCTCTATAAAAAGTCATATGCAATCCAAAGGGATTGTCGGGGCCGCAGGCAAAGCATGTGCCCTCGGTATCGAAATTTCGAATTTTTGTTAACTGGCTTTTTTCAATCATCGATGGGTTCATTTTCTTTTGGGTGTTTGCTATCCCCCCCAAATAATCCTGTTTGAAAGGTTGTGGTTAGTATATAATGGTGCCAAAATTCACAGGAATGAGCCGTTCTGTCAAGAAAAGAATGACGATTGATCCTGCTATTATATGTGGCCCCAACGAATAATGGGAGTAGATACGATGAACCCGTCAATAATCGTCCGGTTTAATGAGAAATATGAGCCGTTAATCAAACATATTCGAAAATCGGTCTTTACGTTGGAACAAAATGTTCCTGAAGCACTTGACTTTGAGGGAAAGGACCCAGGCGCAACGCATGCCCTGGTTCGAGATGGAAACCGGTATGTCGGCACGGGCCGGATGCTGGGAGATGGCCATATTGGGCGAGTGGCCGTACTCAAGGAATATCGAAAGAGGGGGTTCGGTAAAGATATCATTGCCGTCTTAATTGAAGAGGCCGGGCGGCTTGGTATTCATCGGGTATTTTTGGGTGCCCAGCTCCATGCCGTGGATTTTTATAAAAAATGCATTTTTCTGAATATGGCGAGGTTTTCCTTGATGCCGGAATTGAGCATATTCATATGGAAAGGAAGTTTAAATGACCAAATCAACTCGATTGGGAACCCGCGCCGTTTGGGCGGGAGAAGAAACATATTTGATGCAGGGGGCCACCCAGGTGCCTGTTGTTCACAGCGTGTCATTCGGCTATCGGGACATGGATGAATGGATGCAGGTTGCACTTGGAAAAAAAGAGGGACACATCTACGGTCGTAACACCAACCCCACCGTATCTGTATTTGAAGAAAAAGTCCGGGATTTGGAAGGGGCCGCCGCTGTCACCAGTGCGTCAACCGGTATGGGGATCATCAGCAGTACACTCTTTGCCTTGTTGTCACCGGGAGATCGGGTCGTATCGGTCAAGGATACCTATGGCGGCACCAATGTCATCTTCACCGAATTTTTACCCCGGTTTAAAATTGACGTGACACTGTGTGACACGACCGATCACGCCCAGATTGAAGCGGAGGTGGCCAAGGGTTGCAATATCCTGTATCTGGAAAGCCCCACCAATCCGACGGTAAAAATCATTGACCTTGCGCGATTGACAGGTGTCGCTCACAATGTTGGTGCGACGGTGGTTGTGGACAATACGTTTGCCACGCCGATTAATCAGACCCCATTGGATCTGAGTGCCGATCTGGTACTGCACAGTGCCACAAAGTTTCTTGGGGGACATGCCGATGCGCTGGGCGGGGTTGTCTGTGGCAGAAAAGATTTAATTGAACAGATCTACCATTTTCGTGAAATCAACGGGGCCACCCTGCACCCGATGGCGGCTTACCTGCTTTTGCGGGGCATGAAAACACTTCATCTGCGGATCCACCGGCAAAATGAAAGCGCATTACGGACTGCCCGGTTTTTAGAGGATCATCCAGCGGTTGAACGTGTCTTTTACCCCGGGTTAAAGTCCCACGAGGGATACGAGATTGCCTGCCGACAAATGCGTGGATTTGGCGGTGTTTTGAGTTTTATATTAAAGGGAGACAGCTTCGATGCTGTACGGCGTTTTTTACCACGACTGCGATACAGCCATTCCGCGGCCAACCTCGGATCAGTGGAAACGATTGTTGGGCCGCCTGCCACCACCAGTCATGTGGAGTGTACGGCTAAAGAGCGAGCTGCCATGGGAATTCCGGAAAGTTTGGTGCGCTATTCAACCGGGATTGAAGATCCCGCTGATCTGGTTGCCGATCTGGACCAGGCCTTAAAACTATTTGTGTGAGGAATAAGGAGCCTGATCTGCGTCATCAGGCGGTTTGTCTACACCTCTATTGGCAGATCAAAAATCGAACGAATTGCACCACTATACTATATTGTACCACTACTCTATAGGGAGCAGTATTTCTCATACTGGGCATTTGACAGGTTTTCAATGGTGCTTTCATGGCAAACGCTGCCCTGATACACCAGATAGGCCCGGTCGCAAATGCGTTTGGAAAAACTCAAGTTTTGCTCGGCCAAAAGAATAGACACGTTTTCATTTTTAAGCTTGAGAATGGTTGCGGCAAGTTGATCCACAATCACGGGTGCCAGTCCTTCGGACGGTTCGTCTAAAATAATCATCTCGGGATTGCCCATCAGGGTTCTGGCGATGGTGAGCATCTGTTGCTCGCCGCCGCTCAGATTCCCGCCATCTTGATGACGGCGTTCAGCCAGGTTAGGGAACAGCTCGAATAATCGCTCGGGGGTCCAGGCCGGGCGACCCTGCCGGGTTGGTTGGCGACCCACCTCGAGATTCTCTAAAATGGTCAAGCGGGAAAAGACACGACGGTCTTCAGGAACATACCCAAGCCCCATCCCGCAGGTTTTAAACGGTGGCAGGGACTGAATCTCCTGATTTTTAAACAGGATTGTCCCCTCTTTGGGCGTAACAATTCCCATAATGCTTTTGAACGTGGTAGTTTTTCCGGCACCGTTTCTCCCCAGCATAACAACGACCTCTCCTCTGGCAATCTGAAGGGTCATGTCAAACAGGATCTGGGCTTTGCCGTAAAATGAATTGAGAGCGGTTACTTCAAGCAGGGGGCTATGTATCTGATCGTTCATGGGACTCCTTAAACAGGTCCTTCGCCTAAATAAATTTCCTGAACCCGGCGATTATTGCGGACTTCATCCGGCGTGCCTTCTGCTACCAGTTCGCCATGGTTTAAAACAATGATACGGTCTGATCGACTAAAGACGACATCCATATCGTGTTCCGTAAAGAGAACTCCGATATTTCGGGTTTCAATGATATTGGATGTCAATTCCATCATCTCTTGTCGTTCAGCCGGTCCCATGCCGGCCGTTGGTTCGTCCATGAGTAGTAGCTTGGGATCGTTGGCAAGGGCAACGGCCAGCTCTACCCGTTTGACGTCACCATAGGCCAGTACCCCGCAGGGGCGGTCGTATTGATTTTCAATACCCACCAGACGGAGTAGCGCCATGGCTTCGTCGCTGTTTAGCCGGGGAACGGATTTGAATAATGAAGTGGTCTGACGGTGATAAGACAAAAGGGCCATATGGATGTTTTCAAGAACGGTCATCGACCCAAAGGATGCGGCGATTTGAAACGTCCGGCCGACACCGAGCTTCCAGACATCGCGGGGTTTCAGGCCATTGGCCTTGTTTCCCAGGATGCTGATGGTACCGTGATCCGGATGCAACTGCCCATTGATCAGGTTAAAACAGGTTGATTTCCCAGCACCATTGGGACCAATCATCGCCAGGAGTTGCCCCTTGGGCACGACAAAGCTGACATTGTTGACTGCTTTTACCCCACCAAAAGATTTGGTAAGCTGGCGAACTTTAAGCACATTTGACGTCATGGACAAAAACTCCTTGGTTTACATAAAATCGGGTTACATGAAATTGGTTTACGCGGGATTGGAAAAGTATTTGTTTAGTCGCCTTCCAATGGAACCGGCAATTCCCTGGGGAAAAGCCACTACCAGGACAATAAAAATAGATCCCAGAATCAGTTGCCAGAGGTTGATCCTGGAGATCGTATCATGCAGCCAGGTAAATGCAGCAGAACCAGCAATGGGACCGACAAGCGAATCTACGCCGCCTAACAGGATCATAAAAAGGAAGTCAAACGAGCGGGGGATCGCCATCTCGTCGGGAAAAATACTGCCTTTAAAAAAGACATAAATCCCACCGGCCAATCCGGCAAAGGTACCGGCAATGGAGAATGCAAACCATTGGTGTCGTTTCAGGTTAATACCGATGGAGTTCACTCGAAGGGCTGAATCGCGGCAGGCGCGTAGTGTGTAGCCAAAAGGGGAGAAAATAAAGTGCCGCAGAATGAGAATGCCACCGATGCACAATACCATTGCCAGGTAGTAAAAGACGATTTTCTCGCTGGCCCAGGCAGATGGCCATATGCTGAGAAGACCATCATCCCCGCCGGTTACCGATCCCCATTGAAAGACGATAGACCAGCAAATCTGGGCAAACGCCAGGGTCAACATGGCAAAATAAACCCCCGATAAGCGAACGCAAAACCATCCGATGATCAGCGCCAGGCATCCTGTTAATAGCGGGGCAAGAAACAGGGTCAGCTCCATGGGAGTTTGCAGGTAATGAACCAACAGGGCCGCAAAATAGGCCCCGCCGCCAAAGTAGGCGGCGTGCCCGAAAGAAACCATGCCGCCGGGACCCATAATGAAATATAGGCTCATACAGGCCAGGGCGAACAAGGCGATTTCGGTCATCAGCACCAGATGGAAAGTGCCGACTACTGCCGGTAAAGTCAAAATACCCAGCAGGAATACGCCGCCGGCTATTTTAAGCTTTCGGGTGGCCGGCCGGATAATCGATTCGGATGCCGAAGCACTGCCGTGTTCCGGGGCTTCTTTTTTTCCCAACAGCCCGTAAGGGCGAATGATCAACACAACCGCCATGACCAGGAACATCAGGACCAGCGTACTTTCAGGAAATACCAAAATCCCGAATGCGTTGAGTTCTCCGATAATAACTGCTGCCAGATAGGCGCCGGGGATACTTCCCATACCGCCCACCACGACGACCACGAAGGCGGTGGCAATGATATTTAAATCCATCAATAAATCCGCCCCGCCCTTAGGCAATTGAACCGCGCCTCCAAGTCCGGCCAGGAAAGAGCCTAGAAAGAAAACACTGGTAAACAACCAGGTCTGATTTACACCCAGGGCATCGGTCATTTCCCGGTCTTCGGTGGCGGCGCGTACCAGGATTCCCCAGCGCGTCTTGGTTAATAATAGCCAGAGCCCTATAAGGATCAGGGGGGCGATGACGATCAAGGCGAGATCATATTGGGGAATATAGCTACCCATGATGTCGATACTGCCGGAAAGTCCGGGTGCCTGTTGGCCAAGAATATCTTCGGCACCAAAGAGCCATCGGGACAGGTCCTGGATAACCAACACAATACCGAAGGTGGCAAAGAGGATAAACAGTTCCGGGGTATGGTACAGCCTCCTGAGCAAAAATACTTCTACGACCAGCCCGACCAGGCCCACGGCAAGTGCAGACAATAAAATCCCAATCCAGAAATTGAACGGACCCTGGGGAAGTTTGTCAATAAAAAAGTAGGCCAGGTATGCGCCGACCATGTAAAAAGAACCATGCGCCATATTAACAATACGGGAAACGCCGAAAATCAGTGACAGCCCGCACGCCACAAGAAAAAGAGCGGATGCATCCGAAAGCCCGGTAAGAATTTGAACGATATAAAAACCCAATGGGGTGCTCCTAGGTTGGATAGTCGGCCCGTCAGCCTGCCCTGCTAAGTAGATAGCAGGGCGGCCTAATCGACTGGTGTGGTTAATACCTATTCTTTTCGCAACAGCATCACTTCCTCATCACTTGGAAGGAAGTTTTTTCCATCTTCAAATGTCCAATCTACCATCAACCCTTTGCCGTCTCTTAGCGCGGTGTACCCTACATAGGCGCCCATGGTTGACTGGTGATCAATTTTGCGGAAAAGAACCGGTCCCACCGGCGTGTCATAGCTGAGCCCCTCCATGGTATCGACCATCTTTTCGGTGTCCGTGGTACCCGCTTTTTTCAGCATGGCGGCGACGGCCATCATCACATTGTAGCCGACCAGGGAGCCGGTACGAGGGTAGTCGTTAAATTTCTTTTGATAAGATGCAAGAAATTTATCATGTGCCGGTGTTTTGATATCGTTCCAGGGATAACCGGTGACCAACCAACCTTCAGGGGCTTCACCCTTTAAGGGGTCGATATACTCAGGCTCTCCGGTCAGGAGGCTGACCACAAAGGTCTCTTTAAAGAATCCGCGCAATTTACCTTCTCGGACGAATTTTGCAAGGTCACCGCCAAAGGTCACATTATAGACGGCATCAGGTTTGGCGGTTGCCAGCGCCTGAATTTCAGCACCGGCATTGATCTTAAAAAGGGCCGGCCATTGTTCGGCGACGAACTCAACATCAGGGCGCAGGGATTTGAGTATTTTTTTAAAGGATTTGACCGCATCCTTTCCATAGGCATAGTTCGGTGCGATGGTGGCCCATTTTTTAGCGGGGTTTTTGGCCGCTTTGGCTGCCAGCATGGCTGCCTGCATGTAGGTCGAGGGGCGTAGTCGAAATGTATAGCGATTTCCCTTGGCCCATACCAGGGCATCCGAAAGGGGTTCCGCCGCAACATACAAGACCTTGTTGCGCTTGGCAAAATCGGTCACGGCCAGGCCCACATGGGAGAAAAATGAACCCATCAATAAAGAGACTTTATCTTTGGTCACCAGTTCTTCTGCGATGGTGATGGCGGTCCCTGGTTTCCCGGCATCATCCCTTGAGATCACCTCAAGCATTTTACCGTTTACACCACCGGCTGCATTGATCTCTTCCAGTGCCAATTGCCACCCATTTCGGTAGGGAAAGGTGAAATTGGTGAGTTTACTATAGGTGTTGATCTCTCCAATTTTGATCGTATCAGCGGCAAAGGCGCCGGTGGTGAAAAAAAGGCCGAATAAGAATACCAGTGTGAACAAGGCGGTCATTTTTCGTGCATGTTTCATTTTCTTCTCCTTTATCGTTGTTGTTTACTATCCGGATAATACATCTCCAAGCTTAAGGCTTTTTAGCCCAGGGGTAACGATTGTCTGATCATCCAGGGCGATCAGAGTGCCGAGAATGACGTTTTTTTCTTCCAACATGGTTGCTTTCAAGTATGCCCGATCCAAGGCTATCTGTTTTTTTTCCGAGCTGAGTCGGCCGATCTTAACCGTCACCGCGATTCCAGCAAGATCGGTGTTGGGGTCGATCTGTTCGGCCGGGATCCGAACAATTGTATCGTCTTCAACGGTGCAGGCATTGGCAATTGCTGTGGCTGCGGCATCCGCTGGAGATGCCCGGTCAGCCACCACGGTGACCGAAGAAGCAATCCCCTGAGTGAAACTCCTTCCCCCGAAACCACTGGTGGTAATCCCCCACGTAGAGCGAGTGGCATCAAGGGTAAGAACCCGGTTGATGTCCGTCCGACGAATGTGGGTTTTAACGCCGACGGTTACCGATTCAGCCTCGACCAGTCGGATCGCAATATCGCCGCCGTTATCAACGATAACCCGGGTGCCGCCATGACGATAAATCCAGTCGGCCACGGCATCAGAGATTGTTCCGGCAACCGTTGCCATAGGCGTCAGGTCGTCATCCCCGATTAAGCGGGCGCTGTCGACCATCCGGCGGGCCAGCCGATCCTCCGGGATCTTTTTAATCCGGGATACCGGTTGGCATAACACCTGCCACGAGTCAGCGACCGATGCGAGGTAATCTACGGATTTTACGGCTGCCCGGCGGGCCAGATCAGCACCCGGTCGACCGTTTTCCAGGGTCTGGATGGTCAGTCGCATTGGACCGCATTCGGCCTGTATTGTCTGATCGTCCAGGGGGATGATATCGGGGTAATATCTTGATCTTCCCATTAATCATCGCTATCCGGTTGTTTTGCACCAAACGGTTTCATGGCCTCTATATGGCCCCCCATCTGGTCGTATTCGGTCCGCGTCATGGTGTATTCCAGCGGACAGATAGTGGCTGGCGTCGGCGTCCAGTAAAACGCCCCGGTTTTTACCTGCTCTACATCTACCATAAATGTAATCCCGCCCCCGGGCCAGATAAAACCGGGGGCACCTCCCAGGGTTAAATGGGCATTGCCGGCATGGACGGCCCGGGTAAGCTTGATGGGGTGTTTCGTGACCCCGGCCCGGGCGCTTCCACCGGCACCGCCGGTATAAACAGCAGAGACACGCGACATCTCACAGGCGTCACCGATGGCCGAAAGGGCTTGACGCGCCTTTTTTGAAAGGGGAATTTCTTTTAGATTTCCACTTTCGTCAATCTGGAAGAGGGCACCTTTTTGGCCGGTGGTCTCAGTGATGAACAGGGTCATTCCCGGGCGGGCCACAGGCATATCGATGTCGCCGATAATCTTTATGGGATCACTGATCGATGTCCCCCCCCAGCCGTCGCCATGGTCACCGAAATAGCGTCCCGGTGTGCTTTCGGAAAAAACCAACTGGATGCCCGTTGGTTTGGCACCGGCGTATACCCCGGCCACATGGCGGCTCATCTGCCCGGTGATATGAGAATCTAAAATAATGACCTCGTCGGCAGCCTCAACCAGAAGGGGGGCAAACAGGCCCATGGTGGCACTCCCGCACCCCACCCGCATCCGGTCTCCTTTTTTGCCGTTAATAACCGGTGAATAGCCGACCTGGATTTGAATTCGGGTACCATTTTCCATCTTCAACTTAACCGATTGACGATTGGCAATATCGGTAATGGTTCTGGCCACGATAAATCCGTTTTTACCGGTCAGGCGGTTCACCCCGCCGATGTGAAGCATCTTGGAACCGTATTGTTCGGTTTCCACCATGCCGACTTCCCGTTTGCCCACATAGACCCGATCGCCCTCCAGGCCCAAAGGGATATCCGTATCTATTTTCACAACAATGGAGCTGTAGCTTAAGGGAATCTCGGTGACCACGGTGACCACATCCACCCCTTGTTGTTTTCCCTGGACAATTCGGGGGGCTGGTTTACAATCCGGATAGGTTGTTCCCACACCGATGGCGGTGATTAAAGGCCTGCGAATAGCTTCCGGCCCCTCTTCACCAACGGTGTCGGCCACATCGCAATAGGCGTGAACCGGTGTATTTCGGATCAAGCGGCCATCTTGGTTGATATACCGCAGGCAAGCCCCCTCAAACCCGGGCTGGATCTGGCATTTGATAGGGCAGGCGCCACATTCAACCGCGCTATCCGGAATGATCCCGGCAGCTGTGATCGCCGCTTCTTCGCACACCCTGAGACAGACGCCGCAGTGAGTGCAGGCGTCTAGGGCGATGACCGCTTTTCTTTTTACGATGCGAATGGCATTGACGGGACAGTCGCGCATGCAGAATCCGCAGCCGGTGCATTTATCCATGTTAATAATCATGGCGCTGATTATTTATCCAATCAATTTTGGTTTTCTGACCGGTGGCGGCGTGTTGCGGCTTTTTCCCACAACGACCTTCCCATCGACCAGAACCATCGCCACCGCGGGGAGATCCCCGGCTTCAATGGCGGTAAGGGCATCTTTTCCCACTGATCCCATGGGGGTGTCCATGATGACCAGATCGGCTTCTTTTCCCGGTGTAATGATTCCCCGGGGCAGTTTGTGGACCCTGGCGGTATTGCCGGTGGCCATGCACAGCGCCTGGGGGGCAGTGATGGCCGAACAACTGGCCAGATGGCAGATCACCCGCAAAATGCCCAGCGGCACCACACCGGTACCGGATGGCGCATCGTTGCCGATGATGATCCGGTTTAAGGCAGCGTTTTCATGACATAGCTCGGCTGCATCGATGGTGACCTTGGGGTTGCCGCAGTGAACGATCTCAATGGCATAGTCAGTTTCGGTGACCAATCGTTTTACCTCATCCACGGCAATGGCTGTGGGACCGCCATTGATGTGGGAGGCGATGTCCGGGTCGGTTTTAATCACCATGTCGGCGGTAATGGTGCTGCTGCCGGGAATCGATGTGCCCCCGGTGTGCATCATCACCGTCATACCGCATGCTTTTGCCCATTGGACCATGGGTGCTGCATCCGCTGGCTCCTTGACTGAGCCCAGCCCGATTTCACCCACGGTGCGAACCCCTTCCCGGGCCATTTCGTCAAAATCGGCTCTGGTTAATCCCTTTTCCAGGATCACCGACCCACCGACGACCTTGGCACCACCGGGACGGAAAGCACTAAAGGACTTGGCGGCCAGAATCGCCAATGCTTTGGTCCCGGCCGGATCCTTGGGACGGCCGGGGAGGTGGACCTCACCGGCGGAGATAGAGGTGGTGACACCACCGTGGAGGGCGCTTTCGATAAAACCGGCCTGCTGCTGGCGGGGTGTGTAATCACCCAGCACCACATGACAATGGGAGTCGAACAGGCCGGGGGTGACCGTGCAGCCGTCGCAGTCGATAACCGTATCCGGCGTGTTATCGGCCAGCTCTTGGGCAGTGCCGAGCTGCTGGACGATGCCATCGGTGATCAGGATCGTATCGGCGGACAATACCGGATCGGTTATATCGCCGCTGATCAGGGTGCCAATATTTTTCAATAGGATATTCGCCATTTTATTTCTCCTTATTTGAAAACCTTTTGGGTCCGTAATTGCCGGTTTCGATACTCATGGCCAGCACACTCTCCAGGCTGGCCGGCAGTTGATAAATTCGTTTACCCAGCGCATGGGCCAATGCGTTTAAAATAGCCGGCGCTGTGGGGATCAGGGCCGGTTCTCCAACACCCTTGGCGCCAAAAGGACCGGTGGGTTCCTTCGACTCAACAATTATCGGCACGATCTCGGGAATGTCCGCACAGGTGGGGATATGGTAGTCCTTCAGTGAATCGGTTTGCTGGGGCAGGTATTCTTCCATCAATGCCAGGCCGATTCCCATGACGATGCCGCCCCGGATCTGACCGATGACGTTTTCCGGATGGATTGCCTTTCCCACATCGTGGGCGGCAACGACTTTTTTTACCATCACCTCGCCGGTGAGGGTGTCCACTTCCAACAATACCAGTTGGGCTGCATAGGCGTGGGTTGCATACGGCACTCCCTGGCCGGTTTCCAAATCAAGCGGGGTGGTGTCCGGGTCAAAGCGTCCTTCCCACACCAGTGGTGTTTCTTTTTCGATGAATCCACTGGCCAGACGGGAAAAAGCGATCCGTTTGTCCGGTTCAATGCGATCTGCCACATGGCCGTCTACCAGCATTAACCCGTTTTGGGGTAAATCAAGATGGACAGCGGCCTCGGCTACCAAAGCATCCGCACATTTTTGGGCGGCTATTTTAACGGCATTACCGGATATGTAGGTCTGCCGGCTGGCCGAAGTGGCGCCGGCGTTGGGGGTTAAGCGGGTATCGGCAGCCACCAGACGGATCAATGCTGTCGTGATTCCCAGTACCTCGGCGGCGATCTGAGGAAGTACTGTGCTTGACCCCTGGCCGATGTCGGCGGCGCCGGTAAAAAGGGTGATCTGGCCATCCGGTGTCAGCTGGATTTTTGCGCCGGCGGGGTTTTTGGCGCCGGTATTCCCGATGCCGTACCACATGCCGCCGATCCCGATCCCTTTTCTAAGGTGAGGCGCATTCGACTCTTTTAACCACTTATGCCGGGCCTGGTTGTAATGGGGTTTGATGCGGTCAAGGCATTCGCTAAACCCGACGCTGGCTGTCAGTTTCTGGCCGGTGCTGGTGATCGAGCCCTTGGTAAGGGCATTGAGCCGTCGGATATCCCATGGATCCATCCCCAGCTTGGCGGCGATCAGATCCATTTGACCTTCGCGGGCAATGGCCATCTGGGGGGTGCCGAATCCACGCATGGCACCGGAAAACGGGTTGGTGGTGTAGACGCACCGGCTTTCAATCTCCACATGCTCAATCTCATAAGGGCCGGTGGCGTGGACGGCCGACCGGCTGGCCACAAGAATGCCGTAGGAGGCATAAGCGCCGGTATCGCAGATAATGGTAGCCTTTGTGGCGATTAGCTTTCCATGGCGATCCGTACCGGTTTTTAATGTCATCTCCAGGGGGTGCCGTTTGGCGGTCGCTAGGAAAGATTCCTCCCGCGAGTAGACCATCCGGACCGGCCGTTTGAGGTGATAAAGCGCAAGAGCGATAAATCCTTGGACATTCAAGTCGAGCTTTGAGCCGAATCCACCACCGGTAGCCGTCTGGATAATCCGGACCTGGTCCGATTCGAGATCTAAAATGTTGACCACCTCCTGGTATCGTAGTGGGGATTCTGGGTGGTGGCATAGATCACAATTGTGTCGTTATCATCCACATACCCGGCCCCGGCATCCGGTTCCAGATACGCATGCTCAATCCGGGCGGTCCGGTACGTTTTTTCAACGATCACATCGCACCGGGCAAAAGCCGCTGTTGCATCTCCCCGCTTGATCTTCCGGGTAAAGAGGATATTTCCTTTTTCGTGGATCAGGGGCGCGTCCGGTTCAAGGGCCTCTTTCGTTGTCAAAACAGTGGGTAACGGATCGTAGGTTACCTTGATTTGCGATAGGGCCTGAAGCGCTGCCTGATCGTCGGTTGCTGCCACCAGTACCACCGGGTCGGCCAGGCTGCGTACCTTATCTCCCATTAACAGGGGCTGATCCTTATTGATGATACCGTGGGCGTTTATTCCGGGAATATCGGCAGCCGTAAAGACCCCGGCCACACCGTTGATCGCAGACGCTTTTTCTGTATCGATAGACCGGATGAGGGCATGGGGGTGGGCGCTTCGCAATACCCGAAGGGTGAGCGGATCTTTGAGGGGGATATCGGCACTAAAGACCGGCTTCCCGGTTAACCGCTCGGTGATACCGGTTTTCGGTATGCTGTGTCCAATCTGTTTATATTTTTTTGTCATCTGTCTCATATCCTATTACCCAACGAATGCAGCGAGCACCAGGCTTTACCCACAGTTGATAGAAAGGGGGTTAAGGCCGTCCGGCAGACCCAATCAACGGATACATCATCCGTACAAACAGCCCGATTATCGCGGGTTCCTTATAAATTGCCGATGACCTGCGACCGGTGATTTCCAACATCTGTTGGGACAATTGTTTCCCGGCATCCCAAATTTTTTCTTCCGTGGGAATTTTTCCCAGCATTAACGATTCTATTCTATCAAATCGATGCGGTGTTGGTGTGCAGGCGCCCAGGGCGAACCGGAAAAAGGAGATCGATTGATCTTTCTCCTGCCGGACCATGACCGCCATGGATAGCCGGGAAATGGCTAAGGCCCGGCGTCGCCCGATTTTTTGAAAATCAGAAAAAGTGATGCCTTTGTCCTTCGGTGTTAATACAAAGTGGGTGATGATTTCATCCGGATGCAATGTACAATGGTACGGCCCACCGGCCATGTCTGCGATGGTCACGGTGCGCTCACCTGCCGCACTGCGAATGATCGCTTTGGCGTCATGGATGAATAACGGCGGCACCGTGTCCCCGCAGGGAGAACAGTGGGCGACATTCCCCCCGATAGTGGCGACGTTTCGGATCTGATTGCCGGCGAATTGAGCGGCTGCTTTTTTGAGTGCCGGTGCAAACCGGGCGATGGTATCGGATCCTGAAAGGTCGGTCATGGTTACGGCGGCTCCGATTTCGAGCCGGTCATCGATCATTTCAATACGCTTTAGGTCGGGCAGCCGGCTGATGTCGCAAAGACAATCAGCCGCCAGGGTTCCGGTCCGCATATCGATCATCATATCCGTGCCGCCGGCCAATATCCGGACGGCCTGTCCACGGCTACCCAGAAACGCGATGGCTTCATCCAAACCTTGCGGGCGATAATATCCAACCTCAGACACTGATCAATTCACTCCTGTCTTTATAGAAAATGGGAGAATCCATCATTCAGCATTCAATGTTAACTGTTCATCCCTTTTTCCCTGTTCATCACCTGCCGCCTTGATCGCCGACACAATGTTCTCGTATCCGGTACAGCGGCATAAATGGCCGGCGATAGCCGTATGAATCTCGCCGCGATCAGGGTGGGGTTTTTCTGCCAGCAGCGCATGAGTACTCATCAAGAGGCCGGGCGTACAAAATCCGCACTGAACGGCATGATGGGCCTTAAAGGATTCCTGAATCGGGTGCAACGCAGCCGACGTTTGCAATCCTTCCACGGTGAGAACCTCCCGGCCGTCGAGCTGGGCGGCGAACATCAGGCAGGCATTAACCGCCTTTCCATCCACCACAATGGCGCAAGCCCCACACTCACCAATACCACACCCTTCCTTGGTTCCCTTTAATCCCAGTTAATCGCGGATTAATTCCAAGGCAGAGATGGTGGGAGAAATATCAAGGTCTGTTTTTTGGCCGTTTAAGGTGAAGTGAATCTCCATTTTAGCGTAACCCATCTTCACATTTGGCGTCTTCGACTGTCAGACCCCCCACCCGGGCCGCCGGCCGGCCTGAATCGGTTACCACGACGATCAATACCAGCTCATTGCCTAAGGGGGCATCCGGGAGCCGGACCTCCATGGCATCAAAATGAGACCGGACAAAAGCCGCATCTTTGAAGTGCACCGGCACATCGATGGCAGCCCCTGGAAATCCGCGTTTTTTCGCCGAGGGGATGAGTGCCTTACCGCCGCCGACATTGTCGCGCATCGGTTTGCCCAGGGCCGGGTGCATCATCGCGGCGCAATGCTCCAGTTCGCCGTGGGGGCCGACAATGGCGCCTTTTCCATAACTGTGCACCGCTTCAGGCGCAATTCCCAGGGTAGCCACAGCCTTTTTTGTCAGCATCTCGCCCAGGGTTTCGCTCCAGTCATAGAGAAGACTGAGGTCTTCCTGGTAGGTACTGATAAAAGGATTTTTAAACACGACCGCAGCCGCAGCCTTTCGGGTCGGTGTGTCCAGGGTGACTTTTCCGTCGGCATGGGTTTCTTCAACGAAGGTGTAAATCTTTCGGATTTCAGGTTTGCTATTCATGGCTTTCTCCTTATTTCGGGTCTAGGCCCACCGCGCGGTGATGGTTTTCTGGTCAAGATACAATCGCAAGGAGTCGATTCTCGATTTGGCCACACCCAGGGCCGATTCATTCTTGGATCCCAGGGGGAAGAACGCATAGGGCTGGGGCACCGGAACGTTGATCCCGATATTTCCCACATCAGCCTCCATGGTAAATTTTCGCGCCACGGCGCCCTCGTCGGTAAAAATGCACCCCGAATGGCCATAGTTATCCTTATTATTGATCCAGTCCAGGGCTTGGTCAAGGTCTTTGGTACGGATTAGGTTGACCACCGGCCCGAAGGCCTCTTCCCGGGCAATATGCATGTCGATATCCACTTCATCTAAAATTGACGGGGCCAGGTAGAAACCATTCTCCCCGCCGTCGACCTTCGGGTTTCGGCCGTCAAGGATCAATTTGGCGCCTTCGCTGATCCCTTTTTCGATATACTGGACCACTTTATCCCGGCCTTTTTTGGAAACCATGGGCCCCAGCTGTGTTGATTCGTCGAGCCCATAACCCAGTTTCATTTGTCCGGATGCAGCAATGAGTTTGTCTTTAACCGCTTCATAAGAATTGCCGACAAGGAGGAGGTTATCCGATCCCAGGCAGCGCTGGCCACCCATACCAAAGCAACCCCGTTTGAGGCCATCGACCACTGCGTCAACGTTACAATCGGGCATGATGACCACATGGTTTTTGCCGTTGCCGTTAATCGATGCGTCCTTACCCAGTTTCCCGGCCTGATCGAATAATTTTTGCCCCACGGGGGTTGAACCGATGAACCCGATACCCTTAACCGCCGGATGCGCCAGAATTTTTTGATTTACATCACCGCCCCCATGGACCAGGTTGACCAGCCCTGGCGGGGACCCCTTGACCTCATCGGTTACCTGAAACACGGCATCCATGCAGACCGGGTCAACCTTGCTCGGGCTGACAACCACCGGGCACCCAGAGGCCATGGCATAGGGCACAAAGGATGACCAGGCGTGCATGGGGATATTGTTGGGCGTGACGATGAGAAAAACGCCTCGCGGTTCCCAGATCATTGCCTGGTCCAGCCCCTTGGCCAGATCGGTGACATACTCACCCTTGGTGAGCAGCAAAAGGGCCGAACAGGCCGATTCGATATTTTCAACACAGCGACGGACAGTACCCCGGGCCTCTCCCAGCGTTCGCCCATGATCTTGAACCAACACCCGGACCAGACGGTCGAAGTGTTCCTCGAACTTTCCCCTCAGGTCGAACAGATATCGGGCTTTGTCCCGCAGCGGCACATCGCGCCATGCGGATAAGGAGTTTTGCGCGGATTGGATTGCCTGTTCAATCTCGTCATCCGTGGCCGAGGGAATCTGGGCGATCACCTCGCCGGTCGCCGGGTTGATATCATCATAAACTTGGCTCGACGTGGATGACACCCATTGACCGTTGATATAAGATTTCAGTTTCCCGTAGTGTTTTTCCACTTCACTCAAAATAGCCATCCATTATCTCCTTTTTAGATTAAATTCTAATGCGTTTTTATAATCACAGTTTATTTATCCGGTTACTTACCTGGCTTTTTAAGAGGGTGTGATGATTCCGGATCATCAAATTCGATCTTTTTTTGAACCACATCAAGTGCCCTTAACACATGTTTTTTCATCAGCTTGCACGCTTTGGATTTTTCTTTGTTTTTTATCGCATCAATGATCCAGCGGTGATACTTTGCCGATGCATTCAGGTGTGTCTTGCCTTGCAAGGACAGATAGCTGAATCGCGATACCTGATGATGCAAGCTGGCGGAGAATCTTTTTAATCGTTTGTTGGTGGATATCGTCATGATCCGTTCATGGAAATGCCAGTGTTCATCCTGATATTTCAACAGGTCCACCGGATCTTTCCGGATGCAGTCCTCCATCGTGGATACGTTTTTTCAAGTTCCTCGATTTCGGTATCGGTAATGAGATCAATGGCAAGCTCAGTGGCCATTTCGTATAAATAGGCCTTCAAGGTGTATACCTCCCAGACATCTTTCTCCGTCATCAAGGTAACAAATACCCCTCGCCTGGGTTTTCGGATTACCAATCCTTCGATTTCAAGCGCTTTAAATGCCTCTCGGATCGGCATCCGACTGATATTCAGACGGGCGGAAATTTCCTCTTCCTTGAGTTTTTGCCCCGGGTGATATTCTCCCTTGATGATCCAGAGTTGGATGTGACGCCGGGCGATATCCACGAGAGATTCAGCTATCATCATGTGTCCCTCTTTCCTATTTTAATTTGGTGTCCGCTTGATTGAGAAAGAAACCGGCCAAAAATCCCTTTTGGGAAATAGATAACCGCTACCACAAAAAAGATGCCTAAAAACAGGACCCAGTAATACGCCATCAGCTCTGAAAGATAGGTTTCCAGGGTTCTGACGAGTAGCACCCCTAAAAACGACGCCAAAATCACTTCCTTTCCCCCTAATGCCACCCAGATCAACACTTCGGTAGAAAGACTGAATCCGATAAGGGTAGGCGAAACAAATTCAGTGACAATGGCGAACAGTGCGCCTGAGAGAGCCGCAACAGAAGCCCCAATGGCAAAGGTGATGATTTTGTGCTGTGCGCTATTGTATCCAAAGGATTCAGCGCGGGGTTCATTGTCGCGAATCGCACGAAGAATCGTGCCAAACGGCGAGTGAACAACATGGGTGAGTACCAGATAGACGATGGTACAGGCGGCCAGCACAAAGTAAAACAGTGCCGGCGGATCGATAAGCTCATAACCGGCGATGGAAAGGGGCGGGATGCTGAATAATCCATTATACCCGCCAATATAGTACCAGTCGACGGCGATTCGTTCTACTATCACGGCAATGGCCAAGGTGACGATGCCCAGATACGGCCCGGACAGGCGGCCGTAAAACAGAAAATACCCCACCACAACGGCAAACAGGGCCACACGACAACCGCCGCTGCCAAACCGACGATACTGGTCGCGAAAATTCCGGCAAACCCCGGTACCATCCCCTTGACGATCAGGGTATAGATATAGGCGCCCATGCCAAAATAAACCGCATGCCCGAAGCAGAGGATACCCCCGTATCCCCACACCAGCGACAGGCTCATGGCAAAAATACCGCAGACCATTAATTGAGTGAGTTGAACGACCCAGTATGCATTTTTGGTCATAGGGAAAAGTAAAAAAAGTGCCAACAGGCCCAAAGCGATCCAGGATGATCGGGAGTGTCGCGCCGTGGGCCGGATAGCTGACAGGGTATTATTCATGAGTCTTGCCCCCCAACAGACCCTGGGGACGTATCCGAATCAGGACAATCGCAAGGGAAAAGATTACCACCTGGGCTACCACTGGTGAATAGTGATAACTAAACAGGCTGTCGCCACCCCCCACAATGGTTCCGCCGACCAGCACGCCGTAAAGGGTGCCGGTTCCTCCCACCAGGATCGATAAAAAGGCCGGGATAAAAAAACCAAGCCCCATCTGCGGGTCACAACTCATGATCGGTGCCATGACAGCACCGGCCAGCCCGGCCAGGGCCGCCCCAAAGGTAAAGGTCGTCCGATACATCCGCCGGGTGTTGATCCCCAGGGTGGCGGCCATGTCCCGGTTGGCAATGACCGCCCGGGCACCCAAACCAAAATCGGTCCTTAGAAAAATATAAAAGGTAAAGGCGATGATGGTAAGGGAGATGGCCATGATAAAGAGCCGATACGCGGGGTATTCGATCCCGGCCACTGATACCATGGCAGGCAGGGGCGGGGCGACTGTCAGACCCGCCGGTCCGAAAAAGATGATAATCAACTGTTTAATGGCCAGCGAAACCCCCCAGGTGGCTAAAATGGTATCCAGTGGGCGCTGGTAGAGGTGCCGGATGCAGACATACTCGATGAACATGCCGATCATCCCCACTACCAGTGGTGCCAGCACCAGCGCCGGCCAGAACCCCAGGCCCAGGCGGTTGGTCATGACCACCGTGTAAGCACCCAGGAGGAAAAATTCGCCGTGGGCCATATTGATCACATTCATCAGGCCGAAGATGATCATGAGTCCCATGGCGACCATGATAAGGACCAGTACGAAATTCATTGAGTTTAATATTTGGATGATCAGGTCTGTCACTGGTTTATACCACCATGTATCGCGTGATCATAGATTCGTCTTTTCGAAGGTTGTCCACCGGGCATGTTTCTGCAACCCGCCCTTTTTCTAAAAAGGCACAGGTATCGGCCATGTCAAATACCATGTCCACATTTTGTTCAACGACGACGATGGTAATCCCCGTCTGTTTATTGATATCGAGTAAAATCCGGGCAATCTCCTGGACGATGGATGGTTGGATCCCTTCGGATGGTTCATCCAGCAAAAGTAATTTCGGTCTTGTCACCAGCGCCCGGGCCATGGCGAGCATCTGTTGCTCACCGCCGGAAAAAGAACCGGCCCGTTGGTTTTTTCGTTCTGCCAGGATCGGGAAGTATTCAAATATCCGGTCCGGTATGAGTCGCTGTTTACGGGGATATCGCAAGGTCGCCAGCTTAAGGTTTTCAAAAACGGTAAAGTTGCTAAATATTTCCCGGCCCTGGGGGACATAACCAATGCCCTTTGCGGCGATTATATGGGGCTTTAATCCGCCGATGGATTCATCGGCCAGTTCAATGCGTCCCGACTTGGGGGCAAAAGGCCCACGATGGTTTTCATCAAGGTGGTCTTCCCCATACCGTTTCGCCCCATGATGGCGGTGATGCCTCCTTGTTTGATCGACAGATCAATTCCTTGTAAAATAAGGCTGCCCCCGTACGATGCATGTAAATCTGAAATCTTCAGCATCACCGACGCCTTCCCAGATAGATTCTCCGCACCGATTCGTCGGCCTGGATCGTTTCGTAACTGCCTTCCTTGAAGATGGCACCCTTGTACAACACGGTGATCCGGCTGGCGATTTCCCGGACAAATCCGATATCATGTTCGATCACTATAATCGTGATCTTTTCGTTTTCCGAAATATCACGGATCAGTTGTGCGGTTTTGTGGGTCTCGGTGACCGTCATCCCGGCGGTAGGCTCATCAAGGAGCATGAGCCGGGGACGTCTGGCCAGTACCATGCCGATTTCCAACCATTGTTTTTCGCCATGGGCCAGATGGATGGCCGGCTGATCTGCTTTGTCGTCTAAATTTATTTTTTCGAGCAAGGTCATGATTTTCTGGTGGATACCGCTGTCTTTACGCGGATTGAAAAAGAGCGATTGACGTTGATCACGAAAGAACGGGGCCCGGATGTTGTCGTAAACGTTAAGTTGATCAAAAATGCCCGGGACCTGGAACTTCCGGCCGATTCCCATTCGGCCAATGATGTGAACGGGTTTGCCGGTAATTTCGTTTCCTTCGAAAAAAACCTGGCCCGCCGTCGGCTTATAGCTCCCCGTGAGGAGATTAAAAAAGGTGGATTTTCCACATCCATTGGGGCCTAAGATACATCGCAGTTCTCCTTTGGCCAAGGTTAGATCCAATGCCGTTGACTTAACAATATAATACGACATATCTCTTGTAAATATAAGTGGTTGTGATATGTTGGGGACAATTAAGCATATCTTTTAAATCTTACAAAAGGAGATAAAAATGTC